>Ga0207433_10005851_pt1 | contig 21679 bp, 18 predicted proteins | sample YelNatPaOPGAMG01_FD_187559 | JGI IMG/M metagenome (GOLD analysis project Ga0207433, IMG submission 187559) | Hot spring thermophilic microbial communities from Obsidian Pool, Yellowstone National Park, USA - OP-RAMG-01 (SPAdes) (version 3) | ecosystem: Environmental > Aquatic > Thermal springs... | reverse complement strand
AAAAACAATGGAGGGGATCCGGCATCCACCCCCTCCATGTGCATTGGATTATTCTGATAGACTATCAGTTTTTTTTCTGATTGACATCCTCATATTCAGCGTCAACAACCGTCGGTTCATCCGGATGACCGCCTTCCGGAGTGGCACCGGAGGATGGGTTCTGTCCCGCGGATGCATTCTCCTGAGAAGCCTTATAGACAATTTCCGCCAGCTTGTGCGACTGGGTCTCCAGCTCCTTGAACGCCGCCTGCAGGACATCCTTGTCCTCGGAATTCAGTTTTCCTTTCGCCGCCTCGATCGCCTCACGAATGGTCCCCCGGTCGACGTCGGAGACCTTATCCCCGATTTCGTTCAGGGACTTTTCCGTTGAGTATATAAGCGACTCCAGATTGTTTCTCAGTTCGATCCGTTCTTTACGTGCCTTGTCTTCTGCCGAGTGCACCTCAGCTTCCTTGATGAGGCGATCAATTTCTTCCTTGGAAAGGCCTCCCTGGGCGGTAATATGGATTGTCTGTTCCTTTCCAGTCCCCTTGTCCTTTGCTCCGACATGGACAATACCATTGGAGTCGATGTCGAAGGTCACCTCGATCTGAGGAACACCACGGGGTGCTGGCGGAATGCCTTCGAGATCAAACTGGCCGAGAAGCTTGTTGTCAGATGCCATCTCCCGCTCGCCCTGAAATACCTTGACCGTGACAGAACTCTGGTTGTCGGCAGCGGTCGTGAAAACCTGGCTCTTTTTCGCTGGAATGGTGGTGTTCCGTTCAATCAGTTTGGTGAATACCCCTCCCAGGGTTTCAATCCCCAGGGAAAGCGGCGTCACATCCAGCAAAAGTACGTCCTTTACGTCTCCCTTCAGGACCGCTCCCTGAATGGCGGCACCGATTGCGACAACCTCGTCCGGATTGACACCCTTGTGAGGCTCTTTTCCAAAAAATGACTTGACCGCTTCCTGCACTTTGGGCATCCGGGTCTGTCCACCGACCAGAACCACCTCATCGATCATCTTTGTGTCCATTCCGGCATCATCAAGCGCTTTACGGACGGGTTCGAGAGAATGCTGGACCAGATCTCCGACAAGCTGTTCCAGTTTCGATCGGCTCAGCTTGAGGACCAGATGCTTGGGGCCGGTCTGGTCTGCGGTGATATAGGGCAGATTGATCTCCGTCTCCAGCGTCGTGGAAAGTTCGATCTTGGCTTTTTCAGCAGCTTCCTTGAGCCGCTGGAGCGCCATCTTGTCCTTCTTGAGATCAATCCCGTTTTCCTTCTTGAACTCATCCACAAGAAAATCAATGATTTTCAGGTCAAAGTCGTCTCCACCAAGGAATGTATCCCCATTGGTCGATTTGACCTCAAACACCCCGTCCCCGATTTCGAGGATGGAGATATCAAACGTCCCACCGCCCAGGTCATAAACAGCAATTTTTTCTTCCTTCTTGCTGTCCAGGCCGTATGCAAGGGAGGCAGCCGTCGGCTCGTTGATAATCCGGAGTACGTTCAGTCCCGCGATGGCACCGGCGTTTTTTGTATCCTGCCGCTGGGCGTCATTGAAGTAGGCCGGAACTGTGATGACCGCTTCGGTGACCTTTTCTCCAAGATAATCCTCCGCAGCCTGTTTCAGCTTCAGAAGAATCTTGGCCGAAATCTCAGCGGGACTGTACACCTTCCCCCGAATCTCGACATGGGCATCCCCGTTGGCCGACTTCACAACCTTGTAGGGAAGGCGCTTCATCGCGTGGGCAACCTCATCCGAGTCGAATTTTCTGCCGATCAGGCGCTTGACCGAATAAACAGTGTTCTCGGGGTTTGTGATAGCCTGCCGTTTCGCCACTTGCCCGACCAGAACCTCACCCTTGTCTGTAAAGGCCACTACAGATGGTGTAATCCGGGAACCTTCCTGGTTCGGAATGACGACCGGCTCCCCCCCCTCCATGATCGATACGCATGAATTGGTTGTACCCAGATCGATACCTATCACTTTTCCCATTTCACATATCCTTTCGGTTCAACAAATCGTGGATTTTTGCAGGAGATTTAAGAAAACCCCTTTTTCGACTATTGTCAGGATCCGGTTTCTTCTTCTTTCTTTTGCGCGACGGTGACCAGTGAAGGACGGAGGAGGCGGCCCTGAAGCAGGTACCCCTGCTGGTAAACATCCACGATCGTTCCCTCCTTGTGGTCCACTGACGGGGAAAACCCCATGGCCTCGTGGACATTGGGATCAAAAACCTCTCCCTGTGCCGGGATTCTGGTCACATGGTTCTTTTCCAGAAGTTCCAGAAACTGCTTCTCGGTCAATTTTACACCCTCGACCAGGGCTTTCACTTCGGATGAAGGAGAATCGACCTTTTCAAAGTGAAACAATGCCCGCTCAAGGTTGTCCAGGATGGGGAGAAAAGATTTCAGGAGAGACTCATTGGCAAACTTCCGGGAGTCTTCCTGCTCTCTTCCCATTCTTTTCCGGTAGTTGTCGAAATCAGCGAGAAGCCGGATATACTTTTCTTTCCACTGGTCAGCCTCTTCTCCGGAACTCCCGGAGTGCGGATCAGCAGAGGAGGCAGGCTCAAGGGTCTCCTCCTGAAATCCTCCTGTTTCTGCGCTGTCGTCATCATCCCGGCCCGTCCCAGGATCGCGCGGTTCTTCCATGCATACTCCCCTAAGTCAATGAATGTGAATTGGGTGGCAACGTTTTTTCAATCCAGAGGTTCAATCTGCCGGAAAGATACTGCATGATCGGAATGACCTGATCATATTGCATCCGGACAGGTCCCACCAGCCCGACAGATCCCAGCCAGACATCGCCGTTGACCAGCGGAATAGAAACCAGCGTACATGGCTGGAGACCAGGAATCGGATTTTCCGACCCGATCTGGACAGAAACCCCGCCTTGGGCGACAAGGTCTTCAAAAATCTCGAGAAGGGCGGCCTTTTCCTCAAAAACTTCCATGATCGCATGCAGGACGGAAGCATCTGAAAACTCGGGCATCTCCGCAAACCTTGATGTGCGAAAAAGTTTCATTTCCGGCGTACGGTGGTGAAAGAAAAGATGACGGAATGTTTCCCGATAAGCCTCCCCCAGAACTTCCATCTCTCCCACCAGCTTTTCCCGGATTTCTGACAAAGGACTGTTCCGGGAGGAGGTGTTCAGCAGATCTCCCAGGTATATGATCTCCTTGGAACGAAACCCTTCAGGCAACAGGACTGTCCGCTTGTATACGGCACCGGTATCGGTGACAAGAATGGCCAGAAGATGTTTTTCTCCCACCGGAATAATCTCAAATGACAGCAGGCGCTCTTCATTTCTTGTGCCGGGTTGCATAACGATCGCCGTATAGTTCGTCATCCGTGCGACGAGGTTCATGATGCTCGAAAGAACCTCCAAAAGGTCGAGCGGAGAGGCTTCATCCAGAACAACATCCAGGAAGGAGGCAAGAGGGGACGAGTCCGGGAAATCCATCTGTTTGGAAAACGGCGAGTTGTCCACAAAATATCGAAATCCTTTGGCTGTCGGAACCCGGCCTGCAGAGGTATGAGGGTGGGTCAGGTATCCCTCCTCCTCCAGGTCTGCCATCACATTTCTGATTGTTGCCGGGGAATAGGACAGACCAAATACACGGTTGACCACACGGGAGCCGACCGGCACCGCCGTACGGATATAACCGGTAACTGTCGCATGCAACACCGACCAGCTTCTTTCATCAAGAGTACCGGACACGACTGCCTCCTGTTAGCACTCAATAACACAGAGTGCTAAAACTTTATCAGGCTACGGCTGAGTTGTCAAGGGAGAACCCGGCACTTTCCGGCCATACCAGCTGACTTGGGAGACAATGCCGAGGATCTCCCGAAGGATCGGGCTGATCGACCCTTTCCATTCATTGTCGCGGGTCAATCAGGAGCTGTCTTCCATCACTTCGAGCGGTCGTTTCCACTCTGATTGGCGGCCAGAAGGGATTGTTTCCGCAACCGGGCCCGTTTCACCTGAAACCGGTTGTTTCCGGAAGCGGGCCGGATGGGACAATGGTGTCTTCTCGAATAGGAACACCAGAAACCCGAGAACCAAAGCCACACCGCCAACGATCACATACAGGTCGGAGAATGTCAGCAACATGGATTGCCCGTCCAGCCGCTGATTGATCATGGCGATCGCTGCCTTCTTCGCCTGATCCCAGGACATTCCGCGCATCGACAAAAGGCCCGCCAGCTGATTTTCCTGGTCATTCAGGATCAGGCGTGACGGGATGAGGTTTGCTGAAAGATAATTCCGGTGAACCTGTTCGAGGCGCTGCATCATGGTCGTCAAAACGGCAATTCCGAGAGCGCCACCCAACTGTCCCATCATGCTGACGATCGCCGCCCCCGAGGAAACCATCTGCCGGGGAAGTGTTGCCATGGCCAGTGTCATGATCGGCGGAAAAAGGCAAGCCAGACCCATCCCGCGAAACATCAATGGCCAGAAAAATGCTTCGGGTCCGGCAGACGGAGAAATGGTGGAAAGCTGATACAAGGAAAGCTCGACCATCACGACCCCCCCAGTCAGTACAGGAAAGAGAGGGGCCTTTCCCATGGAACCGCCCACGAGCATCGAGACAAAAGCAAATCCCAGAATGCCTGGAAGTAAGATGATGCCCGTCTTCAATGGGTTCCACCCAAGGAGACTTTGCCCCATGAATGGCACCGTAAAGAGTGTTCCGAAGTAGACAGTGCCCAACAAAAAAAGGCCAAGGGAGCCTGCTGCCAGGGATCGGTTTTTCAAAACCCTGAGATCGATCAGCGGATGGCGGGCAAATAACTCCCGAACAATAAACATGGGCAGGGCGACGACCCAAATCACAAAACAGGACCTGATCAGTGGTGAAGAGAACCAGTCGAATCTCTGGCCATCCTCAAGAAATGTCTGGAGAGCCGGAATGCCTGTGAGCAGGAGAACAATTCCCCAGAGATCCGTTTTTTCCTTTTCAATCGCATAAGGCGAGTTCGGGACAAACTTCCACGACATCATCGTCAGGACAATACCGATGGGCACATTGATATAAAACATCCACGGCCAGGTTTCGTGATAGACAAGATACCCGCCGACCACAGGTCCAAGGGCTGGACCCAGACTGATCCCCACAGCGAACAGGGCGTTGGCCAGGCCAATTTGCTCCCGTGGAAAGGCTTCGATCAAAAGCGTCTGGCTGGTCGCGAAAAAAGCCGCTCCCGTTATTCCCTGAAGGAGACGAAACAGGACAACCATGAAGAGGGATGTCGAAGTGGCGCAAAAATAGGAAAAAATTGTAAAAAGAAGAATGGACCCCGTGAAATAGTATTTTCTTCCGATCCGGTCGCTGACAAAACGCGTCATCGGAATCATGAGAACGTTTCCGATCGAATAAGCCGTAATGACCCAGGCGATTTCATCCACTGTGGCATCGAGACCGCCCATCATCTTGGGAAGACCGACGTTGACGACGGTGGAATCGATCGTTTCGATCAATGTGGCCCCGATCGCCGTCAATGTCAGCGGAATCCGCAGTTTCAGGGGGTATCCAGGATGATTGTCCTCATCGTGCGAAACCGTCATTTCCATGAGATCTATCTCTCTCCCGTCCTTGACCCGCTGTCTCCCCCCTTTAGCAAGGGAAAGGGCGCATTGCCGGGGTTGACCTTGATGACAGGGACAACCGACAGGCCGAGCCGAAGGAGATTGTGCGGATCGGTTCCCGGATCAAGGGCAATGCGAACCGGAACCCTCTGGACAACCTTGGTGTAATTACCCGTTGCATTTTCCGGCGGCAAGAGAGACATGACGGCACCCGTGGTTTGCTGGATGCTTGCCACATGCCCATGGAAGAGTTTGCCGGGATACGCATCCACATGGATATCAACCGGATCGCCGGGCCTGACATAGGTCAAACGGCTTTCCTTCAGGTTCGCAATCACCCATATCCGGTAAGGGACGACATATCCGAGAGTTATACCCGGCGTTACATACAAGCCTGTAACGACTGACTTTACCGTCATTTTTCCGTCCACAGGGGAAGTGATCGTTGTATAGGACAAATTAAGCTGATCCTGGGCTACCTGTGCAGACCGCCTGTCGATCATCCCCTGATCCGCCTTGATCTGGTTCTCCAGACTCTCAATGTGCGCCTTTTCCCCCGCCAACGCCAGCTGGAGGTGGACAAGACTCTGAATCGATGAATACCCCCCCCTCTTGAGACGGGAGATCCTTTTAAGATCTGATTTGATCCGGTCCTGGTGGGCTTGGGCTTCCATAACCAGGGATTGATCTACATCCTTTTTCTTCCGTGCGATGTCGAGATTAGCCTGGTCGGACAGAAGTTTTGTCATATAGTCGCGGGGATCGAGGCGAAAAAGGACTTGTCCTTTTCGGACAGGTTCGTTGTCGTGCACCACAACGTCGATAACCGTTCCGGGCACCCTGACAGTCACCGGATGGGGGCGACCGGAAACGGTTGCATCTTCCGTCGAAACGAAATGACGGTTATGATCCCACCACACGTATCCCCCGACTGCCAAAAGCAGTACGCCGGCACTGATGGCGGCTATCAAAATCGATCTGTTCACATTGAACTCCCGGAACTTTCCCTGTTTTCTGCCTCGTTAAAAATTCAAATCGGTGCTTCCGTCTTTTTCCGGCAGATCCCCTATTCCTTTCAGCCTAAAGAACAATCAGGGGGATCCAGCCTGATGTTCGAAAAAAGCCAACCGTCATTGGATTAAAAAGTTTATGGGTGATCCATGGAAGGTGTAGTTGACGACAGTGACATGTCCCCCAGACTATGCCTGTAACGGACCATCTGGATAGCCCAGTCATATCGGGCCTGGACCAGATCTTCCCTTGCCTGGCGAAGCGACGTCTCCGCATCGACGACATCCACAGACCGGGCAGTGCCAACCTTGAAGGACTTTTCCACGAGCTGGTCGTTTTCACGGGCGCTTTCATACGCGGTCCGCGCTTCGTCCCAACGCTGCTGGGCTGCCCGGACGCTGAGTGCCGCCTCCCTGACCTCGGCTGAAACGCGGAGCCTGGCTTCGGCCATCTGGTCGTTGTCGGAAGCCAGGCGCGCACGGGCCTCATGGATCTGGCGTGTAATCAGTCCACCTTCGAAGATCGGAACGTTGACGACCCCTCCAATATTGAACGTCGAAAAAGGATAATTGGGCATATAGGAGATACCCAACGCCTGTCCCGGAATGCTCGACAGGAAATATTGCCCAATCCCGTTGATGCTCGGCCAGTTCTGTGACTTTGCGTTATCAAGACGCGCTTCACCGGCCAAAACCTGGTCCTGGATCTGCTTCAGGTCGGGACGATCCCGGTAAGCCAGGCGGATATCGGCCTCCAGGCGAATCGGCCTTTTAAATCGATCCAGGGAGATCTCCCGTGCGATGAAAAGAGGGTTTTTCTTGATCCCGATGCTGCGTGACAGCTCGATCTGGGCTGTCCTGAAATCGTTGATCGCACGGATTCTCTGAAGCAGGGCGGTTTCCAGATTGACGCGCGCCTGTGTCACGTCCAGCCGTATCCCCACCCCTGCCGAAAGCCTGGCTTCGGCCTCTGCCAGATGGTGACGGGCATCGCGCACGCCGGCATAGGCTGTTTTGAGCGCGTGCTGCGTCATGAGAAGGGTCAGGTAGGCCACTGTCACATCCTGTTTAAGGTCCAGAACCTCCTTTGAAAGGGCCGACTTTGCCCCTTTCCGGGCCATCTTGGCTTGCTTGACCTGGGAGGCGGTCCGGCCAAAATCATAGATATTCTGGTTCAGCGTCACCGTCAGGATATCCAGATCGAAATACTGAAAACCCGGGAAAAGAAAAACACCCAAAAAGCTGTTCCCGTAAATATTCTGATAATTGGCCGACAGCTGTGGCATGTAGGCAGATCTCGCCTCTCCCACCACATCTTTCTGGGCGACAACCTGGTGGCGGAAATCCTTGAGTGCCGGACGTCTGGACAGAGCCTCATCCACGACCTGCGACAAGGTTACAGGGGTTCCCGTCATGATATCCGCCAGGGCTGCGTCCATGGAGACACTGCCGGACTCTTCTCCAGTAGATGCCTTGCAGGGTGACATACCCCCCATGAGAAGTGACAGTACGATAGATATCAAAAACACTGGCATGTTCTTCATTCTCCGATAACCCCTTCCCGTGGAGCGCCTTCCTGGCCTTTGGGCGAAAACCGGGTCATCATGAAAATAACCGGAATTCCCAGTACGGCGAACAGGGCTGCCCATATGAACGTTTCGTTATAACCTGAAATGGAAGCCTGCGTCTGAACAATGGAAGACAATTCAGCCTGCACACGTTGGGACGCCGCAGACAGGTGACCCCCTTCTGAGAGCCTGGAAGACAACCCCTGCAGTGCCTCCTGAACGGCATAGGCTCCGTTGGTAACATGCGACTGGTAGGCTGAATAAATAGCCGCTGACCTGTGGTCGAGAATATTCCCGAGAATGGCCACCCCGATGGATCCGCCGATCTGAAGCATATTGCTCTGCAGGGTGGAAGCCAGGCCAATATGTTTTCTTTCAACAAGGTTCTGGGGAAGACTGGACAGAAGGGCATTGACAATCCCCAGGGACAGCCCGAAAACAAGCTGGGGGATCAGTATCTGGTAAAAGCTGGTCACCTGTGTCAAAAAGGCGAACATGAACTGGGCGCCTGCCAACAGGGCAAAGCCCGTCAACATGATCAGCCTCTTGCCCCTGTCAGACACGATTCCGGAGACATGGCCCATAATCGGCATGAAAATCCCGGCAATCAGGGAGGCGGGAAGCTGGAGCATGCCTGCGTCCGTTGCCGGAAAACGGTTGAACGTCTGGACAAAAAGGGGTAACAGGAACATCCTTCCAAAAAGACTGATGGCCCGCAAGATGTTCAGGATCATGATGGCTGAAAAATCCCAGTCCCGAAAAACGGTCAGGTCAATGATAGGATGTTTGACCCGAAACGCTGTAAACAGATAGATCCAGAAGGAGATGGCCGAAACCAGCCAGCACTCGTACACAAAGCGCGCCGTCCACCCCCACCGCTCCCCTTCTGTCAGGCCGATCAGAAGAAACGCGAGAGTTGTCCCCAATGAAATAAAACCGGCAAAATCAAACGGAACCACCGTCTGTGGTTCATCTTTCCGGAGGAAAAAGAATGTCAGGATAAAGGAAAAAAATCCCACCGGAATGTTGACAAAAAAGATGTCCCGCCAGTTGAAGTTGTCAATCAGGTATCCCCCGAGAATAGGGCCGATAGTCGGTGCAAGGACGATGACAACTCCAAAAAACCCGAAGGCCTTGGCCCGTTCCTGGGGAAGAAAAGCTTCCGTGATAATCGTGAACCCCAAAGGCATCATCAGCCCTCCCCCGACCGCCTGGATCACCCGGAAAAAAATCATGGCATTCAGGTTGGGGGAAAGACCACAAAGAAAGGAGGAAAAAGTAAAAATAAAGGTGGAGACAAGATAAAGCCTTTTCACGCCAAAAATTGTCCGGGTCCAGGCGCTTGCCAAAGTCACGATGGCAAAGGCCATCGCGTATGCCGTTATGACCCACCGGACCTCGTCCGTGTTGGTATCCAGGCTTCCCACCATGTTGGGAAGTCCGACATTGACGATCGTCGTGTCCAGGACCGGCAAAAACAGCCCTACCATCACAACCGTAAGGGCCCACCACTTGTAGTTCGGGGAATCTCCGACGAGACTCCCGGATTCCGGCATTACCATGGGGAACCCTTCCGGATATGGATCCGGATCTCTGTAGACATCCCCGGCCGCAAAACATAGGGGCCTGCATCATCGACGTGAATCCGGACCGGAATGCGCTGAATGACCTTCACAAAGGTACCGGAAGCGTTTTCAGGCGGCAGAAGGGAAACCGCAGCCGCGGAGACGGGAAGGATCCTCTCAACGTGCCCGTGAAACTTGTGGTCGGGATAAGTATCCACGTCGATATCGACAGGTTGTCCCACCCGCACAAGGGTCATGCGCGTTTCCTTGACCTTTGCGGTTACCCAGATATCCCGGGGATTGACGACCGACAAAAGGGGTTGTCCGGGCGAGACAACCTCCCCGATCTGGGCAATTCTCTCCGCCACCTGCCCATCAATGGGGGAGTGGACCGTATAGTTGAGAGGGTGGGATTCGGTGATTTCCAGGCGCATTCGGTCTGCAAGGACAACTTTCTTCGCCTGGTAAAGGCGGGACCGGTCGTCGTCAAGGGTCGTTTTCAGGTTTTCCAGATCCTGAACGGTAATAAATCCACCTTTTCTGAGACGGACTCCGCGGCGATATTGAGATTCGGCGTTCAGCAGGAGTACTTTCAAGGAGGCAACAGTCGAAATGGCGTCCTGCAAGTCCTTGAAGGCGGTCTGGTTCGTTTCGTTGATCATCCTCAAATTCTGGAAGCCGGTCGTGTCAATCCGCGCCAGCTCCTGCCCCTTGAAAACCGGGTCCCCCTGGTTGAGGGGGAACTCCATCACCCGGCCATTGGCATTGGCGGAAATCAGTACGATATTTCCGTCAACTGCCGAGTCCTCCGTCGAGACATAAAACTGGTTGTACCGGACATACCCGGCATAAATTGCCAGCGTAATGAGCAGTCCGAGCAAGGGAACCCAGACCTTCGGACTTTTGAGTAACCTCATTCCGTTCACTTCTGTCATTTGGCATGGTCCCCGTAAGCATCACTGATTTCGTTTTTGAAGGATTTCGGAATCGGATGGGCAATTTCCGCAAGCGATTTCCTCGCATCAAATCCCTTGAATGTGGGGGAAGAAGGATTGTGACAGTTCTTGCAGGTTTTTTCCGGATGGGTTTCAAGACCCGCTTCACGACTCTTGACCGGATCGATCATCGTGCTGAAATGGGAGTAGTCCTCTCCGGGTCCGTGGCAGGATTCACATTGTACCCCGTCCCTTTTCCGAAAGGTCGAAATGATTTCAGGCAAATGCGCGCCAGGAGCCGTCGTATGGCAGGACAGGCAACGCATATCCTGCTGGGGGTCCGCAATTCCCATCTTCCGGCCAATCGCCAGCGCTTCGGGGGAGGAAAGATCCCGATAGGCCTGGGCATGGGGCGACTGGCTCCAAAGCTGGAACTGCTTTCCGATCCGGACAGACGAGTGGCAGACTTCACAGGTTTCATCCCCGACATAACGGTGGAGGAAAGCACTTTCATTCGCATGGGCATGCAGTCCACCCAACCCTCCCAATATAATCACCGTGGCCAGACTGAACAGATAGAGCAAACGCCCTGGTTTCATTTGTTTCCCTTCCTTGTTGATGGTGGCGCTTTTTTTAAAGAATCATGACTGCGGTACCCTATACCATGAAGAAAATGTGAGATCAGTCCTTCCAGAAAATCCGAACGATCCATGGGTAACAATTTTTTTCCTGACAAGATTTCCTGAAAATGAAAGAAGGCAAAGATTGGCCCGGTAAAAAACCAGATATCCCGAGCCGGTGAGAATGCCCCCAGTGCAAGAACCTGGTTCCACCATTCGAACAGCTTCACAACCCTATTGATTGACAGTTCCATCAGCAGCTTTGGATAGAGGGGATCCCCCTCTTCCTCCAATAACCGGAATTCACTGACGATGATGCGGTGCACATCCTTGTTCAAAAGCATGGATTCAAGAACAACCTTTCCCAAATCCTTCAGGAAAGCCGGAAACTCATTGGCAGGAGGAAGCTCATTCCCTTTTGACATTATCCTTTCCCACCCGGAGAGAAACCGGAAAAGTGGAGAACAGTCCTGATGAAAATTGGCGTGAATAATCTCCGTCAGAAGGGATTTTTTGTTGGGGAAATAATGATATATCAACCCTTCGGTAATCCCGGCACGGCAGGCGATTTTCCGGTTTGTTGTCGCATGGTACCCCTCTTCGGCAAAACAGGAAAGGGCCGCTGCCAAAATTTCCATTTTTCTTTGGTGACTCTTGTCACAGGGTTCAGCTGTCATCAGGGTCTCTTCGGATTAATTGATCAATTAATTAATAATTAAGTTAAGGGATGACCAGCTTCGTGTCAACAGGAATCAGATCGGGGGTAAAAAAAGAAGAATTCAGGACTTGTTTGACAATCCGGAAACCGTCGACTGGCCGTTGTTTGATGGGTGAGGGGGATCTTCCTCGACGGGATAACCCCAGGGATCCCTTTTGGGAAGATCCGGCGGAAGCTTCTTCTGGAGAACCTTTTCATGCTTGACGAACCGGGAAATACTGATCGAAACGAGCAGGATCAATATCATCAGTCCGGTGAGAATAATCGCGTAATTGACAATTGAATTGAGATTGAGACGGGAAACGGTATCCATGATCTGATTGGGCTCCCTCGTGTTTCGTTGTTTGTTCAGGGTCTCGGAGTGTCGTACCCCGGCCTTATGATTGTTTCAAATCGTTCAGGAGGTTGTCCCATCGGTCTGAAGCCCATCTCCTGCGCTGCCATGTCGAGATGAATTCCCAGAATTTCCTGCACGTCAGGATTGATAGACTCATTTTCCGAACGCTGGTCGACAATCTTGATATAAGACTGGCATCCCTCGCAGGCAAGAAATCCCTGGTTCTCTTCCGGATGCTTGTACATCAGGTTCACCCTGTCCGGATCGATCAGACCGCAGGAGGGACAGCCCTGAGACGATCCGGCAATCCATGAGAAAGAACAGAAGAAACAGAAATAGCGGCGCCTTTCCCCGGAAAGGGTCTGTCCCAAGGAAGGTGATCCGCCGCAAACGGGGCAAAAGGGGTAGTCCCAGTCCAAGCTCCCGACCAGAAGCGTACGGAGAGTTTCATGGAGACGCTCGAAGGAAACCCGCAGGGTAAGTTTGATCAGATGCATCAACAGGGGGCCCGGCACATCCATTTCTCGCGAAATCTGGTCAAGGTAGGCATCGTCCCGGGAGAGCACCGTCCGGATCAGCCAGGGTTCGCTTCTTCCGGAGACCCTCAGGAAAGCTGCGATACGTTGGGCCAAAACCTCTTTTTCTCCCCCTCCCTGACGCATGACAGTCAGGATTTTCCGGAATTGGGTTCCCGAACTGGAAAACTCAAGCCGTGAAAAAGATTCGCGATCCAGAAGGGCTCTCCCGACCTGTCGCCTGTCGCGCACATTCTGATCCCGAAGGTCGATTGCCGGGAGAAAATCATCCGGACTTGAAGCATGCCAAATTTCTTCAATTTTTTGCTGGAACTGAAAAATTTCCCTCAGGTGTGGGCGTGCCCGGATATGGGCGGCAAGCTGCTGTTCCCTCGTCAGAGCCATCTTATTCTTCCTTCCCTGAGTCGTTTTTGGAGAGGGTCGATATTTTCTTGAGCCGCTGGACCCGGATGACCCCCTTGACCTGCTGGATTTCATCCATGATCGTCTGGAGATGCGTCATGTCCCTGACCATCAGGGAAAAATTGAGAACCGCCATTTTTCGCCTGTCCTGCCGGACTTCGGCATGGGTGATATTCGTCCCCTTGGCCGAAATCGCGGCCGATACGCCTGCAAGCATGCCTGGCTTGTCTTCCATCAATATTCGAAGATCCACGTCAAAAAACGCTCCGGAGTCCGAATCCCAGGTCGCGGCAATAAACCGTTCCTTCTGGACGGAAAGATGGTCAAGATTGGGACAATCCCGGGAATGAATCATGATTCCGCGACCCCGGGTCACGAAACCGACGATTTCCTCACCGGGAACGGGACTGCAGCAACGTGCCAAACCCAACAGGAGATCTTTTCCCCCTCCGCGGACGACAATGGGATAATCAGATGAAGAAACTTCGTGGTCTTGTGCAACACCCGAAGGCGCGTCAAAAGGAAGAGGAAAAAGTTTTCTGAGAATAGCCTGGGGAGTAACTTTCCCGAAGCCGATCCGCGAAAACACATTTTCGACCGTTGGCGCCGGCAGATCTGAAAAAGTCAGGATGGTCTCCAGATACGGAGGCTTCAGAAACTCGTTCAGGGATTTATGAACCTTTCTGAATTCGGACTCCAGAGCTTTTTTTCCGATTTCCGCACTTTGCCTGTCTTCTTCCTCTTTGAGCCAATGCCGGATTCTGGCGCGAGCCCGGGGAGTCGCAACATATCGGAGCCAGTCCTTGCTGGGAGTCTGGGTGGGAGAAGTCATGATTTCAACGATATCGCCCGATGCCAGAACCGTCTTGATCGGGGCCCATCGACCGTTGATCCGGGAACCGACTATATGATTGCCCAGGTCGGTGTGGACGCTGTAGGCAAAGTCGATAGCCGTGGCACCATGGATGAGTTCTTTCACCTGCCCCTTGGGTGTAAAGATATAAACCTCGTCAGGAAAAAGGTTGACCTTCACGGAATCCATGAATTCCCGGTTGTCCGGAAGTTCTTTTTGCCATTCGACCAGCTGCCTGAGCCAGGCAACAACCTTTCGTTCACCTTCGGCCGGAGTGCTGTCGGCTTTTTCTTTGTAATTCCAGTGAGCTGCAATACCTTCTTCCGCTACGCGGTGCATCTCTTCGGTCCGGATCTGGAACTCCACGGGAACGCCTTCCGGACCGATCACCGTTGTATGCAGGGACTGGTACATATTGGATTTGGGAACGGCGATAAAATCCTTGATGCGTCCGGTGATCGGTTTCCAGATACTGTGCAGGAGTCCCAGGATGCCATAACAGTTCAATTTGGTATCCGTAATGATCCGGATACCCATCAGGTCGTAGATTTCATCAAAAGGGATTTCCTGGAGCGTCATCTTCCGGTAGATACTGTAGATATGCTTGTATCGACCCAGGACGCGGCCGGGAATGCCGTTTGATTTCAGTGCGTCCTCGGCCGTCTGTACAATCAGATTGATATAGTTCTTTCTTTCCTTCCGTCTGGTCGCAACACGGGCCCGCAAATCCTGGAACGTCTTTGGCTCCAGGATCGAAAACGAGAGATCCTCCAGCTCCGACTTCATCCATCCGATCCCCAGCCTGTTTGCAAGAGGGGCATAAATTTCCAGCGTCTCCTGGGCGATGGCCCGTTGTCTGGAGCCTTCAAGGGAGGCCAGTGTCCGCATATTATGCAAGCGGTCTGCCAACTTGACCAGGATGACCCGAATATCCTCCGACATCGACAGCAGCATTTTGCGGAAGTTTTCCGCCTGTTTTTCCGCCTTGGACGCTTGATACTGGAATTTGCCGATTTTGGTCACGCCGTCAATCAGGGTCAGGACTTTTTTACCAAACTTCTGTTCGATCAAATCCGGCGGAAGAGAGGTGTCTTCAAGCGTGTCATGCAGCAGGGCAGTAATCAGGCATGTGGCATCCACTTTCATGCTGGCCAGAATCAAGGCAACCCTCAGGGGATGGTCGACATAGTCCTCCCCCGAACGGCGGTATTGTCCTTTGTGGGCTTCCGCGGCCAGCCGATATGCTTCACGCAGTCTGTCCGTGACATCCGGACTGCTGTTGTACAGCAAAACTTCCGACACAAGGGTTTCGATGGTCGGGTCGTTGGCCGGCGCATGGACTCTGCTGTCAGACGTTTCCTGTATGTTCGACCTATCCTGTGGATCGGTGGCGACGGATGGAGAAATGCCGCTCAACGTGATCTCCCTTGCCGACCAGTTCCGGAGTCATGACCAGATCGAGCCTGTCCCCCGGTTTGGGCAGATTTGTTGTCTGTCTGAATGCCGCTTTTTCCGTTCCGTGGCTCCAGCGGAAATGGCACAAGACCAGACGTCCGTTTGTCGTTTCCATGCGTTCTACCAAAACGTTCCGGATCCCGAACAGCGGAGCGGGAAATCCTTCTCCAAAAGGAACCAGCCGGCCAAGACCCTCCCAGAACGATGGGGACCGGTAATACGCCGGAAGAAATGCGTCTATCTCAAGGGAGTCCGCCGTTCCTCCTTCCTGACAAGTTCCGGCTTCCTGCAGGATCTTGCCGAGAACCGCGCGGACCTCCCCCAAAAGCTCGATGGGAAACCCCAGGCCACCGGCTTTCGGATGTCCTCCTCCTGAAATGGGCAACCCCTCAAGTTCCTTCAGGATGTCCGAAAGCGTGATCCCTCCCCTTAGACGCAGGGAACCCCTCACGCCCCCTCCCGGGCTGAGAGTCGCCACAAAAACCGAACGGTCGAACTCTTCGCTGAGACGGTGTGCAATCCGTCCCATAACGCCGGGCGCCCAGTCTGGGGCAAACAGAAAAGGTGTTCCGTCCCATTGGCGTCGGGCCTCTTCGTATATCGTCCACTCGGCTTCCCGTCGTCTCTTGTTCATTTCCATCACCTGCAAGGAATACTTCTCGGCTTCGGAGGATGTTCGGGCCATCAGCAGGTGAAAGGCCGGCAAGGGGTCAGACATCCTCCCCGGAGCGTTCAGGGACGGAATAACCCAGAAAGAATAATCGTTGACCATGATCTTCCGGTGTACACGTTTTCTGAGAAGCGCCTTGACTCCGGGAAAAGCGTCAAGGATTTCCCGATCCAGCAAGGCCTGTATGAAATACCGATTTTCGTGGAGGATGGGAGCCCGATCCGAAAGGACTGCCAAGCCTGCAAGAAACGCCATTTCACGCTCCTCCGGATCCTCTACATAGGCCCGCAAGAGAACATAAAGACAACCCACTGCCGTGAGGCTGGAGCGACCCTGGGGATGGACAATAGCCATGTCATCCGGCCATGGTTCCTGAAGAAGATGGTGGTCAACGACAATAGAGGAAAGCCCTCTCTTGCCGGCTTCCTGAAGCAGTGGAAGATTCGAGACTCCCAGATCGGCAACGATCAGGACTCTGAAACCTTCCCCGGGAAGGGAAAGGATACGGTCCGGGTTCAGGCCATGTCCTTCTTCACGTCTGACAAGAAGAACCCTGTGGGGATGTTGCCGCCGAGACAAGAACCGCGAACACATCACGGCGGAAGTGATCCCGTCCACGTCCAGATCCGCATATATCGCTATCGGAGACCTGTCCGCCAGGGCGTTTACCAACATATCCTGGGCAACCAGGATGTCCCCCACCGCATCTTCGCCGGGAGGGAGGGGATGGAAAAAGGATTCAGACAGGGACTCCCAGTTGAACCCTCTCCCCAGAAGGAAGCGGGCCCAGATCGGATCTATCCCGATCTCCCGCGCCATGTCGGAGACTTCTGCCTCCATTACCTCGGGAAGAAGCCAGCCCGATGTTCTTTTTCGTTCTCCGTAATCGGAATCCATGCTTCATGTCCTAGATAATCAGTTTTTTCTTCAGATAAATGAAAAAGATAATCAAGACCACCGGAAGGACAAAAAGCCCGAGGCTTCCCAGGACTTCTTCCGGATCGATATAGTTGTTTCCCACTGGTCGCTCCCTTGTCAGTTCCTTAGGTTGGTATTCCGGACCCCTTGTCCCGGTAGAGCTTTTCCCCCGCTCAATACGGTCTTTTTTCCCCGCGGAATCACCAGCAGCATCGGACTCGCAACGAAAATCGAGGCATATGTTCCAATGATAACACCTAGCAAAAGAGCAAGGGAGAAATCATGGATGACCGGACCTCCCAGGAAAAAGAGCGCAACCAAAACCAGTAATACTGTAGATGATACCACAACTGTACGACTCAGAACCTGATTAATCCCCAGATTGATGACTTCTTCCATGGACTGCCGGCTCGCCCGGCGCAGCTGCTCCCGAATACGATCAAATACGACCACGGTATCCGTCAGGGAATAACCGGCCAGGGTCAAAAGGGCCGTCACGACCAGTAGATTGATTTCAATTCCGAGAAGATACAAGATGCCCAGAACGGCCATGACATTGTGAAATGTCGAAATGGCGGCTGCCAGACCGAATCTGAATTCAAAACGGAATGCGATATACACAATAATGCCGATAATCGAATACACGATGGCCAAGAACGCCTTGCCGGCAAGTTCATTACCGATTGTCGGGCCAATTTCCGTTGCGGAAAGAATCGTCATCTGGTTGTCCGGAAAGCCGGAGCGCAGATCCTTGAGGAGGGCCGCGGAAACTGGAGATCCATTCTTTTGCCCGACTTTTGTCCTGATCAGAATGTCACTGGAGGACTGGATATTCTGTATTTGCACCCCGTGAAACCCTTTTTTTTCAAGAAGAGTACGGATTTCCTGAAGAGAGACTGTCTTCTGGAAGTGGACCTGGACAGCGGTGCCGCCGACAAAATCGATCCCCAAATTCGCCTTTCCACGAGCAATCTGAAGCAGGGCGAACAGACCGAGGGCGAGCAGGATCGCAGATATCGTCAGAGTGATCTTTCTTTTTCCCATAAAGTCTATCGAGGGATTCTTGATGAGTTCGATCATCGCTTGCTCCGGGACAATATATCAATATGAGGTGAACGCTTGTCCAGCTTCATATGGACAGCCTTTCAAGCTTTTTTCGGGCAGTAATGGCATCAAAAACAACACGTGTTCCCACAAGCGCCGTGAACAGGTTGATCGCGATTCCCACGGACAGGGTCACGGCAAATCCCTTGATCGGACCGGTTCCGAAAATAAACAAGATCAGGGCCGTAATCAGGGTAGTCACATGGGAATCAACAATTGTCAGGAAGGCTTTTTCATACCCCGAATCAATTGATGAACGTACAGGCTTGCCCAGTCGAATTTCTTCGCGGATACGCTCGAATATCAATACATTGGAGTCCACCCCCATACCGATCGTCAGAATAATACCTGCGATACCCGGAAGGGTCAGCGTCGCGTGCAAGGCGGCCATCGCCCCTACGAGCAGGATCAGATTCAAAAGAAGGGCTCCGTCGGCGATGACCCCTGAAAAACGGTAATATACAGCCATGAAGAGCAGAACCAGAATCCCGGCAAATATGGTTGCTCGAACCCCGGCCCTGATGGAGTCCTTCCCCAGGGAAGGGCCCACTGTCACGTTCTGCAGAATATGGACAGGTGCTGGCAGGGCACCGGATCGAAGGACAATCGACAGGTCCTTGGCTTCCTTCAGGGTGAAGCTTCCCGTAATCTGGGCCTGACCACCGGCGATTTCCTCCTGAATAACCGGGGCAGAATACACCGCATTGTCCAGAACAATGGCGAGACGTTCCTTGACGTGATCCCGCGTGATTGTGTCGAAGAGCTTGGCACCTGCAGAATTGAAGGTCAGTGAAACATAAGGCTCGTTAAACTGTCCAAAAGCGACCCGGGCATCCGATATCAGGTCTCCCGACATCAAGGCGCCGTTTTTGAGCAGATAGGGCAACTCTACACGCTGTCCACTTTCACCTGTCCTGTGAGAGTAAAGGACTTCATCCCCCTTGGGAACCGGTGCCTTTTTTTCCAGAATTTTATCGGCATCCGGATTCTTGTCGTCGACGAGCAAAAATTGCAGACGGGCGGTTCGGCCGATCAGGGACATGGCGCGTTCTGGATCGTTGATACCTGGCAGTTCGACCTGGATCCGGTCTTTGCCCTGCCGCTCGATCAGTGGTTCCGCCACGCCAAACTGGTCGATCCTGTTTCTGATCACTTCCATGGCCTGTGTCATCGCATGGGCGCGAATTCTCTTTTCTTCGGCCGGGGGAATGGAAAAGGTAACGGCGCTGGCGTCCTGGGACTGGATCTGAAGATAGGGGTAATGACGGCGGATCCGTTTTACAAGAGTATCCCGGTCCTTTCCGCTCGCGACCGGAAAGATGATCGTCGTCCCCTGGATACGCGGTCCTATCGAAGGCGTCTTCATGGCGGTCGATATCTCCTGAAGAGTCCCCTCGACCGCTTTCTCCCTGTCAACCTGAAGCGTGACAGACATGCCCCCTTTCAGATCCAGACCGAGAGAAATCTTTCCGGATGGCAAGAGTTTCCTGATACTGCCGGGCAAATCCTTCCATACCGGCAATGACGGAAGAAGAAGGAGAAGAGAAACGAAAGTTGCCCCTCCCAGAAGGGCCAGACGAAAACCGATTTTTCTTTTCATGGGTTAGAACTCAATCCCTTTCCATACAACAATCTGTTCGTTGTCCGGGTAACTATATCTCAGATGCCAGAGAGATGATCGTCTGTTTCAGGACTGTGACGCGGACTTCCGGTGCCACTTCCAACTCGACGGTCCGGTCTCCCAGCGAGACGACATTTCCGATCAGGCCTCCCGAGAGAAGGACCCTGTCCCCGACCTTGAGCCCGGCCAAAAAAGTCTGATGTTTTTTCTGCCGTCGTTTTTGGGGAAGTATGATCAGCAAGTACAAAAAAACCACAAAGAGAAGAATAGGGAGAAGATTCAGCAAAGCGGAGGTTCCGCCGGTCGGTGCCTGGGCATTCATGAAAGACCCCTTTCAGTCATTTGGAATGAATCGATTTTGTTCTGGGACCATTCCCGGAAATTTCCGGACCGGATTTCTTGCCGGGCGTGCTTCATCAAGTCCAGATAAAAAGACAGATTGTGAATCGTATTCAGGATGGGACCCAGCATCTCCCCGTTCCTGAAAAGGTGATGAATATAAGCCCGGGAATAGTGCCTGCAAGCCGCACAGGAACATTGCGGGTCGAGGGGGAAATCGTCTTTCTCGTAACGGGCGTTCCGGATGACAACACGCCCGGATTGGGTAAAGGCCATCCCGTTCCTTCCGTTACGTGTCGGCAAAACACAATCGAACAAGTCTACACCCCGTTCGATTCCGGCCAGGAGATCTTCCGGATAGCCGATCCCCATCAGGTAACGGGGCTTGTCGGTGTCCAGTTCCCGAAGGGTTTCAAAAACAACGTTGTTTCGTTCTTCAAAAGATTCCCCGATGCCGAGACCTCCTATAGCAAACCCGGAAAAGGTCTGGCCATTCTTCCCTTTCATGGAGCGGAGGGAGCTGGCGCTCGACTTTCTGGCGTCCAGATCGGTCCCTCCCTGCACGATGCCAAGAACCGCGTCCTCCGGACCGGATACATCCAGAGACCTTTGGGCCCATCGTAACGTTCTGGCATGGGCATCCCGCAAATCCTCAGGAGAAGAAACGGGATCGACAAGATGATCAAGGACCATGATCAGGTCAATTCCCATGGAACGTCCGAGAATCACGACATCTTCCGGAGAAAGGAAGACGTTTCGCCCATCATAGGGTGACTGGAAAAATACTCCTTCTTCCCTGACCTTGACGGAACCTTTCAGGCTATAAACCTGATACCCTCCGCTGTCTGAAAGGACAGGTCCATCCCAGCCCATGAAGCGGGCGATGCCCCCTGCCCCACGGACAACGGACTCTCCCGGACGGAGCCAGAGATGAAACAGGTTGACCAATATGATCTCTGCCCCTGTTCCACGAATCTGATCCGCTGTGAGTCCCCGGACGGTCCCCCGGGTTCCGACCGGCATGAACGCCGGTGTTTCAAAGGACCCGTGATCCGTACTCACCCTGCCTGTCCGGGCTGAAGATGGGGATCCCCCGCAATCGACCTGAAATTTCACATGACATCCGGTGCGGAAATTCCCAATAACCCCAAGCCTGTTTTCAGAATCCGCCCCACGGCGACGGAGAGGCCGATACGCGCAACCATGATCTTCTTGTCCTGGAGCTCCTGCGACAGAATCCGGTGGTGAAAATAAAAATGATGGTAATGTCCGGCCAAGTCCGTCAGGTATTCCGTCAAGGGGTGAATTTCAAGGGAGCGAGAAGCTTCGTTCAGGACATAGGAGAACCGATCCAGAATCCGGACCAATTCCCTTTCGTCAGGTTCCGCCAGGGCCTCCAGGTCAGAAGATTTCCAGACCACAGGAATATCGACCCCCCTTG
>Ga0207433_10005849_pt1 | contig 21682 bp, 14 predicted proteins | sample YelNatPaOPGAMG01_FD_187559 | JGI IMG/M metagenome (GOLD analysis project Ga0207433, IMG submission 187559) | Hot spring thermophilic microbial communities from Obsidian Pool, Yellowstone National Park, USA - OP-RAMG-01 (SPAdes) (version 3) | ecosystem: Environmental > Aquatic > Thermal springs... | reverse complement strand
CCCGCCACTCGGCTTTAATTCTTTTCATTTCGTTATTCAAGAAAACTACTTTTAAGAATACCGTTAAGGCTTTTTTGGTCCAACGCGCCTTCAAGGCACCATTCAACATTGAACGAACTAAGTAATACTTATCTTCAGTCACCTGCCAGGAATCGATATGTTCGCGGGAATGACTGATTTTCTTTATATAACGGGAGAGGTAGAGAAAGAAGGTCCGTGACAAGAGCCGTAAACTATTAATTGGTATGAAGCGGTCAAGTTTTAAGGTAAATTCAAAAGTTTTTGCTAAAAAATGACCCGGATTGCGTATTCTCATCGGTTAGTGATTATACCATTAAAAACCCTCCTGTCAACTCTCAAGTAATGCTTGCATTTTCGCTAAATTTAGATAAAATATTTTTGTCTATGCTAAATTTTATTTTGACCTTTGTATTTTTAATCCGCCCAACCGAACCGTCTGCCTCAACACCGTTTGTTACCCCAGAGCGAGTAATCCGCATTGAGATTCCTTATCACGATGTGGTCTATCAATTGCAAGATAAGGTTGATTTGGCAATAATTGACGCCCAAGACCATTTTATTACCGCTTACGCCGATGATAGAAAAATTCAGGAGATTGAAGCACTTGGTTACAAGGTAACAATTCTTATTCCGGATTATCAGCAGGAATTGGCAAAGATTTTACAAGGCTATCATTCCTATGCCCAGGTTTGCAGTATAATGACGGCACTCAGTCAAACCTATCCCTCAATTACCAAACTTGAAACCTTAGGTTTTTCCGTTCTTGCCCGACCGATTTTGGCAATGAAGGTTACGGATAACCCTTGGTTTGAAGAACCCGAACCGGAAATTCGTCTGGTCGGTGCCCATCACGGCAACGAGAAGATTTCCACCGAAATTACGCTCGCCTTCTTACAATACTTAGTTGAAAACTATGCATCAAATCCCCAGGTTCAATATTTGGTGGACAACCGTGAGATTTGGGTTATCCCGATTTTTAATGTTGATGGTCATATTGCCAATCGGCGAACTAATAACAATGGTGTTGATTTGAATCGGGATTATGGCTATATGTGGTCGGGCGAGGGAAGTAGCCCAAGCCCCTTTTCCCAACCCGAGACAAAAGCAATGCGGTTACACAGCGAAGCCAATAATATAACCCTTGAATATGAATACCATTCTACGGCTTCTTATGTCAATTATCTCTGGGACCATCATCCCCAAGACCCACCAGATAGTGGTCTGATTATAAACATCTCCCAACGCTATGCGGATTCTACTTATGGCTCACAAACCACCCAACTGGTAAAAATTAATGGTTATGATTGGTATTATGTGCGGGGTTCAGCGCAAGATGCATTATTCGGAATATGGGGTGGGATTGGCACAACCATTGAAACCCAACAACCAAGTCAGCAGGGACGGATTGATAGTATCTGTATTGCCAATCGTAGGGCTTTGCTTGCTATGATAACTTTAGCCGGTTACGGAATTGAAGGAACAGTAAGGGATTCTATCACTTCTGAACCGTTATTTGCTTTAGTGCAGTTTACCGACCCTTTACGCTGGTCGGTCTATACGGATAAGAATTGTGGCGATTTTCATAAGATGGTTGCGCCTGGTGCTTACACGGTGAAGGTCTCGGCTCAGGGCTATGCGACCAAGATCGTTGAGAATGTAGTTGTGCCAGCCCAAGGTTCGGTCAATTTAGAGATTTTCCTTACGCCCTCCAATTCCATTGATAATTATATTCAAAAATTGGTCTGGGTTCGACGAGACCGACCCGATGTCGCTTACCGAACCATCACCAATGCTTGCTTAGGTGAACCCGACGGCATTCCCTATTCATTAGGGGTTGGCGGAACAATTGTGCTTGAGGCATTCCCCGCAATAAAAAATCTGCCTGGTTTTGATTTTACCGTCTTTGAATCGGACACGGCACCGGAGAGTTATACAGTTTATGTGTCAAATGTTTGGGACGGAACTTGGTATTTGTGTGGGGTCGGTTTGGGCACCACTTCATTTGACTTATCAACCCCGAGTTTAGATAGTGCCCGTTATATCAAAATTGTCGATGCCGGTGGCGGCTCAACCAGTGACCCCTATGCCGGCTTTGATTTGGATGCGGTTTCGTATAAAAGTGAAAGAACCGCCATTGCCCATACACCTAACACCTCACTGCTAAATAGTAATTTAATGCTCTATCCCAATCCAACAAGTTCTAATCTCACAATTTCTTATCAATCAATCGCCAATGGAAATTTTACCCTAAAGTTATACTCTGTAACCGGTAAACTGGTAACTTCAATTAATCTGACCGAAAAAAGACCCGGAGAATATCAGAATAGTTGGAATCTAAAAGATAAGTCTGGCAAAAGAGTTCCGGCTGGGATTTATCTCGGTATTTTAGAAACCGGAACAATCAAACAAAGGGGTAAAGCCCCTTTGAATCCCCAAAAGGATTTTTTCTTAAAGACTGGGGAGTTGAGGGGTTTCCCCTCAACAAAAAACAAAATCATTGTTAGCAGATAAGGAGGCAAAATGATAAAAAAACTGATAACTGGGATTGTTGCTTTTGCCTTTATCTTAAGTTGCGGTCCAAAGCAACCAACCCCAAAAGCACAAGAGACAAAAAAAGAATTATCAAAAGTTGATACCGCAAAAGCAACACCCGAATCAATGAGCACTGCAAAGACTGAACAAGTAATGCCGTTAACTGGAAAGGAACTTATGGTAATCAAGGTAAAGGATTTTGGTACGATTAAGATTCAACTCTTTGCCCAAGAGGCGCCGAAGAATGTAGCCAATATCGTCAAACTGGTTAAAAGTGGTTTCTATGATGGCTTGAAATTCCATCGCGTGGTACCAAATTTTGTGATTCAAGGTGGTGACCCCAAAGGTGATGGAACCGGTGGACCCGGTTATACAGTGGATGCCGAAATCAGCCCCAATTTGAAACATCTCAAGGGAACTGTGGCAATGGCAAGATTACCCGACCAAGTAAATCCAACCAAAGCCTCAAGTGGTAGTCAGTTCTATATCTGTTTGGCGCCAGTTCCACACCTTGATGGTCAATACACAATAATCGGGAAAGTGGTGGAGGGTATGGATGTGGTGGAGGCGATTGGTAAGGTTCCGACCGGACCACGCGCTATGCCAGTGAAAGATGTAATAATGGAGAAAGTGACAATTGAGGAGTAATCCGCCTTAGGCGGATTCTTTCTTCTACGAGACTACTTACTTTTGGGTAAAATAATAAAAATTATTTTCTTGACATAATCTAAGTGTATTTGTATAATTCTATAATTAAGATAAAAGAACTGGGTGGGCTGATTTGACACAAATAGTTTTGCCCAGTTCAATTTTAATGCCTGGGGTGGACCAGAAGGTAGAAGACTTCTAACACCCTAAAATTTATCCTAACGACAGGTCAGGATAAGCAAAAATTTAAAATTAAGGAGGCAATCGTGATAAAAAATAAAATGATGCTTTGCTTAATCCTATTTGGCTTTATTGAACTTGCCTTGGCGCAGGTTGATACTGCCTGGGTGAGAAGATGGTCGAGTGTTCCTATCAGCGGGTCCGATTATGTATACGGTCTAACCGTGGATGCCAACGGCTGTGTTTATATTGCCGGCGCCAGCGACTATTTAGGCTCAAATCCGGAAGCAATAACATTTAAATACGGTCCGGCCGGAGAATCTCTTTGGTTTTCTGTGTTACCAAGAACTGGTTCACAAATGCTACGTTCGGTAGCAGTCGGTGCTTCGGGCAATGTTTATGTTACCGGTTATACTATGGAAACTGGAAACGGTGCTTACTTTACCGTCAAATATCGCGCTAATGGTGATACGGCATGGGTTCGATTATTTAATCAAACCTCTGGTTACGACTTTTCCCGAAAATTGGTGCTCGACAATCAGGAAAATGTTTACATCACAGGTTACGGTCAGGCATCAAATTACCAATATACCTACTACACCGTGAAATACGATTCTTCGGGTAACCAATTATGGGTAAGAACGGATAGTTTTGGTGGAGCGTACGCCTTTTATCCCAACGATTTGGCTCTTGACAATGACGGTAACCCTTATCTTGTAACAAAGACCAAACACCCAACGCAACGCGATAACTGGCTGGTGGCAAAATATAAAAAAGAGACCGGCGATACTTATTGGGTAAGAACCTATAACGGCCCAGCCGACAGCACCGATGATGCGCGTGGCATCGCTTTTGACAATTCTGGCAATATTTATGTAACCGGGACAAGTTATGGTGGTCCAACCACCGGTTTTGATATTGTCACAATAAAATATAACTCAAATGGCGATACCCAATGGGTGAGAAGGTGGTCAAATCCAGACACTGCTGCCAGTGATGCTGGTTACTGGATTAAGGTTGATGGTTCGGGTAATGTTTATGTCTACGGCACAACTTATTCAAAACAACCAGCGAATCAGGACTTAGTAGTGCTTAAATATAATTCCAGTGGAGTATTGCAATGGGCAGCAAAATATAATGGACCGGGCGGATACGATAATGTGATTGACAAAGATGGACAGAACGGAATGGCACTTGATTTATATGGCTACATCTATATTACTGGCAGTAGTCGTCAACTCGGCTCAACCAATAAAAATGACTTTGTAACGGTTAAATTTAGTCCGGATGGTGATACCCTATGGACCAGAAGATATGATTATGCCGATACATTTGAAACGGCGCGCTCAATGTTCGTCGATAATCTTGGTAATGTCTATGTTACCGGACAAAGCGCTCAGCCCGGTAGGGGTTATGACATTGCGACCATTAAATATGTCCAATCCGATTTCGTCCTGCGCGATGTCTCGGTCAGTAAAATTGAATTTCCAGTCCTAATCGATTCTGGCGATATTGTCGTTCCAGCTTGTTCAGTCTATAATAACGGCGATAGTACCGAAAATTATCGGGTGCGAATGAAGATTGGTAATTTTTATAATGATACAGTTAGGGTTACCAACCATCTTCCAAATACCTATCAATACCTTACTTTCCCAGCCTGGAATGCGCTTCAAAGAGGCAATCAAGTTGTTTCCTGTTCAACCGAACTGACGCTTGATATGATTAAAAGTAACGATAAAAAGACCGATACAATTTTTATTAGGGTCTTAGATGTGGGAGTAATCAAAATTCTTTACCCGCTTGGGACGATTGATTCCGGCACCGTGGTTACTCCTGCCTGTTCGGTCTATAACTACGGCAATCAATCCGTCTCTTATACCGTCCGAATGAAAATTGGAAACTTTTACAATGAGGACACATTGATCGAAAATCATACACCGGGAACTTTCAGCTATCTCAGTTTTCCCAATTGGACTGCTAACCAAATCGGCACGCACCCGGTTGCCTGTTCCACCGAATTAGTTAATGATTTGAATAATAACAATGACCAAAGAACTGACTCGGTTGAGGTAATCCGACCGGTCTTGCCACCTTCGAATTGGATCAGGATGGCAGATATTCCAGCACTACCCTCGGGCAAAAAACCAAAATCCGGCACCTGTATGGCAGCACTGCGCGGGAAAATCTATCTGCTCAAAGCAACCAATACTCAAGACTTCTTAGTCTATACGCCAGACGGCGATACCGGCACCTGGACCTATAGGATTGAAGATACCATACCATTTGGTATAAAAGAAGAGGGTGATGGTAAAAGACCCAAAAAGGGGTCGGCAATGACTGTTTATAATCGAACTCGTTCGGTTTATGTCCTGCGCGGAAATAATTCGTTAGGGTTCTGGCGTTATCAAGTGGATACACTTGATACGGTCTTACCGGGCTGGAAGAAATTAAAGAATATCCCTCTTGGCGCAAAGGCAGTAAAAGAAGGTTCGGGACTGGTCAGTTTTCGAAGTCACGGTTACGGTTACATCTTTGCGATGAAGGGGTCTAAGACCGATGAGTTCTATATCTATAATATTGAACAGGACTCGTGGGTTAGAATTAAGAGTCCACCCATTGGCCGCAGTGGTAAAATTGGTTACCGAAAAGGCTCTTGTTTGGCTTACGACGGTGATGAATTTGTCTATGTCTTGAAAGGTAATTATGGCGATTTCTATAAATATTCACTTGATTCTGACACTTGGATTGAATTACGACAATATGATTATAAGATTTTCTTAAACCGCGAAGGAAAGAAGAAAAAACCAAAAGATGGCGCCGCATTGGTTTATTACGACGAAAACTGTTATCTCTTGAAAGGTGGTAATACGCGCGAAGTCTGGCGTTACGACATTGCGATGGATACGTGGGTGCAGATGGACACATTCTGGGATATTCCAATCGGTAGCGGCAAACGGGTAAAAGCTGGCGGTACGATGATTTCATCGGGTGATTATTTCTGGGCGGTAAAAGGTGGGAATACGGTTGAATTCTACCGACACGAATTACCGGATAAAAAACTTCTCAACTCAGTTTCAGTGATTACAAACCAAATAATGAACCACAAAGAGAATCTGAGCGACTTTAGTATCACAATTGCCCCGAATCCCGCAGTTAATCTGACCGCAATCCGTTATATCTTACCAATTGCTGGACCAGTAAATTTCAAACTCTATAATGTGGCAGGGGCTTTAGTTAAAGCCTACAATAATACAACTCCAACCAAAGATGGTGTCTTACTGCTTGATACCAAGGTACTACCTTCTGGCGTTTATGTCTTACAGTTCAATTCAGGTGACATAAGGGTTACCAGAAAGATTGTGATAGAAAAATAACCCTACGCCAACAAGTAGCGCCGAGTCCGCCTCAGGCGGATGTCCTTGGCAAGGGGTTTGAGCAATCGAGCCCCTTTTATTTTGTCGGGTCGGGTTTTTAGCCTTATTGGGAAAATATGTTAAGAAAGTCCAACTTAGGCAGATCAGCCTTGCAAAAAGAGTTTTAGCCGACCTAAAGGTCTGCCCGACAAAAGGGTTAATGTAGACCCGAGAAGGATTGATTTGACAGGCAATCCGATTCGGACCGCAAAAATAATCTCTTTTCGCCCGAACTATTGACATATAATAAGAAGCAGTCTATAATTTTAAAGATGACCGCAAAGGAACAAATCATCAACCGTCTCAAGACCTTCCGCCAAAAAGAGTTTAATAATGAACTGACTTTTTCCCTTCTGGCTATCTTTTCGATAATTGTTTTTCTATTGACCTTGATGATAATATTCTTTATCCCTCTGTTTATTTTATTTGCCGCACTCCCTTTTATTGTTATCTTATTGAGAAATTTAATCGTCCGAAAAAGTCTAACCCAAATCGCTAAACAAATTGAAGCTGGTTTTCCGCAACTTGTTGGTTATTTAGTGAATGCGGTAGAATTAGCCAATTACCCAAGCGATGCCAAAGAAGGTTATTCACCAGAATTGATAAACGCAGCGATTGAAGATGCCCAAGTCAAACTCGCGCCAATTCCTTTAACTAAACTCATAAATCGCCAGAAAACCCGTACCGCACTTTTTGGTTTTTTGTTCGCTTTAGCGTTATTAGTTTCTTGTCCACTCTTTTTCCCGAATCGGGCAAAACTTGGCTTTTATGCAACCTTTGCCCCGAATAAAACGCCAATCGAGTTTGTGGTTGCTCCTGGTAATCTACGAGTAAACAAAGATAGTAAAGTTACCTTGCAGGTAACAATTAATTCGCCTTTCCGTTTTCGCGAGGCACTGCTAATTTTACGAAGGCACAATCCGCCCGCGGCGGATAAAATAATAAAAAAGAGACTCTTCTTACAAGTCCATACTGGCTCAATTGATGTCCAGGCTTCATCAGAAATGGATTATTCTTTTAAGGTATTCAACCGACAGAGTCCAATTTACCATATCGGTTTATTAAAACCACTCGCCCTAACCTCGCTATTTTTTAAATTGAACTACCCGGCTTATACCAAAAGACCAGTAGAAACTACCCAAGCCCAAACGATTTCAGTTTTGCCTGGGACAAAAATAGAAGTTTCGGGCATCGCCGAAACCAAGTTGGATTCAGGAAGAATTTGGTTTAGTGATTCAACCATTATCCCACTTGCTCTATCCGATAATAAATTCTTGGGTAGTTTTACGGCTAAGAAGGATATTAATTTTGTGATTAGATTAAAAGATATTGTTGGTAATACTAATGAACCAGAGGTATTTAAACTGACCATTGCCCCGGATGAAGCGCCCTATATTAAGTTGTTTCTTCCCGGTCGCGATATTGATTTACCAGTAAGTATGAAAGTCTTGCTCGGGGTCAATTCAATTGATGACTATGGGCTAACCAATCTTGCGCTTTATTATGAGAAAGACAGCGTTATCAAAAAAATTCATCTAAAAAATGTTGCCGGGCGGCAAGAAGATACAACTTATTATTATTGGGACCTAGCCAATATCGGATTTATGCCTGGCGAGGTTATCCGCTATTATGCCTCGGTTTCAGATAATGATGTGATAAGCGGACCAAAACTGAGTAAAACCGAGGTCTTTACGATAAGATTTCCCACCGTTGCTGAAATCTATTCTCAAACGACCAAAAAGACCTTTGAGACTAAGGAGCGATTAGAACCAATGGCGGCTGAACAAGAGGAATTGGGTAAAGAGTTAGACCGAATTGACCAGGAGTTGAAAAAAGAGCGGCGATTGGGTTGGGAAGAACGAAACTCTTTAGAGAATCTTGTGTCCAATCAGAAGAAGTTGCTTGACCAAATTGAGGAATTGAAGGAAGAGGTAAAAACCGCTTTGGAGAATATGTTTGAAGGGTTGATGTTAGATAAAGAATCGATTGAGAAGTTAAAGGAATTAGAAAGATTATTATCCGAACTCTTGCCCCAAGAATTAAAAGAGGCATTGCGCAATTTAGCCCAAGCCTTAGAGAACAAGTCCCCCGATTTGAAGCAAGCGATGGAACGATTTAAACTTTCCCAAGAAGAGTTAAAAAAGGCGATTGAGCGGGCAGTGGAACTTTTAAAAAACATTGAAGAAGAGGAAAAACTGAAGGCATTAGCCAAAAAGGCTGAGGCATTATACCAGATGCAGAAAGAGATTGAAAAGAGAATAAAAGAATTGCCTAAAGATAGCGAAAAACTTGCCACCGACGAAAATAAAATTAAAGAGGAGTTGGAAAGTTTAGAAAAGGCAATGGAGGAAATTGCTAAGGAAATGAGTGATAAGGAAATTGCTGAAGAACTGTCTAAACTCCTTACCGAATTGTCCAAACCAAAGCCATCTGCCCAAGCAATGGAATTGAGCCAAAGTCTTGCGCAAGGTGATAAAGGCAATGCCCAGCAACAGAGCCAAAGACTTTTAAAAGACTTGGCACATCTCAAAGATGCCTTAGGAGCGCTTGCGCAGAAACTTGCCTCCAGGCGTTCTTCGGAGATTAGTGAAAAATTACTCAATTCCGCACGCGACCTAACCACCTTATCCTTTGAACAGGAACGTTTGGAAGACTCCTTAAAGCAAAATTTCCCCCGCGCGCTGGCAACAATTTTTGCCAGTGAAGAAAAGAGGCTTGCCGAAGCAGGCCGTGCCCTTGCCGAAAGTCTTGAGGTCTTAAGCCGAAAAAGCATAAAAATCCCTCCTAACTTGAACGAAGATATTATTCGGGCACTTAACCATATGGAAACCGCAGCGGATAATCTCCAAAATAATAATCCGTTTGATGCCAAGAAGATGATGCAACAAGCTCGGTCGGGTTTAGATGCTGCTACTCAGAAAATCCTTACCACTATTGCCCAGGCGCAACAAAGCGGTGGTTTTGGTGGTGGGATGGAGAGCCTATTACAACAACTTTCTCAGTTAACCGCTGAACAGATGATGCTCAATCAGGAAATGCAGGGAATTCCGATACCAATCCCGATGCCTGGTGGCTTGACCCCTCAGCAACTGGCACAAATTGAACGAATCTTATCTAAACAGCGGGCGATAAGACAAACCTTAGAAGAGATGCGGCAAAGCTTAGGGGTAGAGCCTGGTTTAATGAGTAGTTTGGACGGTGTAATTGAAGAGATGAAACAGGTAGAAAGGGATTTATCCGAATTGGTCGTGACCCGCGAATTAATCCAAAGGCAGGAAAAGATTCTAAACCGATTATTAGATGTGCAACGGAGTGTCCGGCGCCGTGAATTTAAAGAAAAGCGGGAAAGCGAAGTGGGCAAGGATTATCCAATACCACCCAGCCCAATCTTGCCAGCAGATTTAGGTGAACGAAAAAAACTTTTAAGGGAACAACTGTTTAAGGCGCTACGCGAGGGTTACCCAAAAGATTATGAGCGATTAATCAAAAGGTATTTTGAATCGCTATTAAATGAATAAGCACAAAATAAACTACCAGATTTGTAAGGCAACCCTTCAGGGTTGCATTTTTGGACAAAAGAAGTTAATAACGAAGGATAAGGGGAAAACCCATTCCGCATCCCGCATTCCGAATTCTAAATTCCAAATTCCAAAAAGTAGCGCCGCAACGCGAAGCATGTGTCCGCCAAAAGCGGACAAACCTTGTCCTCAGGAAGCTCCGACAATAAGGCAAAAAATAACATTCTTTTTAATCCCGCTCCTATTTTTGTTTTTCGGTATCCTCCATCCCCAAGACTTAAATCAAGCCCAACGCTATGAGGCACAAGGTAAATTGGCTTTAGCCCGTGCCATCTACAAGGCTTATCTTTCGGAAAGACCGTTTAATCCTCAAGTTTATCAAGGTTATTACCGAACCAGTTTCGGCTTAAATGAAATTTCCGAGTTTTTGACCTTCTCTTTAGAACTCTTAAAAAAGAATCCCAAGGCACCTGAATTATTGATTGCAATTGGCCAGGCATATCTAAAATTAGGTAAGAAGCGAGAAGGTTTAGACTATCTTACCCAAGTATTTAATATAAAGCCGGATTTAGTTGGCCGTATTGCCACAATTCTTGCTTCGGAAAAGATGTTTAAAGATGCAATAAGATTTATCCTTGATTACCGAAAATTGAGCAAGCGGGCAACTGGTTACGAATCAATTCTTATTGATTTATACGAAGCGGATGGTGATTACCAAAAGGCGACCCGCGAAATCGTCCAATTCCTTAATGCCAATCCTGCCCATTCGCCCAATTATGAACCGAAACTCTTATTCTATTTGACGAAAACCAATCCAGCAGTTATTTTTAACGAACTTGCTAACCTAACCAATCAGGAATTGCGGGTAAAGCTCAAAAGTAAACTATACCTGTCGCAAAAAAATTACCCCCAAGCGCTAAAGGAAATTAAATCCCTTGGCTCGCCAACCGCACTTTATAATTTTGCCAAAGAATGTGAAGCACAAGAGCAGTACCAAATTGCGGTTCAACTATATCAAGAGTTAGGTAATTTTTCTGATATGGCACGGGTCTTAAGAAAAATGGGCAAGGTCACCGAAGCGGTTGAAGCCTTAAAACTTGCCACTGGCGTAGAAGCCCAATTAGAATTGGCTGACCTTTTACGCCTTGAATTAAAAGACTATCCAAATGCCAAAAAAAATTACCTATCCGTAGTAAAACAAAAACCCCAAGACCAGGCATATTATGGTCTGGTTGCCTCACTGATTAGTCTGGGCGAATTATCGGAGGCGAAAAATTATCTTAAAGAAATGGGCAAGGTCACTGACCAATCACTTTTCTTTCTTATCCAGATTTATTTTTATGAAACCAGTTTTGATTCAGCCCAAAAATATATTCAACAACTCAGCCATAATTTCCCAACCAGTCCCTTTTTGAACGATGCCTTAGCGATTGGGATATTGATCGCCGAAGGGAGTGAAGATTTACCGGATTATGCCCAAGCCACATTCCATTTGGCTAAAGAGCAATACGAGGAAGGGATTAAACTCACCCAGAAGTTAATCCAAAGGACGAATAAAGTGGCAGAATACGGTTTTCTCTTGTTAGCCCAATTCTACCTGGCAAAAAAGGAGCCAAATTTAGCATTAAGCGCATTACAAGAACTGAAGCAGAAATTTCCCAATAGCCCGTTATTGCCCAAAGCCAAATTTGAACAGGCGAAAATTTATTCCGAACAATTAAAGGACAAAGTCAAGGAAAAAGAGGTCTTAGAGGAATTAATTGTCCAATTCCCCAATTCAGTTTATGCGGTGTTGGCGCGGAATCGGCTAAACACTGATAAACAAAAACCTGAGCCAATTCATTAAATAACCGAGCGTAATATTCTCGAAATAGCCTCGTACTAATAATAAACCTGAATTCAAACATAACCCAGATTTTCAAACTACAAAATCACACTGATTTATCCGCCATAGCCTGATAACTTCCGCTATGTTTTAGGAAAAAGTATTGAATGGAAGATATGAATTTTCAATATCTTGTAATAATCTTGGCTTCTTATGGTTGGATTAGCAAATAAATTAGTGTTTTATTGCCCGTTTCAACTTCCAATCCAAGAAATTTTAAAGTTTCTAAGCTTTTTCTCCATTTTTCTTTAAAATTTCTAAAGTCACTTTAAATTTTCTAAAGTTTTTTCGCATTTTTCTTTAATTTTTCTAAATTTCATCTAAGTTATTGATTTTTCAATCTAAAATGCCTCTTGACCAATCATTGGGGGCTAGGGTGGGGCTAGCCCCTAAACCAAGCCGGGAGCGGTATAGAGGGTAGGCATTGGGTAAACCAAGTAGGTAGGATAAAAGATAGGCAAGATGTTTGGCTAAAGGCAATCCGCCATAGGCGGATTGATGGTAGACCAGCGGCTGGACTTAGGGTTAAGCAAATGGTTAGGTCCGGGGTTAGAAATATGGTTAGACTCGGGATTAGCCCATTCCTTTGACTTCTGAGCAACTTCTTATTTAACGACTATGAACTTTTTGGGCTCTTTTCCCAGCAAAGGCGTAGGGCAAGTCCGACTGAGGCGGATTAGCCTTACTAATAAATGCTTGCGAAACCAGTTAAGATATTCTACTTAAAAGCAGAATTAAAATCAAGCAAAATTTTCTTTTAAGTCCTTGATTTTTAATATCTTATATTTAATTTTCCTTTGGGAGAGGGTACCGCTTAGGAGGTTGCCCCGTAGGCGACCTGGGAGGCTGGTTCGGAAACTGCTTTCTTATTAAAAGTTTAGCCAAAAATATCCTGCTTGCCTATGCAGTTTCTGGACACCGACCGGTTTTTGTTTCAGATGACTCTGCGCGGGGAGAACTTTGTAGATTCCGGCTAATTCGGTTTATCTAAGTGGCAAATACGTTATTGCCAACGCTCCTTTAACATAATTTTGTCTTTACTTTTGAATAAAGAACCACCGGAAGTAGAGCGCAGATTGCTTGAATTAGGCAAACGGATTATCTTTTGGCATTTGCCGCGGATGAATTTATTTTCACGCTCAAAACTTACAAAATATAACCCAGTTGGCACTGGATTACCTAAATCATCATTACCATCCCAAGTAATATGCTTTAACCCCGGACTAAAATCTTTTGCCCTTCTTGCCAAACAGGTTTTATCCTGTATTGCTAAAGAAAGGGTTCTTACTTTTTGACCGGTGGCAGAATAGATTTTTAGCACACTTAATGAATCCGGCAAAAACAAAAAATTGATATTAGTTGTGAACGGGTTAGGATAAATAAGTAATGAACCCACTCCAGGCATTTTAGTCAAATCCGGGTCAATCGCCAATCGTCTAATCCAGATGGGTGATGAGATAATATAATCGCTATCATTCTCAATCACCCGAACAAAGAAATAGGAACTTGACTGATTATTAACTAATCGTTTGGTCTGAAAGATAAAATAATTTGTATTCCCTAAAATAATAGAATCAACAATCGTATTGCCGTTGGTTATTATATCAATCCGTTTGATGAAGTCTTGGGTATCAGGGTCAAAAGCCCAGATTTCAAAACTAATCTCATCGTCCGCTATCGTTGAACCCATCCAGTGCCCGTTGGCTTTGAACCATAACTGAAAATTTCTATCCAAAGTGCCAAAGGTCCGATGCGCTTTTATGGCTTGGATGATTGAACTTTTGGTTAGCGTATCCGCCCAAATACCAGTAAGTTGTTTCCCCATTCCCCAGTCAGCAAAATGGTTGTCCTGATTAGCCGCAATTGTAACCCGCCAGCCGCTATCTAAGGCAATATGATACCAATTAGCCTGTTCGGCGGTTTGCATCTCATAGAGAAGCATAAAGGAATCCGCAGCCGGATTATACGAAAAAGAGTTAAAAGCAGTTGGCCAGGGATGATTAAACTGACCGATTGCATTGGGTTGTGTTTGGAGCCAGTGATAAAGTGAATCAATCGTCGGTGTGGAATCACGATTGGTATAATTCGGTGTGTTGAAAATGTTGATATGTCCTTGTGTCCAACTTGTCCATTCAAAACCAACCAATCCGAGAAATACACCAGGAATCGTTGCCTGCTGGGCTTGCCATTGAGTATCTGCCCATTCCAAGGAATCAAGCATCTCGCCATGGTCAGTAATTGCTAAGATATGAATCCGAGCCGTATCCCGGGCATAAGCAAAGGCGTGGGCAGGCGTGCCACGACCATCCGAATATCTCGTATGAGAATGAAGATTGGCATAGTAGAGATTGTAACTGGCTAAAGTGTTAATCAGTAAAAAACTCAAAAATGGCAGACCTATAATATTCCCCTACCTCTTTTTATAATTATAACAATTTTCCCGCAAAAGTCAACAATTTTATTTTTGTTTAATATGACGGATTTTGATTTTTAGGCTAAAAGATGAACCAAGATCGAATGGATAAATAATCTTTTATTTAAATAGAGTTCGGCATCACCAATTGTTTTTAATAGATATTCAAGTTTAGCCAATAAGGTATCAAGGCTAATCTTATTTTCGGGGTCGATCAAATTCTGACAGACTGCTGAATAATAACTTCTAATCCCCAATTTGGCTAAAATTGCCTGCCGATAAATAAATAATAAAGAGTTGATTAAAGGACCAATCGGTGCATCTTTTAATTTTAGACTAACGGTGGAAAGATTGGATTTAATTGATTCCTTATTCTCAAACCATTCTTTCACTTCTTGGGCAAGAAATTGTTCAGGTGCCTTGATATATTCCAAGGCACGGCGCATACTCCCTTCACAAACCTCACCGGCAATCACTGCTTTTTCTTTACCAACACCCTTTTTTTGTTCTAAATAAGTCGCAACCACCGATGCCTTTATCCCAAAGAATCTTATCATCTGACAGCGGGAACGAATCGTTGCCAAGATTGCCGAACTCCGCTCGGTTGTAAGAATGAAACTGGTTTGGGCTTGGGGTTCTTCTAAGGTCTTTAAAAAAGAGTTTGCCGCTTCTGGGGTCATCTTATCTGCATCAAGGATAATGACTACCCTCCTTCTTCCGGCAATCGGTGGAAAACCCATTTCGTATTTCAATTCACGGATCCGGTCAATTGAAATTGTCCCGTTACTTGGTGACTCGGGTCTCATTTTATTATAGGCATATTCCTTTTGTAATTCAAAAATATCTTTTTCCTCGGTATTGGGTGGGACTGGAAAAATGATTTTAACTTCCGGATAGGTGAGATTTTCAATCGCCTTACATCGGTAACAATTATCACAAGAATCCAATAACTTATTCTCGCAACACAATGCCTTTGCCAATACCAAAGCGGTAGTCCTTTTGCCAACACCTTTTGGACCAACAAAAAGATAGGAAGGAAAGTGTTGGGCGGTTAGGTCAGCAATCAGTTGCGCCTTGGCATATTCCTGATTGGCGATTGCCGAAAAGGACATTTTACTTACCTAACCATTCTAATGGGTCGACCGGTTGTCCTTCTTTTCTCAGTTCAAAGTGGAGATTCTCTTCGACCTTAGCAATGCGTTGACCGGGTTCAACCGCAACCCCGACTCCAACAAACATCTCAGAAAGGTTGGCATAAAGGGAATAATAACCATCGCCATGGTCAATAATTACTAAATTGCCATAACCCATAAACCGGTCAGCATAGACGACCCGACCCGCACCAATTGCCGAAACCAAACTACCTTTGGCACATTCAATATCAATACCGGTATTGCGGGTTTTGGTCTTATACTTTGGATGGACCTGACTACCAAAATTGGCGATTACTTTACCGCGCACGGGCCAAGGTAAATTGCCCTTATTGATTTCAAGCGGATGGAGACCAACCCCCAATCTCCTTTCCCGCCGTTTCTTTTCCAATTCCGCAATCAATCGTTCTAAGCGTGCTGCTGCCTCCTGTAATTCTAATTCTATTGTCCGTTTCTCTTCGCGGGTAGTCCGCACCTTTTTCAGTAACTTCGTTTCTAAATCTAAGGATTTTTTTAAAGACTGACGTTCCTTTTCTCGTTCGGCACGAAGTCTTGCCAATTCAGCCAATTTCGCATTCAATTCTTTGCGCTGTTTCTCCAAGTTCTCTTTCAATACGCCCAATTCTTCCATTGCTGATTTATCATCCTGGGCAATCACCCGTAGATAGACCATTCGCTTATAGACCTCAGGCATTGTCCGTGCCGAAAGCATTACTTCTAAGGGGAAAAGCCGACCGTATTTATAAATACTTACCAAGCGGAGTGCCAAATCCTTGGTCCGCTGCTCAATTTTTGCCTCGGTATTGCGAATTGAAGTTTTAATATTATTAATCTCATTTTCGGTAAGGGTTGTTGCCTTCTTTAATTCGTTTATCAACTTCTGGGTTAAAAAGATTTTCTCTTGAAACCCTTCAATTCGTGCTAATACCCCCTTTTCTTCTTCTTCCAAATTCTTTAAATATTCCTGCACCTCCCTTAACTTTTCGCGGGTCTTTTCTAATTCCTGCTTGGGTTCGGTAATTTCATCTTGGGCAAAAACTCCAACTATGAGGGGGAAAATAAAGAATAAGAGTAACCGGCAAAAGCCGAGTGCCGATTTCCTAATTCCTAATCTTGCAATAGACGGTATTTGATTTTGCATTCCGATATTATTTAGCCGCAGTCTTATTTAAAGCAATATAAGAACCAATTAGACCCAAAAGACAACCAAATAAGATATTTATGCCGTAGACAATTGCGTAAGGAAAAGCCGGTAACGGCAAACTCCCGGACAAGAAATAGTATAGAAAAGTAACCAAGAGTGATGCAACTATGCCACCAATAATCCCCTGTCCGACTCCTTCCAACTGGAACGGTGCCCGAACCGTTGCCTCAGTTGCCCCAACCAATCGCATTATTTCAATCTCGCGGCTCCTCAATAAAATCGTTGCTTCAATCGTCTGGAAAGAGATGAAGATAATTGAAATTGCAATGATAATTAAAAGTGCGACGGTTAGTCCAATTACCAAACGAAGAATCCTATCTAATCGTCTTAGAATATCCTTACCCGACCAGACCTCCCTGACTCCAGGCATAATGGAAATTTTCTCTTCAATCTTTTCTAAGTTAGCGAGATTTCTACTCCCCGGCTCAAGTTGAATCCGTAAAGAAGCCGGCAAGGGATTGGTCTCCAAGACATCAACCAAAGATGCATTTTCCCCTAAGTCCTCACGCAATTCAGCCAAGGCTTGTTCCTTTGAGACATATCTAACTTCGGCTACGCCGCGCAAGAGTCTAATATTCTCAATCAGTTTTTCCTTATCCACTTTTTCGTCCAGAAAGGCATAGACCTCAATCCGTTTTTGTGCCATTGCTACAACTCTTGATAGGTTAAGGGAGATTACGATAAAGATGGAAAAGAGCAATAAGCAGATTGCCTGCACAATTGTTGCCAAAAAGAATGAACTGCGATTGCGGGAAAAGTTACGCCAAGACTCTTGGATAACAAAATTAACCGACGCCATCAAAAAAGACCTTTCCTTTCTCCAACCCAATCCGTCGCTTGCGACTAAGTTGCGCCAACTCGGTATTATGGGTTGCCATTATAACGGTTGTCCCTTGGTAATTCAATTCCTTAAAGATGGCTAAAATTTCACTAGCCCCTTCAGGGTCAATATTGCCGGTTGGCTCATCGGCTAAAAGGATTGACGGGTCTTTGACCAATGCCCGCGCCAGTGAAACTTTTTGTTGTTCACCGCCGGAAAGTTCAAATGGATAGGAATCCTTCTTTGGCCAGATACCAAGCCGGTCCATCGTATCCGCAATCTTCTTTTTAATTACTGCCTTTGGTGTGCCAATTACCCTTAAGACAAACTCTAAGTTCTCATAGGCGGTTCGCTCGTAGAGCAATTTAAAATCTTGAAACACAACCCCAATCTGCCGTCTTAGATTTGGTATATCTTTTGGCCTTAAAGACGCAAGGTTCTGTCCCAAGACATTAACGACACCGACGCTCGGTAATTCTTCGCGGTAGATTAGACGAAGCAAAGTCGTCTTGCCTGCCCCGGTCGGACCGGTAACAAAGACGAACTCACCTTTCTCAATCTTAAGATTAATATTAGTCAACGCGGTCCAATTATTGCTATAGGTCTTGGAAACACCAATGAATTCAATCACGAATTGCTATTCTATGGAAAATAAACCAGTTGTCAAGTAATCTTCGGCAACAACGAAAAATTTGATTGCTCTGATTGATTAAATTTAGCCGCGGTTAGCACAAAAGCAACATTTTCTAAAAATAAATGAAACCGCTGGTCATTCCGACCGACTTTTTCCGAGCCAATCGTTAATTGTAAAGAACCTAAATAGCCTGTCCAGGCAGCAATGGTCGTTAGGGTAAGAGCAACTGGCGGTTCGGTAATTCGGCATAACAAATCAACTCCTAAACCAAAGATGGCGCCGGCGACCGCACCGCCAATTGAAATTAAACCTTGGCTAAAAGTTAAGTCTCTATTCTGATGAAATCGGTAATTGGCATAAAATCGCTTTTGATTTAGCAACGATTGCTCATTCTAACTATTTACATATCTTAATAATTGAATATACTGAAATATGGATGACTATTTAATAAAGGCAACCATCGCTAATAAACGGGTCTTGGCAATTATTGCCCAAACTACCAATTTGGTTGAAGAGTCACGCCAGCGTCACCATACCCTACCTACCGCCACCGCAGCGTTGGGCAGAACTCTTACCTTGGTCGGTTTACTTTCTGCCCAACTTACCGAAAAACAGAGTTTAAGTATCCAAATCATTGGTTCAGGACCACTGCAAGAGATTTATGCCCAAACTGACTGGCAGGGTAATGTGCGGGGTTATGTCAAGCGACCATTTATTGACCTTGAACTCAATCCCTTAGGCAAATTAGATATTGAGAAGGCAGTTGGTAAAGGGATGATTTATGTCATAAAGGATTTAGGCTTAAAAGAACCATTCCGTGGCTCAGCCCCGCTCATCACTGGTGGCATCGCCAAGGATTTGGCATACTATTTCTTTCTTTCAGAACAAAAACCCTCCGCGGTTGCAGCTGGTGTTTATATCAATTCCAAAAACCAGGTTGAAGCCGCGGGCGGCTTTATTATTCAACCAACCTTGGATACAGATATTGAAGTCGTTGAAGACTTAGAAAAAAATATTCGGAGTCTACCGATGCCCAGTGCGCTTATCTTGGCTAAAATCCCACCCGAAGAAATATTAAGATTAATTGCTGGTAATTTAGACTATGCGATTTTTGAGACGATGCCTTTGCGTTATAAATGTCGTTGCAACCGTGCCAAATGTTTAGCAGCGATTGCCGCATTGGGTAAAGATATTATTGGTGAAATGATTGCTCGGAATCGGACCGTCAAGGTCCAATGCGACTTTTGTGCCCGAAGGTATAATATTTCGCTACCCGTTTTAAAAAAATTGTATAGTCAAACTACTAATCAATAAACTCGTCTGGCTACCTTAAAATTTAATTATTGCCGAACGCCTGGCATTTCGCCTTCCCCGCGTCCCCAAATTGCACCCGCTTTCCCACATTCATCGGAGCCGTACTTTTCAATTGCATAACTGGCGGCTGATTCCAACTGCGGGTTGGTTAAGTCAACTGTTTTTTTAACTGCCGCCTTACCATCCGGAGTCATATAAAAAATATTTGGGAAATCACGGGCACAAACTCCACAACCGTTACAACGGTCGGTTAGGATTAAAAGTTCACGAACTTTCACATTGCCTCCTTTCCTTAACGATACTGATAAATAAATAATTGTCAATATAATCTTAAAAATAAACCGTTTAGAAATTGTTCTTTATCCTCTTTAACTCAGTTTATTAATTATTGGCATTGCTCTATTTCCAATGGCAAGTGAACTTTCCGTCTGTCAAATCAACCCTAAACCTTTCTGAGTAATATGCTTCGTGATGCCACGAGAAGACCCAATTCGAGCGGTCTGAAAATAAGTCATAAATCGGAAACAGAATATGACTGCTCTTTCTTAAAATTTGATATGTGGTCCGACCCAGGATTTGACCTTAAAGTTCCCTAAAAAAGAAATTTCACAATGACCGTGTGGCATTTAGACTCGAACAAAAAGATTAGACCGCCCAAGGCAGTCAAAAAGACCGATCTATATTGATGGGTTAAGCAATGTTTTGTGGATGCGATTTGGGTTGAGCCTTAAAAAACCAGCACTTGCTCTTGCCTGCCCGATATTAAATAAATCTGAAGCAGGAAGAGGCAATACCCGAATCGGGCGGTCTGGTCTGGCTTGCCTCTAATGAGTTAACAGGGTAGTTTATAAATTATATCATTCACCGACTAATAGTTGAAATTCGTAAAAGGGCTTGACATTATTGAAAATAAAAGTTTAATTAAGATATTAGAGGAGTGGATATGAAAAGAGAAATCGTCAAACAGATATACGCCTATGCAGTGTGTGCAATAGCTTTGGGTTGCGGTATGATTTTTCTGTGTGTTGGAATATACGGAATAGTAAAGATTGTTGCACCTGAGTTTACTGTGCCGCAATGGGAATGGAAAAAGGTTGCGACATTTCAGAGTTTCAAGACGGATTGGGAAAAAGAGGATGGTGCGCCCAAATTAACCGATGAAGAACTCAAGATGCGCTGGCAGGACAAAAGAGCAATTACGATAATGAGTGAAAAGCGTGAAGGCGCGCAAAATCTAACCTATATGTTCATCTGCTTTGTTATTGTAATACCGGTCTTTATAATCCATTGGCGATTGGCAAAAAAGTTGCGCGAAGAACAGTAAAGAATGGTTTCGGGCAAATAAGGCAAAGATTCTTCACCGGGCGGGTTGATTTTCTTTCATGATTGCTCCTAAGAAAGCAAACTTCTTTCGCTCTTGGCTCACCCGCCCGATTTATGAATTTGAAACGATGAAGCAGGTAATACTTAAACGACAGTACTTGATGAACGCGGTACTTAATCCTCAGCATTTCGGAGTCTGCCCGGCCTTACCTTTTAAGCATTTATCTGTTTATTGTTTATATTGACATTTTTCTGACTTTTGGTTATAACAAATTTTGTTAGGGGCGGTGAGCATCGGTTCAAGTACTGGGCACCGAGGTTGGAAAAGCCCAGGGCGTCAGAACAGCCTTCGGCTATAATCCAGTTATCTGGAGCGCCCACCTCCTTATGCCACCGCCCCTAAAGTGTTTCGGTCTTCTTCAATTGGCTATTAAGAAAAGGTTTTATTTAATTAAACAAACCCGATTCAGTTCGCCTTTCGGTAAGATTATTTTTGATGAAAATCGAGTATTGACAATTTCAAAAAATTTATTATAGTCTAAAATGATGATTTCGGAAGTTAGAATTGGAAAAGAAAGAGATGAGATGATAAAGGTATCTTATCAGTATAATCCATTTTATCTGGC
>Ga0207433_10005846_pt1 | contig 21689 bp, 18 predicted proteins | sample YelNatPaOPGAMG01_FD_187559 | JGI IMG/M metagenome (GOLD analysis project Ga0207433, IMG submission 187559) | Hot spring thermophilic microbial communities from Obsidian Pool, Yellowstone National Park, USA - OP-RAMG-01 (SPAdes) (version 3) | ecosystem: Environmental > Aquatic > Thermal springs... | reverse complement strand
CAGACCAAAGCTTGCCCAACTTGCCAACGTCATTTTTGAGAACGTCCCCTGCGGACTTGGAAGCCGAAGAAAAGACTTTAAGGTGACGGCTGCCGACCTAGACAGACTCGTTGTTGAGGGTGTTCAGCGGGTTATAGACCAAGGTTTCGGCTGGTCTGAGGATGCTGAACACTGTGAGGAACGTGGGTGCATGAAAAACGCTAACCCAGACACGGTCTCAACAACCGCAAAAAATAGAGGTTTAACGCAAATCGGCACTTTGGGCTCGGGAAACCACTTTTTGGAGATACAGAAGGTTGACAAAATTTACGATTCAAGAACTGCTAAAATGTTTGGAATAGACCATGAGGGACAAGTAACCATAATGATACACTGCGGTTCCAGAGGATTTGGACACCAAATATGTTCAGACTACTTGAGGGTTATGGAGAGAGCAGTCCAAAAATACAAAATTGTTTTGCCAGACCGCGAACTTGCATGCGCACCTGGAAAAAGTAATGAAGCAGAGGATTACTATCAAGCGATGGCATGTGCGGTTAACTACGCCTTTGCAAACCGCCAAACAATAATGCACTGGGTTAGGCAGAGTTTTCAGCAAGTCTACAGGGAAGACCCAGAAAAGTTCGGCTTAAAACTTGTCTACGATGTTGCTCATAACATTGCAAAGATAGAAACTCATAGAGTGAACGGACAGCAAAAGAAAGCTTGGGTTCACAGAAAAGGCGCAACGAGAGCCTTTCCGCCTGGGCATCCGGAAATTCCAGCAGACTACCGTTCGCAAGGTCAACCGGTGCTAATTCCTGGAAGCATGGGAACAAGTTCGTGGCTTTTGGTTGGTACGGAAAAGGCTATGCAGATAAGTTTTGGTTCCACAGCCCACGGTGCTGGAAGAATGATGAGTCGAAACGCTGCTAAGCGGAGATTTTGGGGTGGAGACATAAAGAAAGCCTTAGAACAACGGGGCATTTACGTTAGGGCTGCAAGTTCAGTCGTTTTGGCTGAGGAGGCGGATCCAGCCTACAAGAACGTAGACATTGTTGCAGAAGTAAGCGATAAAGTTGGAATAGCCACAAAGGTTGCAAGAATGGTTCCCTTGGCTGTTGTTAAGGGTTAATGTGGCGTGTAAAGAGTTAATTTTATCCGCGGTTTTCTCCTTTTGCAGGCTAAACCTTTTTATAAGCGTGTTGCGTTTGGTGTTGCTGTCACATTAATTCATGTAATCGACGAGGCTTTTGAAAGGCTCTTGGGAAATGCATGAAAAATTTTGTGGCAGGAGAAATGATAAAATATGCAGATACAACAGTTTAAAGATCTACCCTTAAGCATGGAAGTTATGAAAGGCATCGAAGAGCTTGGTTTTAGTAATCTTTTTCCAATTCAAGCCCAAGCCATAACCCCATTACTTGAAGGCAAAGATGTTATCGGGCAAGCGCAGACTGGAACGGGAAAAACTGCGGCTTTTGGCATTCCAATGATTGAAAGATTAAATCCAGAAGTTAAGGACGTTCAAGGTTTAGTGTTGGTGCCAACACGCGAACTTGCCGTTCAAGTTGCAGAGCACATCAGCCAACTCGCAAAATACACGAAGCTGAAAGTTTTACCAGTTTATGGAGGAGAGCCGATTGAAAGACAAATACGGGCACTTGAAAGAGGCATTCAAATTGTTGTTGGCACGCCAGGACGTGTAATCGACTTGCTTGATAGGCGCATTTTGAATTTGGCGTTGGTGAAAGTTGTTGTTTTAGACGAGGCGGATAGAATGTTGGACATGGGTTTCATAGATGATATTGAATACATACTTTCAAAAGTGCCGTCCAACAGGCAAACGAGCCTTTTCTCGGCAACAATAGACCAGACAGTAATGAAATTATGCAATAGATATATGAAGAACCCACAAAAGATCCTTGTTAGCAAAGACGAAATAGCCCTCTCGCAGATAAACCAGTATTACATGGTTGTAAACCCTCACAGCAAATTCGAAATCTTATGTAACATCCTAGACGAGAATCACATTGACCGAGCGATAATATTCTGTAAAACCCGACTGGAGACAAGCATACTTGCAGACAAGCTGAGGAAAAGGGGATATGACGCAAAACCGTTACATGCTGGTTTTACTCAACCGCAAAGAGATTTCGTAACTAACGCTTTCAGAAGAGGAAAGCTAAAGTTGCTTGTTGCAACAGACGTTGCCGCACGGGGTTTGGACATTCAAGGAGTAACACACATAATAAACTATGATGTTCCCCAAGATGCCTTAGTTTATTTCCATAGGATAGGGCGCACCGCCAGAAAGGGACAGAGTGGAACAGCGATAACGCTTGTGGGTTATGGAGAAATTGCGGAATTAAACACCATAAAAGCTCTTACCAAAACACGCATAGAAGAGCTAACATAGCCGCCTTCTCCACTAAACATAATAGGCAGAGCGCACATTCTTAAACGAGGTTAAAGCTAAAAATGCCTAAAGATCCTGTCTGTGGAATGATTCTCGACGAAAAGACAGCTAAATTCAAAATTACTTACGAGGGTGAAACTTATTATTTTTGTTCATTAATTTGCAAGAAGAAGTTCAAAAGGCACCCAACGAAATTTGTTAAGTAACCCGTTACTCCCTAACTATTTTCCATGTGCCCTTATAAGCAAGATTGAGCATCTTATACCAGTAACGTTCTGTCATTCACAGACGCGCAGACACAGCAACGTTACATAAAAACATAAAAGGAGTGAAAAGGGATGACAGAAAATAAAGATGTTATCTTCATTGGAAGCAAACCACCAATGGCATATGTTCTAGCAATAATTACAAGTCTCTCAGCGAGCAATGCTAAAGAAATAACTTTGAAAGCACGTGGACAAGCAATTACAACAGCGGTCGACGTAGCCGAAATAGCACGAAGGCGCTTCCTAAAAGACTTGCAGGTAAGCAAAATAGCCATAGGCACAGCGGAAATGCCACCGAGAGAAGGCGAAAACAAGGCAAGGATGGTTTCAACAATGGAAATAACACTTACAAAAGAGTAGGAAAACAATGCGAAACAAAGTATCACACGGCGAATACCTCGCTTTTCTTTCTGTAAAGTATGAAGTTGACCCTGACAGGTTTTTCTATGCACTAATCTCAGCGAGCGAAAACAAGAAATCCACTTGTGGAAGCCTTTCAATCGAGTGCCGCAACAAGCAAAAGAACAAGGTCACTCTTTTGATAACAAAAGGTGCAAAGGTTGTTGCTCAGTTTCCAGTGCCTGAAGAATTTCTATCAAAGCAAGGTAATCCAATAAGGGAGTTCAAAGAGACTGTGATGCTCCAAAGACGCTTAATCAAAAGGGATAATCGACCCCGTTCTTTTCAAATCAGAGACTTACGAGTAGGAATGAAAAAAGTTAATTTGAAGGCTAAGGTTGTTGAAATAGCGAAACCGACAGTTGTTTTTACAAGGTTTGGAAATTATGCCAGCGTAGCCAACGCTTTAATAGCAGACGAGACCGGGACAATTAAGCTGTGCTTGTGGAACAAACAGATTGACGCTATATCCACAGGGGACGTTGTCCAAATTGAAAACGCAAGCACATCAATTTTCAGAGGCGAAAGACAATTAAGAATCGGAAAAAATGGAGTTCTGCGTAACATAACATAGTGGTTTGCGCTTCCAAACCCGCTCAGAAACAATTATTCTTATAGCAAACACCAGCTAAGAATCATGCGCCTTTAAATCCAGAGTATAGAAGAGGTAAGTTAGGGACTTTTATTGTAAAAAAATGTTTTGTTGACGGTAAGAAATTAATAAAGGTTAATGTCTAGACTGAGCTAAGGAGGTTATCGAATGGATTTCGAGTTTACACAAGAAGAAAAAATGTTCAGAGACAGCCTCCGAGAACTTTTGCAGAAAGAATTCGCGCCGATAGCAGATGAACGAGACAAGAAAGGTCCATTTACAAAAGCGGAAGCAATAGACATAATGAAGAAGTTCAAAAAGGTGGGCATTGGACTGGACCCTGAAAGTGCAAAGGCAGTTTTCGCTGAAGACCCAATAATGTTTGGGATAATGGCTGAAGAAGTTGGAAAGGTTTGGGCGAGCATACTGCCTCTGTTTGGAATGAGCAGCATACCAGCAATGTTTGTCCCTTTAGCGTCTGATGAAACTCAAGATAGGCTGATGCCAAAACTTGAACGCGCAGAATTCATAGGATGCTTTGCTGAAACAGAACCAGAAGCTGGATGCGACACTTCAAACCTCAAAACCACGGCGAAACTGGAAGGAGACTACTACATAATTAACGGTAACAAGACATGGATAAGCAACGCGTCAATTGCAGATGCAGCCTTCGTCGGCGCCAAAGACCTAACCACTGGAGCAGAGTCCTTCTTCCTAGTAGACCGAGAAGCCTCGCCCTTCGAAACAAATGCGCTGCACAAGATAGGCTGGAAGGCATCCCCCACGGACGAAATGTTCTTGGTGGACTGCAAAGTTCCAAAAGAGAACGAAATGAACACCATGATGGGCAAAGCCATGTCAGACCCTAAACTGATGGAGCTCTTGCCACTTTCAGAAGGGATGACGCGGCTTTTTAGCCAAATGGCACCATTCACCGCACTTATGACCCTACCACGGGCGGGCATGGGCTTAACGTCAATAGGGATAGCGGAAGCCGCCTTCGAGGCTGCTGTGAAATACGCGAAGGAAAGGGTGCAGTTTGGCAAACCCCTCGGCAAATTCCAGCTTATCCAAGAAATGCTCTACAACATGAGTGTTTTAATCGAAACTGGTAGGCTTTTGGGCTACAAAGCCATTGATGCTATTGCAAAAGGCAGTCCAGAGGCAAGGAGGCTTTCTGCAACAGCGAAAGTGTATGGTGGAGAGGCTGCTGTTAAAGTGACTTATGATGCGATACAAATTCACGGGGGATTAGGGCTTTCAGATGAGATGCCATTGGAAAGATACTACAGAGATGCAAGGATGATGACGATTCCAGATGGCACAAGTGAAATAATGAAGTTGATAACAGGCTACACAATATTGGGCAAAGGATTCGCAGCTTACACCTAAAACCCACTATTTTTTATATTCCTGACTTCATATAACTCCTACTTAGCCGAAGATTCTCTTTGCCACATCTTTATAAATTTCAAAGTCACGCTTGGAGAACAAGACAAAAACCACCATATCTAGCGCATCTTCTTTTTCTAGAAAGTCTTTAACGGTTGATACGGCTACTTGACTTGCTTTTTCAATGGGGTACCCATAGGCGCCTGTGCTTATAGATGGAAAGGCTATGGTTTTTAAACCCTTAGAAACCGCCAATTTTAAGGAGTTACGGTAGGCATCAGCCAACAGTTCTGGTTCTCCGCTTCTGCCGCCTCGCCAAACGGGTCCAACAGTGTGAATAACATGTTTAGCCTTTAAGTTGCCTCCAGAAGTGATTACAGCTTTCCCTGTTGGGAGACCGTCGGGATATTCGGTTGCCCTTATCTTTTTGCATTCTTCGAGGATTTTTGGTCCGCCTTTGCGGTGTATTGCTCCGTCTACGCCTCCACCCCCCATCAAGGTTGGGTTGGCAGCGTTAACTATAGCGTCTGTTTCTTGCTCGGTTATGTCTCCCTGAACCAGAATAATTTTCGCCTTGCCAACTTGAAACTCCATATGGTTCACTCCTCTTTCATTTAGTTGAAAATTTGGTTTTTCAACGTTTAAATTTTCCTAAAGCGCCGCTGAAATAACGAACCATGCGCCGAATACAATGAAGATGACAATGCAAAAGCCCAGTATTATGGTTTGCACTTTTTTGTTCCAGAAGCGCTGAGATTTAAAGACGGTTACAGAAACAAACGTGTTCCAGAAAAAGTCGCATAACCAATGCACCACGGCAAAAACTGAAAACCCTATCAGACCAAAAACAGCCGCCTTCATCACTAGGTCAGCGCCGACCGTTGCCCACCACACCAAGAAATAAGGGTTGCTTCCAGTTGCAAGAACACCAGCAATCAAAGAGCCATACTTTAAATAAGAACCCCCATTATCGTTTTCCTCCCGAGATCTGAACAACTGAACACCCATAAATATCAAAATTAGACCTCCGAAAAAACCGATGGTTTTCTGGATGATGCTCGAAGTGAGAAGCTGGCTTAAACCAAAATAGATCAAGAACATCAAAGGAAACTCTACAACTCCGTGCCCAAGGGATATTAGAACCCCGGCCGTCTTATCTTTTAATGACTTTGCAATTGTCACAGCGAACAGTGGACCGGGAGACATTACTCCAGACAAAGATAACAAAATCGCTGAGAAAATGAACGTGTAAAAATCCGCCGCTGGTTCCATACTCATTCACTTATATCCTTAACCTCGCCATTCGTCAGCCTTCTTATCTCAGCTGGGCTAATCTCAAGAAGCATGTTAATTTGCCCGCCGCCCCCGATAACTTTTCTGCATTTCATAACTCCCTCGTCAATAAAAGTTCTCATACGCGTTTTATGGCCGACAGGCGGAACAGCGCCAACATCATAACCAGTAAAATTCCTAACCTCAACTGGATTAGCCCTTCTAACTCTCCCAACTCCGGCAGCGCTGGCAAGCTTTTCTTCGCTTACTCTCTTGTTGCCCGTGACAATAGCGAGAAGCGGCAAACCAGCGTCATCGACAAAGATTATGCTCTTCACTATCTTTTCACGGCTCACACCAAGCCGTTTAACAGCAGCATCAACGGTCATCGTGTGTCCCTCAAACTCGAAAAATCTCACGTCGACTCCCACCCTTTTAAGATATTCCTTTAGCTCTTCAGAAAACATGGCTAGTCCCGGCACTACTTATCTTTTCAGAGAAGAAGAATTTTATCCTCAGCTGCCCTTAAACCCGCCCCATAGTTAAACTTGTATCCGAGATGCCTAAAAGTTGCCTCCACAGCGGATATCGTGGACATTATGTCATTTTGGTTTACATTTCCCATGTGGCCGACTCTAAAGCCCTTTCCCTTTATTGGTCCAAGGGTTGAGGCAACAATTATTCCGCGATCTTTCATTTCATTCCGGAATTTGTTATCTTCGATGTTTTCAGGATAGTAAACGGCTGTTATCGTGTCAGCAGCGTATTCTTGGTCCGCCACGAGTTTGAGGTCTAATGCGTGCATGGCTGTCCTAAAGGCTTCAGCGAGGATATTATGCCTTCTAAACCGCTTTTCTAATCCTTCCTCAAGCAACTGCCTCAAAGCTTCGTTAAGGGCGTAAATCATGTTCACCGGCGGAGTTGCAAAATATTTTGTTGGATCTCTCATAACTGGCAACCAGTTTCTAAGGTCTCCATACCAAAATCCTACTGAACCTTTTCTTTTTTCCAAAAAGTCTAGAGCCCTAGGGCTCACGGAGAGCAATGCCAAGCCCGGCGGAACACCCAAGCATTTTTGCGATCCGGAAGCGCAGATGTCTATATTCCACTCGTCAACTCGGACTTCTATTCCGCCAAGCGAACAAACTGTATCAACTATATAGAAGGCATCGCTGTACTTTTTCACAACTTCGCCTATTTCCTTTATGGGGTTCATAACGCCAGTTGAAGTCTCCACGTGAGTGACTGTAACAGCCTTGTAATCGCCTTCTTCCAAAGCATCTTTCACTTGCTCTGGTTTTATGGCTTTACCCCATGGAACTTCTAAAACCCGCGGTTTTGCTCCATGGGCTTTTGCCATTTCAACAAAATATTGACCGAAAAACCCAGAAACCGTGTTTAGGATCTTGTCTCCAAGCTCTATTATGTTGGCGACGGCCATTTCCAAAGCCAAGGTTCCGGAACCAGCGACTACGAAGACTTCTCCTTTGGTCATAAAAACTTCTTTCAAATTGTTTAGAGCTTCTTTGAAGATTTTGGCGAACTCTGGGCTTGTATGGGATAGGGCGGGCTTGCTTAGGGCGCGCATTACTGAGGGGTCCACATTTGTGGGTCCCGGGATCATAAGAAGTTCTCTTTCAACCATTTTCTCACGCAACCTCACAGATGCAAGCAACAAAGTTATATCTCATTCCCTTTAAATTTTAATGTCTTGTAGAGAAACAGCAAAAGAAGCTACATGAACTGTTTTTGCACTTCTATCACGGCTTTGCTGTCTTTTGCCTTCGAGTAGCTTTCAAGCCTTTCTTTGTTAAGTTCCAAGAACGTGTGCCCCCACTTAAAGATAGAAAGAAGCCTGTAAGCTTCTTCTTTAAACCCCGCAATGTAGAGGGCTGCTGCTAGGGCTTCGGCAGTGCTGAGCTTTGTTGGGCTTCCAAAGTTAACTGGGTTTCCAGCTATTAGGTAGGGTAAGCATCTTGATGTCCCCCGAACACTTTTAAGCAATACCCTCTCAGCATGCTCCCAACTGAAGTCTAATGCGGCTAACCCAAATTTTTCTATGCGCTCTCTGTCCGCTGGTGAAAAGGCTATTTTGGAAAGAGGGTTAAGCACAACGGCCCTTCTCGGCAGAAACTTGATTTTGTGAACAAGCTTAACCAAGCCGTGGCGCCTAAGCTTTAGAGCTGTACATTTTTTGGGGTCACATTGCCCAGCATGATAAATAACTATCTTAACTAGTTTTTCCAATAGATTTTCGCACCTTCAAGTGACTCATCGGATCATCTAGAACCCGAGGAATCCAGCCAAGAAGATCTGTTGCAACCATGTGATACCCTTTCTCTTCAAAAACAAAGTCTCCGGCAGCGCCATTAACAAAGGCTCCTGCAACAGCCGCCTCAAAGGGATCTGCCCCCTGAGCAAGGAAAGCTCCAACAACTCCTGATAATACGTCTCCGGTTCCGCCAACAGTCATGCCTGGATTTCCAGTGAAGTTCAGCTTGAAACGTTTTCCATTAGAAACCATGTCAACAGGGCCCTTCAGCAGCACCGTGACGCCCAGTTCTGCAGCTGTTTTCTGCACCTCTAAAACTTTTTCCTTCAAATCTTCCGGAAGCCTCCTTCCAACCAATATAGCGTATTCTCCTGCGTGAGGAGTTAAAACTACTGGCACATTCAATTTCCTTTTGAATTCTGCAAAAGCCTTTAAGCCGTCTGCGTCTAAAAGCAATGATTTACCAGCGCCTTCAACAATCTCAATTATAGCCTTAACCGCTTCTTTCGTCTCGGTGTGCAAGCCCAATCCAGGACCTAGGACAACAGCGCTTGCCTTTTCTACGTAAGCCTTTAATGGCGGTATATTGCCCGGATTCAAGTGCTCGCCCCAAAGCTTTATGGTGATGAGGTCTGGTGACATGGCTGAAATAGCGTGAGCAGTTTTCTCGGGCGCAGCAACATAAGCCAAGTCAACACCCGTGCGAAGGGCGGACAACGCCACCATGGCCGGAGCTCCAGAGAAGGTTTCGCTTCCTCCTATAACTAGTAAGCGTCCAAAGTCTCCTTTACGGGATTCTCGAGGACGGGGTTTAGTGATGAGAAGAACATCGCCTGGTCCAGCATAGTTTTCAAGCTCTTTGGGCAAGCCTATGCTTTTCACGATGAGTTCGCCAGTGTATTCTTTGGCGTTTAAGAGCCCCTTCTTTGGCTTGTGAAACGTTATTGTCAAGTGGGCTTTAACGGCGCTTCCTAAAACTTCTCCGGTGTCTGAATCTATGCCGGTTGGCACGTCAACAGCTACTCTAAAAGCCTCTAAGGAATTAATTTTCTCAACCATGTGAGAAATTGGAGGCTTAAGTCTTCCTTTGGTGCCTGTTCCGAGAAGGGCGTCTACAACTATTTCTGCGTTCACTTGTGGTATTAGCGAACTGTCTGAAACTTCATGGATTGTGATGCTTTCTTTTAGAGATTGCAGGGCGTTCCAGTTTTCTAAAGATGCTTTGTGGGAAATATCCCTGCCTTTTCCGGCTAAGATAACAGTGACTTTGAAGCCTAAAGATGATAGGTGTCTTGCGATAACGAAGCCGTCACCTCCGTTTCCGCCTAAACCGCAGAAAACGGCAACGGACTTTTCCGGCTTGAATCTTGAATTGATTTCCACGGCTACGTTGTATCCAGCGTTTTCCATGAGCTGAAGCTGGGAAACCCCAAAATATTCGGCGTTGACTTCTAAAGCACGCATCTCTCGACTTGAAATAAAATCTTCTTCACGTTCGTTCAACATATTCAAACCTAAATAATGTATTATTCGTAAACAAGAGATAAGAGTATCCTTTTATTTTATCGAACTGGTATCGAGGCTCCGCAGTACTCGCATTGCACAGAAGTCTGTCCCTTGTATATTTCGCGTGTGTATGGGGCGCCGCAGTTGGGGCAACGAACAATCTGGATAGATGGGGCTTCTTTAACCGTTACACCTCTTATTGTGGCTATGTCTCTGTCAGCTTCCCCGCCAATTATGTAACTAAAGAATCTTGTAATTACATCAGTCTCCCAGCCTTTCACGTCAAAAGGCGTTTCCTCCAAGCGGCGTTCTGGCTTAAAGCGAATGTAGATTCCAGCCCAAGCGATTAGCCCAACTCTTCCCTTCGATATCTCCTGCAATGCACCGATTGGTTGCTCTATGAGGACTGTGCGCTCAAGCTTCTTTTTCGTAGCGATAAAGAGTTTCTTTTCTAACACAACTTCTCGCTTCCCCTCAAAAATGAAACGTTGATTTGTGAAGTATAGGGTTCCATCATTTTTTTCGCCTGTCATGATTTTTCCTTCTATGGCTAGGACTGGGCTTTCATCCTGCTTAAGTTGGAAGGATGCTTGGGAAAAGAGTTCAACTGTTTTTTCGGCTATTTTTAAGTCTCTGTCTATGGCGTCGATGCTTGATGTTAATTCGTTTATGGGCGCGCTTACCTTGCTTGCTTCGGAAATCGCTCTTGCCTTCAGAGAGGAAGCATCTATGCGAAGGCGCGTTGCCACAGATTGGCAATAGATGATGTTGCCATGGTCCATTTCAACCTGTAGTCTTCTGGCTTCAGATTCCAATATACGAATTTGCGCTGTTAATGGTTGAACATTGTTAAGAAAGGCTTGTTTGAGCAGCGGAGCAGACTCAGCCCACTTTCTAGTTAGCAATTCTATGCTTTTCTCCAAATGTCCCATTGCCGCATACCCGCGTCCACGAACTGTTGCAAGCCTGCTGGGAAGAGAACCCATAGCTCCTTCAATACGCGCCAGCTTACTCTCCACATCACTTATGGCTGCCGAGGCGCCTGAAAGCTCAGACTCGATTGAACGAAGCTGCGAATAGAGAGCATCCCTCTCCCGATTAGCATATGCCATTTTCTAACCTCGAAACTCTACACCGACGTTGAAATCAGTAAGCTTCAAGTATTTAAATAAAAGTTGTGGAATCAAAATGGAGAACAAGCTATGGCGTCGGAGTAGTAAAATATTTTAATCTATAAGAGTAAACATTAAATGAGGAGGTTTAGATGCCTACAGCCTTTGTGTTGATTAATACAGAGATAGGTTCAGAGAACGATGTACTGAAAGAGTTGAAGAAGGTTGATGGAGTAGATGAGGCTTGCGCCGTTTACGGTGTATACGACATAGTTGCTAGGGTTAAAGCGAGCACCATGGATAAGCTTAAGGAAATCGTAACTTGGCGCATAAGAAGACTTGACAAGGTTAGGTCAACATTAACAATGATAGTTATTGAAGAAGCAACCGGCAAATAATATTCATCCCACCCACTTTTTTAACCTTCACCAAGACTATTCACGCAAAACAGCCAACATCATAGTAGCGAACTCCAAAATAGCAATAGTGGAGAAGATTGTTAAAACAAAATAATCAGCTAGAAAATACGCTATTAAAGCGGCCAATATCGGAAATAATACCATCGCAAATCCTGGGATAATGATTAGAATAAACGTGCTCAGCCTTGCATAAACATTACCTAAAGCGAAATCTCCCTTCCAAAATTTGTTCGCCAAAATTGTAAGCTCCAGCATGCTTGCAGCTGCAACTGAGAATGTGTGGACTGCTCCAAAAGCGAGAATGGAAACAAAATTCTTTTTTAAGAATACTGCTGCAACAAAAAGAACAACCAGAGAAATTGCATATATGACTGTTGTCAGCATAGTTTTGGCAAGTATCAGCGTCCTCTTCTTTAATGGAAGACTCCTTGTGTAGGCGGAGGATACGCCCTCTATTGAAAGCAGAGTTGGCGGAAGCAAAAGAGTCACTAGAGACATCCCAAATAACATTCCTAAAATAGTGCTTAACCCAACTTCGCCGAACGAAAAAGAAAACACTAGGATAGCCGTCTGCAAAGCCGGCAGAAGGAATAAACTTGCGTAAGAAGGCGACCTAGAAGCCATTCTTAAATCTTTGCGGATTATCCCAAACCATGGAGCTTGTGGTCGGATAATTGTATCCTTAACAATTTCTCTCATAGGCGTGATTACACCTCCAACTCCAGTTCCAATTCTCCTGATAAAACTTGTGACAAATTTTAGACAGTAAGCTGCAAGAGTTGAGTATCCAAAAGAAGAGATTATGGAGAGAGTTAAGATAAAATAGTTGATTTCGCTTGGAAAAGAGGCGTAAGACACCAGAAAACCAAAGGAAAAGGGATAAATTAATGCTATGAATTGCAAAGATGAAAGAATCTGGGTCATTGAAGCGAATGTTTGGGCTATTTGCACAGCGAAATTCATCACGAGGTATGCTCCAAATGATGGAAGAATCCAAACAATCAAGAAAATAAATCTTAAAAGTGCCTTCCACTTAGACCTCCCACCTCCACTGAGAATTCTAGAATAGAAGAAGCCAGCTAAACCCATGGTAAGGGCTAAGGCAAAAATTTCCGTAACACCAATGCTGAGGAAAGAGGCTAACCCGCCCAAAAATGACCCGCTGGAAAAGGCGTAAAGGACAGGAAAAACCAGTAGTGCGATAAGAAGCGGTATGTCAAATATTTTTATGAAACAGAGAAAAACTATCCATGAAATGTCATGTTTGGAAAGAGGAAGAGGGCTCAAAACCTCGACTATTTTTGAGGAGACAAGGGATGTTGCAACTTGAAGCCCCATAAAAGCGATTAGAAAAAGCAATACAGCGAGGAAGGCTGTAACGCCACCGACGATGACCATTTCCTTGGGAACTTTTGGCAATCCCATCCCGATAGCTGTTGGAAGAAAAATCGTGAAACCAAAAGCAGCTATGAAGATCGTAGTGATGATTTTGCTAATCAAAGTGTTCACCTCAGCGCTTCTAGCGAGACGTCCTATGTCAGCTTCTTTTTGTGGAAGAATCGCACCTGTACGAAGGGAGAAAATCGACTGGAAAGAAACCTCTTTATATGCTGTGCGAGATAACCGCCATAAATCCGCAATCTTCACCGTTTATTGCCCCTCTTCTAAAGCCCTTATTATTTCTTGCATATCTTTTTCCTGTTCAGTTACCTTAAGGAAAATATCTTCCAAAGAACCCTCAGCGCTCTTAACAAGTTTGCGAAGACCTTCAACGGTACCCTCACCCACCAGTCGACCTTTATTTATTATTCCAACTCTTGTGCACAACTTCTCCGCAACTTCCATTATATGCGTTGAAAATATGACGGCGCCACCCTTTTTGGCATGGAACGTTATTAACTCCTTTAGTATTTTTGATGAGCGAGCGTCCAAGCCTATTAGTGGTTCATCTAAAATCAGAAGTTTAGGCTCATGTAACAATGCTGCCGTTATAGCTACTTTTTGCTTGTTTCCTCTGGATAAAGCCGCGATCGGAGTGTCGAAATACTGCTTAACATCTAAGGCGCAAGCCAACCTTTCAAGCCTAAAGTTGACAACATCCGCTTCCAAACGTCTCACCGACGCTATAAACTCGAAAAACTCCCTTGGAGTAAGCGAATCAAACAAGACAACTTCCTCGGGAACATAGCCAATTTGACTCTTCACAGCGACCTCATCCGAAAGCGGCATTCCATAAACTTGAATCTTGCCGGAGCGCGGTTGCAAAACGCCAATCAAAGCCTTTATAGTGCTGGTTTTACCAGCTCCGTTTGGTCCCAGCAAACCATAAACTTCACCTGGATGAACAGTGAAGGATAGGTTATCCACAGCTACGAAGGAGCCGTAAGCAACTACAAGCCCTTCAACCGTCACGGCTGCTTGTTGCACCACTAAAGTTCCTCCCCAAAGGTTTAACTGATTCTTACATTAATTAGATTCTGAAATAAATTTATTTCAAATTCTCATTATAGGCTGGTGGTTATAAACTGTGAGGAATCAGCGGGCAAAGGAGAAAATGCTACCAAAATGGCTACTAAAACAATGCATATAGGATTTGATGACACAGATTCAACGCGGAAGGGATGCACAACATACATCGCCGCTCTTCTAGTCGAAAAACTGCAACAGCTCAGAGTAGAATTCATTGACTACCCAAATTTGATTAGACTAAATCCCAATGTGCCGTGGAAAACCAGAGGAAACGGCGCATTATGCCTAAGAATAAAGTACAACGAAGACATTGAAGAAAAAATTAAGGACGCAGTCATAAGCACCGTGGAAGAAAATGCTGACCTAGATTTTAAGGGAACTGAACCAGGCATAGTCTTTTTCAAAAAGGCAAAAATTCCAAAAGAAGTCAAAATCTTCTCTAAAAAAGCCATAACTGGCATTGTAAGCCTAAAATATGCCGTAAAACTTGTAAGGCAATTTAAGGCTGAAGCCTTGGGCTTCAAAAATTGTAGAGGAATAATTGGCGGTTTGGCGGCTGTTGGCGAAACCCTCCAGGGCGACCACACATATGAGATTCTTGTTTATCGCGCTCCGGAGAACTACGGCTTAAAGAGGATGGTTGATGAAACTTCCATATTCGAAATGGATGAGGCAACGCAACCCTACACCTTCAACAATGTAGACTGGGAGAAGAAAAGGGTGATTATTACACCGCGGGGTCCAGACCCGATTCTCTTCGGCATTAGAGGTGAGACGCCTGAAATTGTCAAGAAGGCGTTTAGCATGGTTAAGCCCTTGGAGCCAATAGAAAGATGGGTTATATTCCGCACGAATCAGGGAACTGACGCTCACCTAAAGCGCATTGACAAGCTTAACAAAATAAAGCCTTACCGACCTGTTATTGCAAGAGGTTTTGTGGATTCTGAACCAAAAATCGTTCCGAGGAGGCATGTGGTTTTTTCGATTAAGGATGAAAGTGGTCATGTTGACTGTGCAGCTTACGAGCCTACTGGTGTTCTTCGCAAGGTTGCAAGCAAATTGATTGTCGGGGATTATGTTGAGGTTTATGGTGGTGTTCGGAAACCTTCACGGGAGAATCCCTTAACAATAAACCTTGAGAAAATTCGCTTGTTAAAACTTGCGCCAAAACTCGTTTATCAGAATCCGCTTTGTCCCAAATGCGGTAAGAGGCTGAAGTCTATGGGGAAAGGTAAGGGTTTTAGATGTGAAAAATGTGGCTTAAAGTACAGTGAACTTGAAAAGGTTGAGGTTAAAATTAAACGTGAGATAAAAAAGGGGCTCTACATAACTTCGCCCCGCTCCCAAAGGCATCTAACTAAGCCATGTAGGCGTTACGGCTTGGAGAAGCAGCGGGCAAAGGTTAACGGCTTAATTGATGAGTGGCATTCCCCCTAGGTTTTTCCCTCGCTGACCTTGAAGATTTCACAGAGCATTTGGTAAAGCTCCTCGCCACCCTCCACTTTTGAAAACAGGTCTCTCTCAGCCCGCAGCAAACGTCCCATGGTTTGATACGTCCTTCGCCATTCCAGCTCCCTCCACATCATACGGTAATGTTTCTGTTCAATCCAAGCTCTGAAAATCAAAACAACAAACATGCCTAGGGTGACCGCGAGATTCAGTATGTATATGTCTATTAAGTCCGTGGAGTTTCACCCCCTTCAGTTACTTTTGCTAGTTAATAGGATGTGAAATAGATTTAAATCAAACTTTTGATAGCAGTACTAAAAGAGAGGTTCGCTTGAGTGAAATAATTCCGTCCATCATATACCAGCTTGGATTAGGTGGAATAGGCGGCTTTATAGTCGGTTTTACAATTAAGAAAATAAGTAAGCTCATTGTCATATTGATAGGTTTGTTCATAATTGTGCTTCTCTATATGGGAGCCAGCGGAATAATAAGTATAAACTACGAAAGACTATGGAGCTCCTTAGCTGGTTTGCTAAATCTTGCTGGTGAAGCGGCTGGATGGTTGATTGGTCTGATATCTCTAATTCCTTTCTTCGGAAGTTTCTTCGCCGGATTCTTACTAGGCTTTAAACTTGGTTAATTAGATTCTCAAATGTCCTGCTACTACAAAGCTTTAGGTTGGCTCATTTCAGCACAAAATAATAATAGTAGTGTAGCTAACCAATTAATGGCTGGGTACTAGATGGGAGAACAACCGCAAGGTTCTCTTATACCTAAATATTTTTTGCATGGAATTTTATTTTCCATACTATTTCTTGGTCTAGCTTTTTTCTGGGCGCTTATTCTTGCGGCACTAGTGGCTATAGGGCTTTTCATAGGGCTTATAATAGGGCTTTTGGTTCTTTTCTTAATCATAGGTGGACTTAACGTTGCCTTAACCGACTTTGTTTGGCAGATTCCAATAAAGTCTGACTGGAAGAGCTTGTTAGCTCATGGGTTTGTCTTATTCATGGCATTGCTAGTTGTATCCGTTCCATCGATTATAATAAGACTCGCAATACCAAGTATAGTCACCACGATAGTTCTGTTCATAGTCTACTGCTTCATCGACGGGTTCGTGGCTAAGAACATAGCTGGCTACTGGGAAGAAGAAGATGAAGAAGATTTTTAAGAGCCACAAATGATTTAAATGTTTGTGCCTTCGTTAATCCTTTGAAATCCAAATTACGACTCGCCGGAGCTGTTTAGGTAATTGAAAAAGAGATTTCCAGCAGAGGAATATAGCCTACCATTCTTCAGAGAGGCAGGCTACGTTAGGAAGCTTTGTCCCAAATGCGGAGAATATTTCTGGACGCAGAATCCAGACCAAGAAACTTGTGGAGAGGCAACCTCGGAAGGCTGCGCTTATTACACTTTTATAAATAATCCGCCGACAAGGAAAAGCTGCACCTTCTCTGAAATGCGAGAGGCTTTCCTTTCGTTTTTTGAAAAGCGTGGACATGCACGAATAAAGCCTTACCCGGTTGTGGCTAGGTGGCGGGACGACATTTACCTAACTCACGCGAGCATAATTGACTTTCAACCATATGTGACTGAGGGTATAGCGCCGCCTCCAGCAAACCCCCTCGTGGTTTCTCAACCATGCATCCGCCTTGTTGATATAGCAAACACTGGACCAACCTTTGGAAGACATTTAACAATTTTTGAGATGGGCGGAGCCCACGCCTTCAATTATCCAGACAAGGAAGTCTATTGGAAAGACCAAACAGTTCGGTATCACCACCAGTGGGTTACAGAAGATTTAGGCGTGAAATCTGAAGAAATAGTTTACAAAGAAGATGTTTGGGTCGGCGGCGGAAACGCTGGTCCAGACGTTGAATGTATCATCAGGGGGCTTGAAGTCGCAACCTTAGTTTTTATGCAGTATAAAGTTGTTAACGGCGAATTTGTCAAGTTGCCCATAAGAACTGTTGACACTGGTTACGGAATAGACCGCTATGCATGGCTTTCTCAAGGCGCGCCAAGCTGTTTTCACACGGTTTACGGCAGTTTACTGGACAAAATCTTCAAGATGGCTGGAATAAAAGTTGACGAGAAATTGTTGGCTGAAACAGCCAAATTCTCTGGTTTGGTGAGTTTAGATAAAACGGCGAGTAGGCTCGAAGCTAGGAAGCGAATGGCGGAGCTTGTAGGCGTGGATATTGATTATTTGGACAAGCATCTTACGCCAATTGAAAACGCCTTCGCGGTGGCAGACCACACTAAATGTTTAAGCTTCATCCTTTCTGAAGGCGTTGTTCCTTCAAACATTCAGGAAGGGTATTTAGCGCGATTGCTTTTCCGTAGAATCTACCGCCTACTGAAGATGCTGGATATAACCGATAGGCTTTATGACATAATAGACATGCAAATTGAGCTTTGGTCAATTGATTACCCGCATCTTAAGGAAATGCAAAACGAAATAATGGAAATGCTCAAGGTTGAGGAGGAAAAGTTTGAGGAAACAATCAAAAGAGGCGAAGGACTCGTAAAAAGAATTTCTGGCGAACTTAAAACGAAAAAAGTCAAAGAAATTCCTATTGAGACTTTGACGGAGCTTTATGATTCTCATGGGCTTCCGCCAGAAATCGTTAAGCAGATAGCAGAAAACGAAGGGTTAAATGTTGAAGTTCCAGAAAATTTCTATGCACTGATTGCTCAAAGGCACATGCAAGCCTCTAAACCATTAGAGGAAGAAGAAACTAAAGCAGAGGGATGGCTTGAAAACGCTGTTGCCAACCTTCCAGAAACTGAGCTGCTTTATTACAAAGACCAGTACATGAGGGAGTTTGAGGCAACGATTCTTAAAGTGGTGGATGACGAATACGTTGTTTTAGACAAGACATGTTTTTATCCGGAGGGTGGTGGACAGCCAGCAGACAGTGGATATCTCGCGTTTGATGACGGTAAAGCCATGGTTGTTGACGTTAAAAAAATTGGTAAAGTCATAGTTCACAAGATAACGGGAAAAGCTCCGAAGGAAGGCAGCGAGATTAAGGGCTTTATTGATTGGGATAAACGCTATAGCCTCATGAAAAGCCACACGGCTACGCATGTTGTTAATGGAGCTGCACGGCGTGTTTTGGGGCAGCATGTTTGGCAGTTTGGAACCCAAAAAGGCATTGAAAGTTCTAGGCTTGACATTTCCCACTATCGCAGACTAACGCCGGAAGAAGTTCACAAGATAGAGACGTTGGCAAACCAAGCTGTTTTGCAGAACATTCCGGTTGAAACTCTTTGGATGCCTAGAAGCGAAGCCGAAAGTCTATACGGTTTTAGGCTTTATCAAGGCGGGGCAGTTCCGGGCAAAGAAATCCGCGTGGTAAAAATTGGAGATTGGGATGTTGAGGCTTGCGGCGGAACCCACTTGAAAAACACTGGCGAAATCGGCTTTATAAAAATAACTCACACAGAAAGAGTTCAAGACGGGGTGGAAAGACTTGTTTATTCCATTGGGATTCCAGCCCTAAAGGCTGTGCAACAAAACGAGAAGCTTCTCTGGAAACTTGCAGAAATCCTTAACGCTCCATTGGAAAAACTGGACAAAACAGCGGAGAAACTTGTCAACGAACTGAAAGAGGCAAAAGCGGAAAAAAGGAAGCTAATTAAAGAAATAGCAAAAAGGGAAAGCGTCAGCGTAGACACAAAAGTAGAAATAGAAATTGTCCGCGAAATAGACGGCATTAAGCTTGTAATGCGTGATTTTAAGGAAGACATTGATGTTGACCGCATGGTGCAGACCGCAAATGAAATAATTAAAAAAGATGAGGCAACAGTCACCATATTTTATGGCTCAGATGACAAAACTGCGCGAATAATGGTTATGGCTGGGAAAAAAGCATTGGAAAAAGGCGTGAACGCAGGCGAAATTGTAAGGCAAGCATCAGCATTTCTAGGCGGCGGCGGAGGCGGAAGACCAAACTTTGCTCAAGGCGGAGGAACAAAAATCGACAAACTGCAAGAGGCAATTAGAAAAGCAGAAGAAACCTTAAAGAAACAATTAAAACTATAGTTTCACAAGAGCCTTTTCGTAATCAACAACCACGTACTTTTTGCCCTTTTTTACTACTTTGTGTCCTTCTCTTTCCAGAAGTATCTTTTGGGCTTCTGCTCCGCCCGGATACTTTTCGTTTATTACTCCACCAGTTTTAAGCGTACGCCAGTACGGTGTACTGTTCTTTTCGCCTTTCTTTTTCCGTTCTTCTGCGGCGTGGGCGGCAATCCAAGCGAAAATCCCGGTGGTTATGGGGCATCCGATTGTTGCCTTATGCTTTTTGGCTAGCGTAGCGCGAATTTCGTTGATGGTTGTAAGTTTTCCTTCGGGCACTTTCTTCATGATTTCATCAACCTCGATAGGCGCTGGAATTACGACGGTGCCTGAACCCCATCTTTTGCTCATTTTTTCGGTGATTCTCTCAACTTTCGGCAAGTCCTTACTGTCTTTCAGTTTTTCAGACCAACTTTTTTGCTTTGGCATAAAAGTGTCCTCAGACAGAGATTTCTGAAGTTCTTAATAACGCTTGTTAAGATACGCGAAGATTTAGTAAAAGATTAATGCGTCTTTGCATAGATTAACTAACGGTGCTGAATATGAGGGATATAGTTCTCTGTTCGTGAAAACAAAACCTTTAATACTTCTCAAGCTAGTTCAAAGACTTTTATGGAAATTTTGAAAGAAATAGAGGAAAAATGGCAGAAGCGCTGGGAAGAGGCAAAAATTTTCGAGGCGAACCCAGACCCGTCGAAGCCAAAGTTCTTTATAACTGTTGCTTATCCATACCCAAACTCTCCGCAGCATATAGGGCACGCGAGAACTTACACTTTGGCAGATGTTTACGCCAGATATATGCGAATGCGCGGCTACAATGTGCTTTTGCCTATGGCTTTCCACTACACTGGAACACCAGTTCTAGCCATGTCCAGGCGCCTCGCGGAAAACGATGAAGAACTAATCAGAGACTTCACGAAAGTCTACAAAGTCCCAAAGGAAAAACTTAAAGACTTGACAGACCCGCTTGCCATGGCTCGCTATTTCCACGAAGAAATCAAGGAAGGAATGAAGCGAATAGGCTACTCCATAGATTGGAGACGTGAATTCACGACAATAGACCCTCAATACAACCGCTTCATAGAATGGCAGTTCCACAAACTTCGACAAGCTGGATACATAAAACGCGGAAGCCACCCAGTAGGCTGGTGCCCAAAATGTGGAAACCCTGTAGGGCAGCATGACACGGTGGGCGATGTTGAACCGGAAATAGGCGAGTTCACGCTAATAAAGTTCAAACTTGGAGAGTGGGTTCTTCCAACAGCTACACTGCGTCCAGAAACAGTCTTCGGCGTGACAAACATATGGCTGAACCCGAAAGCCAAATACGTAAAAGCCATAGTTGACGGCGAAAAATGGATAGTAAGCCAAGAGTGCGCGGAAAAACTGGCATATCAAAACCGAAAAGTCACAATATTGGAAAGCTTTGAAGGAAAGGGGCTAATAGGAAAAAAAGCTGAAAACCCCGTTACAAAAAATGAAATTTTAATTCTTCCAGCAGACTTCGTTGACCCCAAAAACGCAACAGGCGTGGTAATGTCCGTGCCTGGACATGCTCCATATGATTATGTCGCATTAGAAAACATCAAAAGAGACTTGCCAAAACTGAAAGAGTACGGGCTAACCGCAGAAATCGTAAACTCCATAAAGCCCATTTCCCTGATTGAAGTCCCCTCTTATTCAGAAATTCCAGCAGGCGATGTAGTTGAAAGAATGGGCATACGAGAACAAACAGACCCAAAACTTGAAGAAGCTACAAAAGAAATCTACAGACATGAATTCCACAATGGCAAGATGAAACAAATCACCGGGAAATATTCTGGGCTGCCAGTGGCTGAAGCGAAAGAAAAAGTAAAACAAGACCTATTAGCCGAAGGCAAAGTCACAGTAATGTATGAGCTCCTAAATAGGCCGGTTCAGTGCCGTTGCGGAACAGAATGCATCGTAAAAATTTTTGAAGACCAGTGGTTCATAGACTACGGAAACCCGGAATGGAAAGCGTTAGCCCACAAGTGCCTAGAAAAAATGAAAATATTACCTGAAGAACTCCGCGCAG
>Ga0207433_10005841_pt1 | contig 21692 bp, 28 predicted proteins | sample YelNatPaOPGAMG01_FD_187559 | JGI IMG/M metagenome (GOLD analysis project Ga0207433, IMG submission 187559) | Hot spring thermophilic microbial communities from Obsidian Pool, Yellowstone National Park, USA - OP-RAMG-01 (SPAdes) (version 3) | ecosystem: Environmental > Aquatic > Thermal springs... | reverse complement strand
TAGAAGAGAAATTGCGTGTATAAGGAAGAAAGCCCTTATCAGAAAGCAGAGGAAAGACACAAGTGTAGAAACAAGTAGTGAGTCTGCGCACTATTAGCAGGAAAGTAAAAGTGTATGATATAGGGAAAGTATAGGGAAGCCGACAACAGCGAAAATGATAGGGAGAATATAGGAAAGCCGACAACAGCTAAAATGATAGTGAAAATATAGGGAAAGTCGATAAAAGTAGTGGGAAGTAACTTAATGAGGCAAGAGTGATGGCGTCCAAAGCCATTGGTGTGGGTTCAAGTCCTGTCTTCCCAGCCCCAATATAGGGGACTGTGGATAGGAAAGAGAATAATCTTGCAAGGATGACAGAAGCATTCTCCGAATGTTATTCTATAATGGAATTATGAAATAATGGAATTTTAGAATTCATGAAAGAATGCCAATGTAGGAAGTAAAAGAATGTTAAAAGAACAGAATAACATGGAATGAAGAAGAAGGATCAACAGAAGAAAGACAGGTACCGCAAGAAAGAATGAAGGAGATCCGCACTCAGCTTTGCTGAAAGGATCTCCGGAATGCCACACACAAATGAATGTAATAAGATGGACGTAAGAGCGGGAGATAAAAGTGGTAGTAAGAGAACGAACTTATGCGATAGAGGAGGTAAAGGATCCAGACCAACTCCAGTATCAAGGTAACACATACGCACAGACCAATGACCTCATGGCAGATTTTTAATAAAATTAAAAAGAAAAGAAAAAGGGAAGAGAAAGAAACCCGAAGAAAAATTGAGCAGTAAGAGGTCAACCCAGAGAAAAATGGGAAGTAGAATAATGGTAGAAAGGAGAAAGAAGAGATTATGGGAAGTAAAAGAAAGTATGAAGAAAGACTTATGTAGAGGGAGACAGTGTGTGACATAGAAGAGGAGTAAGAGAGGAATAGAAGAGAAATAAGAGAGGAGTAAAAGAGGAGTAGGAGAGTAAAGAACTGTTGAGAGTGGAAGAGAGTGATGAAAGCAGTGTGAGTGTTAAGTGGGAATAGAAAGCAGGGGCAAGTTGCGTAACATAATGATGTGATAAAAATAAAAGGACGAGTTGCAGGTGGAGAGGGGAGAAGGGAAGAAAAATGTGGTGAAACAGGTGTGAAAAAACGCTCTGAGAGGCCTCAAAAACGTGATTAGAGAGCAAGTGAGGAAGGGGTATGTAGAAAAACCTGTGGAGGAAGAGAAGTGGCGTATAAAGGCATTTTTAGATAGCAAGATGAGGAAGAGGAGTAGAAGAAGTGCAAGGAAGTGTGTGAGAGGGGCAGAAAAGAGGTGGAAACAGGGGTTCAAACATGCACGGAGAGGGCAAAAAAACGCGATTTGAGAGGGGGTAGGGAGGTGGGCCTGTAGGAAAGGTTGTGGAGGAAGAAGAATTGCGCGTGAGCGCGTTTTTGACTAGAAAGATGAGGTTGTGGAGGTGCAGGAGGGAGAGAGGTGTAGGAAGTAGGAAGAGAAAGAGGGTGGAAGAGGAGAGGGAAGTGGGGTGCAAACATGCACGGAGAGGGCAAAAAAACGCGATTTGAGAGGGGGTGTTGGGGTGTGGGTGTAGGAAAGGTAAGGGGGAAGCAAGAATTGCGCGTGAGCGCGTTTTTAACTAGAAAGATGAGGGTGTAAAAGGTGTGGTGAGGGAGGTAGGAGTGAGATAGGAGGAAAGAAGTGGGAGGAAGTGAGGGTGAAACATGCACGGAGAGGGCAAAAAAACGTGATTTGAGAGGGGGTGTTGGGGAGGGTGTGTAGGAAAGGTCAGGGAAGTGGGAGAAGAAAGGAAGAAGCTGCAGAAACGTTCGAATCGTGAGTGCAGAGAGTCCCCACATAAGGGGGTGGGGTGTAGATCGCGGTGGGGGTGGGGGAAATGGGGTGTATTGGCAAATGGCCAGGCCAATGCGCAGCAGTCGGTTAAGGGAAAGAGTGAGTAGTGTAGGTAGCAGGGTAGCAGGAGAGAGTAACGTAGCCTAAGGATTTCCCGTGATCTGCCGGATTCCCATGTAATGGCACTAGGTGAAGTGAAAGTGTACTGTAAACTTGTGAGAAAAGCGAAAGCGTAGTCCAGCGGAGGATGCGAAAGGAAGGTAAGGCCGGTTCCTGGAGGTAAGATCTGCTAGGAGAAGAGCCCTAGGTCCTGAGGAGAAAAGGGCCGACAAAAGCTTGGTGAAGGGAAGCATGCGAGAATGGTATGAAGGTTAATGTAAAGCGCATGTGGAGAAGGATCCAAGGTAAGTACCGGAGAAAAGAGAAGGGGAGTAGTGAGGTACTTAAGGGAAAGGAAGTACGAAACCGATTTTGGGGTTAGGGGTAAGAAGCCTGAAAATGGGCAAAAGAAAGGAAAACAAAGGAAAAGGAGGGAGAGATAGAGGAGTGAAGGTAGGAAGGTGAAGAGGGAGAGGATAGGTGAGAGCATAGGAAAACAGGAGAGAGAGGAGGAGGGAAGGGGAGTAAGGAGAAAAGGAAGAAGGGAAGGGGGGAAGGGGGGTAAGGATAAAGGAAATGTGGATGTGGGATAGGAGGAGGAGAGAGAGGGAGAGAGAACGGGAAGGGAAGAGAAACACGATATGGCTGATTTCGATGGGGGGGGCGGGGCTCCAGAGAACAACAGAGAATGGAACAGTTCTCTGGAGTAGGGGTAGGGGTTAGGAAGCCCCCCAAGAAATCAGTCCAAGAGGAGCGAAGCGGATTCAACCGAAGCAAAGAAGAGAATGGTAGGTAGGATGGAGTAGGGGATGGAGTAGGGTAGGTGTGTGTGGAGGAGAGAGGAGGTGGGGCAAAAGGAATAGCATAATGAACTGATAAGAATAAAAGGATGAGATATGTGGGTGGGTGTGGAGTAAGAAGGAAAGGGTAAGAAGAGGAGTAGAAGAAGACGAGTTAGTGTGGGGTAAAAGGAGTAGCATAATGAACTGATGAGAAAAAGAGACGAGATGTGTGGTGGGGGTGGTGTAGTTCAAGGGAAGAATAATAGAATCATAATCTGGAGGGTATGGGTTCGAATCCCGTCGCCATCAGTGAGATGGCAGGGTGAGGCTGAAGTGGGAGAAGTGTCTGTTTTGGGAGCAGAAGAGAGTGTGTTCGAGTCACATCACCCTGAGGAAGAAGAGGAGTGAGTGTAAGGTGTGAGATGAGGTGGATGAAATGGTGGTTGAGGTGGGTGATGACGACGAATCATAAGGATATAGGGACGATGTACTTGGTGTATGGGTGTTGGATGGGGTTGATGGGAGCGGGGATATCGTTGATAATGAGGATGGAGTTGAGTAATGTGGGGAGTAGTGTGTTGGGAGGGAATGGGCAGTTGTACAATGTGTTGGTGACGGGGCATGGGATAATAATGCTGTTGATGGTGGTGATGCCGGTGATGTTTGGAGGATATGGGAATTGGTGGGTGCCGATAATGATAGGAGCGGGAGAGATGGCGTTTCCTCGGTTGAATAATGTGAGTTTTTGGATGATGCCGGTGAGTACGGTGTTGTTGGTGATGTCGATGTTAGTGGAAGGAGGAGCAGGAACGGGATGGACGGTATATCCACCGTTGAGTGGGTTAGTGGGGCATAGTGGAGGAGGAGTAGATTTGGCGATAGTGAGTTTACATGTGACGGGTTTGTCGACGATATTGGGAGGGATAAACATGTTAAGTACGATAAGTAACATGAGGAATGAGGTGATGGAGTGGGAGAGGATGCCGTTGTTTGTGTGGTGTGTGGGTATGGTAGGGATATTGGGGATGTTAGTGATGCCGGTGTTAGCAGGAGGGATAACGATGTTGTTGACGGATAGGAATATGGGAACGAGTTTTTACAGTGCAGAGGGAGGAGGAGATGCGGTGTTGTATGAGCATTTGTTTTGGTTCTTTGGACATCCAGAGGTGTACATGCTGATACTGCCAGGGTTTGGAATAATAAGTCAGGTGGTAAGTGAGTATAGCAGGAAAGAGGTATTTGGATACATAGGGATGGTATATGCGATAATAGGGATAGGAATAGTGGGGAGTGTAGTGTGGGCGCACCATATGTTTACATCAGGAATGGATGTGGATACGAAGGGTTACTTTATGGCAGCGAGTATGATAATAGCGATACCGACGGGAATAAAGGTGTTCAGTTGGTTGGCGACGATGTGGGAGGGAAGGATAGTGTGGAGTGTGAGTATGAAATTTGCAAGTGGATTTATATTGCTGTTTGTGGTAGGAGGATTAACAGGGTTGGTGGTATCGAATGCGGGATTGGATATAGCGATGCATGATACGTATTACGTGGTAGCGCATTTCCACTACGTGTTGTCGATGGGAGCATTATTTGCGATATATGCGGGATATTATTACTGGACGGGTAAGATGACGGGAGTGGAGTACAGTGAGGAGGGAGGTAAGATTCATTTCTGGAGTACGTTCATAGGAGTGAATATAACGTTCTTCCCGATGCATTATTTGGGATTAGGAGGAATGCCACGTAGGATAGGAGAATATGCGGATGGATATGAGGGATGGAATAGGGTAGCGAGTTATGGATCGATAATAACGGTGTTATCGATGTTATACTGGATGTGGTTGGTAGTGAAGAGTTGGGAGAAGGGTAAGGAGAGTGAGTTAAAGTGGGAAGGAAGGAGTATAGAGTGGGGTATGAGTAGGATAGGTTATCATAACTGGAAGGAGGAGGTGATGTTAGTGAAGGGGATGGGGTAAGGCCGAGTAGGAGGAGGTAATGGAATTTGGATCCGTGTGGTGGTGGTTCGAGTCCACCTACCCCAGTGGGGGTAATGGAGAGGAGAAGAAAGAAGGAAGAGAAGCGGATGTTAAAAGGAAGAGGAAGTAGAAGATGTGTGGAGGTATTAAGGAAGGAGATGAGCATAAGAAGGAGAGGAGTGAGTAGGATAAGGTTGAGGGAGAGGATAAGGAGGGGAGAGGAGATAGGGATAAGTTAAGAGAAGAGATAAAGGAAGAGAAGGGAAAAGAGAGGAGAGAAGGAGAGGAAGGGAAGTAAAAGAGGGAGTAAAGAATGTAAGTAAGGAAGAAGAAGGAAGAGAGAGTAGGAAGGAGAAAGAAGGAAAGAGAGGAAGAAGGAGAGTAAAGGAGGAAGAGAGAAAAGGAGGTGAAGAGAGAGGAAAAGGGAGAAAGGGAGTAAAAAGGAATGTAGGAAGGAAAAAGAAAGGAATTGTAAGAGAAGAGAGAGTAGAAGCAAAAGGAGAAGCTGTCGCACTGTAAATGCGAAGGGAAAGTCCGGTTGTAGGTTCGAGTCCTACCTCTCTCAGGGTGGTAGGAAGGGTAAAAGGAGATGGAGGGAGTAATAATAGGTTATGTATATGGAAGAGGAAGTATAATGGAGGAGTTGGGTAAGGAGGGAGTAAGGAAGGGGATGGGTATGGGAAGTATATGGAGTAGTGTGGAAGGGATAGGGATAGTGATAATAATAGGGATAGGAGTGATAGGGATAAAAAGGAGGATAAGGGAAGAGAAGTGGATAGGGATGGTAATGATAATGAGTAGGAGTATAATAGGAAGGAAGGAGGAGGAGATAAAAATATTGGAAGTAAAGAAGCAGTTAAAGGAGGAGAAGGAGTTATGGCATCCGATAATGATGTTGGTAGGATATATAATACAGGGTATGGGAAGTAAAGTGGGAGATGTACGTAGAAGGAGGAGTAGAGAGAAGAGTATGTTAGTGATAACGTTGGGAATAATAATAGGAGGAAGGTGGTCGATGGAAATAGAAGGATGGGGAGGATATTGGAGTTGGGATGGAGTAGAGAAGGTGAGCATGATAGTGTGGATGATGATAATAAGTGGGATACACAGTGGAAGGAGTAGGGGAATAAACAGGGTAGAGTGGAGTATGAGTATGTACATGAGTGAGAAGATAGGTAAGGGAGGAATAGAGAGTATACACAGTTTTGTGAAGAGGAAAGGAGTAAGGGAGGAGTGGGTATGGTGGATGATGTGTAGTAGAAGGGTATGTGGAGAAAAAGGGAGTAAAGAAATGAGTAAGATGATGATAATAGGGATAATAGTGTTGTTGAGTATAGGAGGAGAGGGAATGAAGAGTATGATGATAGGGATGGTGATGTTAATGTTAGGAATGGGAAGGTTAGTAGGAGGAATGTTAGGAGGAGGAGAAGGATATGAGAATAAAGGAAGAGGAGAGATGATGGGAGTAATAAAGGAAGGAGGGATACACTCGGTAATAGGGATGGGAATGATGATGTTATTAGGAAGAGAAAGGAGTAAGGAAGTAAAGGAGATGATAAATGTGAGTGTAAGTGAGAGTGGAGTATGGAGTGGAGAGAAGAGGAAGAGGAGTGTAATGAAGGAGGAGATAAAGGGAGAGAAGGAGATAAGGGAGTGGAGTGAGATAAGGATGGAGGAGGAGATGGTAATGATAATAGGATGTATGGTAGTCCATTGGAGCAATTTGAAGTGGTATCGCTGTATAAGATGGAGATAGAAGGAAGGGAAATAGGGATAAGTAACATAGGAGTGTATATAATAATGATGAGTGTAGTATGGGTAAAGAAGATGGAGAGGAGGATAAGGAAGAAGAAGGGGAGGTGGGAGTGGATAGGAGAGGAGTATTACAGAGTGATAGGAAGGATAGTAAAGGAGAATGTAGGAGAGGAGAGGTATGTAAGGATGATATACGTAATAGGAGGAATGATAATAATGGGTAATTTAAGTGGGATGGTGCCATATAGTTACACTGTAACGAGTCAGATAGGGATAAGTATGTGTATGAGTATGATGGTGTTTATAGGAGTGAATATAATAGGGATAAGGGAGAGGGGAAGTGAAATAAGCAGTATATGGTGGCCAAGTGGAGTGGGATATAAGATGTCGTTAATGATAGTGGGGATAGAGATGATATCGTATATGATGAAGGTAGTGACGTTGGGAGTGCGGTTGACGGCGAACATGTTATCGGGTCATACGTTGTTGGTGATAATAAGCAGTATGATAAGTAAGATATATAAGATGGGAGGAATGATAAGTATGATGGGAGTAATGGGAGGGATGATAATGTTGATGGTGTTGATAGTGTTGGAGTTAGTGATAGGAGTATTGCAGGCATATGTATTCGTGTTATTGAGCAGTATATACATAAGGGATGTAAAGGAGAGTCATTGATGCCACAGATGGATGTAGTGATAATAATAAATGAGATAATATGGTTGGGGATAGGGTTAGGAATAATAAACAGGGGAGTAGAAGAAGGAATGAAAGAGAAATATAGGAGTATGAGAAAGAATGTAAGTAAGGAAGAGGAAAGAAGGAGTATAAGGAGAGAAGTAAGTAATAGGAAGAGGGAAGTAAAGGAGGAGGAGGTAAGGATGAATAAAAGAGAGTTATGGTAGTAGGAGGAGTAATGATGCCGATAATAGGAGGAGTAATAGGGTTAGGTTATGGAAGAAAGATAGGAGTAGAAGGAAGTAGTAAGATAAATATAAGGAGTATGAGATGGAGTGTGGTGTTGATAAGTATGGAGTTATATGAGAGTGTAATAGAGGGAGTAAAGAAGGAAGTAAAAATGTGGGAGTGGATGAGGGAGGGAGTAGAGAGAGTAGAGTGTGGAGTAATAAGTGAGAAGGAAGTGATATCGATGATGTGGATGGTGGTAGTAGTAGGGAGTATAGTATCAGAATACAGTAGGAGTTATATGAAGGAGGAAGGAGAGAGGGTAAGGTTTATGAGTATAGTGAATATATTCATAGGGAGTATGTTAATACTAGTGGTAAGTGAGAATATGTTGCAGATGTACATAGGATGGGAAGGAATAGGGATATGTTCGTACATACTGATAAGTTATTGGAGTAGAAGGAAGGAGACGGGTAAGGCGGGTATGAAGGCGATGGTGATAAACAGGATAGGAGATATGGGGATAATGTTAGGGATAGGTAAGGGATATGTGAGTTATGGAAGTGTATCGTATGGTGTAATGAAGAGTGTGGTAATGGAAGAGGATAAGATAATGGGAATAATGATAATAATGGGAGTAATGACGAAATCATCGCAGATGGGGATGCAGACGTGGTTATCGGATGCGATGGAAGGGCCGACTCCAGTGAGTGCATTGATTCATGCAGCGACGTTAGTGACGGCGGGAGTATATGTGGTGATAAGGATGGAAGGAATAATAGGAGGAAAGGGAATAATGATAGGAATAGGAGGAGGGAGTATAGTATACATAGGGATGTTAGGGATATATGCGCAGGATATAAAGAAGATAATAGCATATAGCACAGGGAGTCAGTTAGGGTACATGGTGTTGAGTGTAGGAGTAGGGAGTAGTAATAACAGTATAAGTCATGTAATAAATCATGGTATGGTAAAGGCGATGTTATTCATGAGTGCGGGAGGAATAATACACTCAAGGATGGAAGAGCAGGATATAAGGAAGTTGGGAGGAGGTAGGATGAATGTGAGTAAGATGGGAGTAATAATAGGGAGTATGGGAATAATGGGAATAGAATACAGTAGCGTATATGAATCGAAGGAGGAGATAATAAGGGAGAGTAGTATGAGTAGATATGGAGAAATAAGTAGTGTAATGGGAGTGGGAATAACAAGTTATTACAGTATAAGGATGATAAAGAGGGTAATAGTAAGTGAAGGTAAGAAGAAGAAGGAGGAAGTAGAAGAGAAGATGGAGGAGAGTATAATGAAGTTAAGTATGATAGGAGTAGTAATGGGTTACTTAAGTAAGGAATGGGAGAGGGAGTCATGGGAGATGGAGTTGGGAGTAAGGGAGAAGGTAGTGATGATGATAGGAATAATAATGGGAATAGTAAAGGATAAGATAAAGGAAAGAAAGATAGGAAGGATAATAGGTAAGAAATGGTATAACGAAGTATGGCAGAATAGATGGATAGGGAGTAAGATAGAGTTAATGGGAAGGGAGATAGTAGAGGGAATAGATCGTAAGATATTGGAAGAATGTGGAAGGAAGGGGAGTAAGGAGATAATGGAGGTAATGGAGAAAAGAATAAGAAGGAGGGGTAATGTGAGTAAGTATTCGATGGGAATGATAATAGGGATAATAATGTGGGGATGGAGTTGTGGATAGGAATGATAAGTCCATGGATAGGAGGAATAATGATAGGAATGAGTAAGAGGAGTGGTAGGAAGGGAATAATAGCAAGTGGAATAGTATGGATAATAATGACAAGGGAGTTAGTAAAGAGGATAAGGGAGGAAAGGAAAGTAGAAGAAAGGATAGAGAATATAGGATATGAAATAGGAGTAGATGGAATGTCGATAGGATTTATGTGGTTGACGAGTGTGTTGATAAGTGTGAGTATATTAAGTGAGTATAGGAAGGAGAAGGGAAGTCAGGAGCAGTTGTTGATAATGGAAGGGATACTGTTAGAGGTGTTTAGTGTAAGAGACATAATAGGATTTTATATAAGTTATGAGGGAGTATTAATACCGATGATAATGATGGTGGGAAGAGGAGGAAGTAGAGAAAGAAGGATAAGGGCAGTGTATATGTTAATAATATACACGTTAGTAGGATCGATGATAATGTTAATGGGAATAATAGTGATGTACGTAAGTGTAGGAAGTACATCATACGAGGTATTAATGAATGTGGAGTATAAGGAGGGAATAGGGAAGTGGTTATGGTGGAGTATAATGATAAGTATGATGATAAAGATGCCGTTGATACCGGTGCATGTGTGGTTGCCAGAGGTGCATGCGGAAGCGCCAACGGTAGGATCAGTAATGTTAGCAGGGATAATGTTAAAGATGGGAGGATATGGAATGTTAAGGATAGGGATAGGTATGTTAAGTGAGGAGAGTGTATATAACAGTCCAGTGATATATACGATGAGTGTGATATCGGGGATATATGGAGGAATGAGTACGATAAGTCAGATAGATTGGAAGAAGATAATAGCGTATTCATCGATAGTGCATATGGGAATGGTAGGAGTAGGGATGTATAGTATGAGAAGGGAAGGATATAGTGGAAGTATAATGATGATGATAAGTCATGGAATAATATCATCGGGTATGTTCATGATAGTGGGTATGATGTATGAGAGATATAAGACAAGGATAATAAAATATTACTCAGGAATGGAAGAGGGGATGCCGATAATGAGTAGGATAATGTGGATGTTATGTATGGGTAATATGGGAGTGCCGTTAACGAGTGGGTATGTATCAGAGATGTGGATAATGTGGGGAATAATGAGTGTGAGTAAGGAGATAGGAGTAATGATGAGTATAAGTATGATATTAACGGTAGTGTATACGATATGGATGTATAACCGAGTATATAAGGGAATAAAGAAGGAGTATATAAAGAAGGAGATGGACATAAGTAGGAGGGAGTATAACAGTATAAGTCCGTTAGTGGTAATAATGATAATAATGGGAGTGAAGCCAAGTATATGGAGTGAAGTATGGTAAGTGTGTACATAATAGGGATGAGCCTAGTAATGATGATAGGAGTAATAAGAAAAAAAGAGCAGAGGATAAGGGAGATAGTGATATACAGTATGTTGATAGGAGGGATAGTAGAGAAGGAGAGTGAGAGTGGAATGAAAATATATAGGATGATAATGGAGGAAGAGGGAAGTAAAAGAGGAGTAATAGGGATAATGATAATAGGAGGGATGATAGTAATGTTAGGTAAAAGGAGGAGAGAAGAGGAGATAATAATAATGCAGATGAGTGAGGGATATAAGATGATGATGATAGGGAATGAATGGATGGTAGTATATATGGGAATGGAATGGCAGTCATTGGGTATGTACAGTATAGGGATAGGAAGGGGAAGGAGTATAAAGGAGAGGGAAGCGGGTATAAAGTACTTGATAGTAAGTGGAATAGCAGGAGGGATGTATTTGATGGGAGTAGTAAGGAATTATAAGGAGACGGGTAGTATGAAGATAATAGAGACGGAGTGGATAGGAGGAAGTAAGGGATGGATAATAGGGAGTGTGATGATGAAGATAGGAGTAGTGCCAATGCACTTGTGGATAAGGGAGATATATGAGGGTATAAGTAAGAGGAGTATGGAAGTGTATGCGGTATGGCCGAAGTGGGGTATAGGTAACATGTTGTGTAGATGGGAAGTGGAGTGGGGAAGAGGAGTATGGGTGATAGTGGTAGTGGGGAGTATAATAATAGGGAGTATAGGAGGATATGGAGAGGAGAGTATAAGGAGATGGATAGGGTACAGTACGATAAGTCAGATGGGATATATGTTAATGGGAATGAGTATGGGTAATAAAGAGGAGAGTGTAGAATATTACATAAGTGTATACAGTGTAATGATGATGGTGATATTAGGATGGTGGAGTGAGAAGAGTGAGAGGAGGATGAAGGAGTTAGTAGGAGAAGGAAAGAGGAATAGTGTAAAGAGTATAATGTTAATGATAACGATGTATTCGATGATGGGAATGCCAGTAATGGCAGGATTTTGGAGTAAGTATAGGGTAATGATGGAGAGTGTAAGGAGTGGAGAGTATTCGATGGGGATAGTAGGAGTAATAGGAGGAGTAATAGGAGGATATTATTACGTAAAGATGGTAGAGAAAATATATTTCAAGGAAGTAAGGGAAATAAAGAGGAAGGAGTTAAATAAGAGAGAAGGACAGAGTATAATGAGCATAATGCAAGTATTAATAATATTAATAGGAATAGAAGAAAGAAATATAATATGAGAAAGGAGATAATGGTAATAATAGAAGGAGTAAGTAAGGAGATAGTGATGTTGATACCGATGTTAATAGCAGTAGCATATATGACATTAGGAGAAAGAAAGATACTAGGAGGAATGCAGCGTAGGAGAGGACCAAATAAGGTGTGGATAGTAGGAATAGGACAGCCAATAGCAGATGGATTGAAGTTAATGATAAAAGAGGGAGTAAAGCCAACAAGAGCAGAAGGAATGATGTATAAAGCAGGGCCAGTAGTAACATGGATGTTATCGATGCTAGGATGGAGTGTAGTACCAATAGGAGAAGGAAAGGTAATAGTGGATATAGAAGTGGGAATAATAGCATGGATGAGTATAGGATCATTGGGAGTATATGGAGTAATAATAGGAGGATGGGGAAGCAGTTCGCAGTACAGCATAATGGGAGGTTTAAGAAGTGGAGCGCAGATGGTATCGTATGAATTAGGAATGGGAGTAATGATGATATGTATAATAATAATAGGAGGAAGTGGAAATATAAGCAGGATAGTGGAAGTACAAGAAGGAGTATGGAATATAAGTGTGATGATGCCAGTAGTAGTGATGTACTTGCAGGTAATATTAGCAGAGACGAATAGGACGCCATATGACTTACCAGAAGCAGAAGCAGAGTTAGTAGCAGGATATAATGTGGAGTATGGAGGAATGGGATTTGGAATGTACTTCTTAGGGGAATATGGGAATATAATATTAATGAGTGTAGTAACAAGTGTAGTAATGATGGGAGGATGGAATGGGAAGTATATAGGAGGAGAAATAATGATAGGAATAAAAAGTACGATGATAGTGTACATGTACATATGGATAAGAGGAACATGGTGTAGGTATAGGTATGACCAGTTAATGAGAATAGGATGGAAGGAAGTAATACTGTATGGAGGAGGATATGTAATAATAATAGGAGGAGTGTTGTGGAGTATAGGAGGAGTAAGTATATGAGAGAATATGAGATATTACTGATAGTAGGAGTAGTAAGTATGTTACTGGTAAGAATAATATGGGAAATATGGGAGTTAATAAGTAAGGAAAAGAAAGATAGGGAGAAAGAAAGTGCGTATGAATGTGGATTTAATCCATTTATGGAGGAAAGAAGTGGATATGAGATAAGATATTATAAAGTGGGAATAATGTATATAATAATGGATGTGGAAATAAGTTACATGTATCCGTGGAGTATAGGAATGGGAGAAATAGGAAGAGAAGGAGTAATAGGAGGAATAATATTCATGTTAATACTATTGATAGGTTACGTATATGAATGGAAGAAGGGAGGAATAGAGTGGGAATAAGTATCTGCTTTCAGCAAGTCTCCTTAGTCAAAGGGAGAAGACATTGCCCTTTCGAGGCAAAGGTACGGGTTCGAGTCCCGTAGGGGACGGGCTGGAAGCGGAGAAGAGTAAGGGAAGAAACTCGTCAGACTCATGATCTGAAGGAAGTAGGTTCAAGTCCTATCTCCGCAAGAGTAAGAAGGGAAAGAAAAAAGAAAAAGAAATGAGTGGAGTAGTACAAGGAGCGAAGATGATGGGAGCAGGAATGGCAACGATAGGTTTAGCAGGAGTAGGAGCAGGAGTGGGAATAGTATTTGGAAGTTTGGTGAATGCATATGCAAGGAACCCAGTATTGAAGCAGCAGTTATTTGGATACACGATATTAGGGTTTGCGTTAACAGAGGCAGTAGGACTGTTTGCATTGATGATGAGTTTTTTGATACTGTTTTCATGAAGAGTATAGGAGAAACAAGAAGTAGAAGAGAAATAAAAGAGACAGAAAAGGAGTTATGAGAGAAAAGATGGAAGTAATAGAAGTGGTAAGTGGAGTAATAATGAATCATATGAAAGAAGGAATGGAGAATATAAGGAAGGATTACATGAAGGAGGAGATAATAAAAGAAATGATAAGGTGGATATATATATCGATAATAAGTGTGATAGTAATATAAAGGAGGAGAAAGAGAGGAAAGAGGTGTATGATGCAGGCAAAGAAGTGACGCAGTAGATCAGAGAGTAACACATGCAAGTAGGTAAAGCGAACGGGTGAGTAAAGAGGTGTGAAAGAGTGGAAAAGCATGAAAGCACAGAAGAATGTAAGTAATGGTTAGAGTAAAAACCATAAAGGAAGTAAAAGCGGGAATCTGAGAGGAGAAAAGCCACATTGGAACTGAGAAAAGGTCCAAACAAGAGAAGTCAGCAGTGGGGAAAATTGGGCAATATACAGGGAAGTATGACCCAGTAATGAAAAGTGGAGTAGACAGAAAAGGAAGTAAAAGGAGGGAATGAAGGTAAGTTATGGCAAAAACACGTGCCAGCAGCAGCGGTAAAACGTGTGTAGCAAGCGTAGAGCAGAAGAACTGGGTGTAAAGGTCGAGTAGTAGAGTAAGTGTAAAAGGGAAAGGAAAGGAGAGAAAGAGGAAAGGGATGAAATGCAGAGATCTCTAGAGAAAGGCAAGAAAGAAAAGAAAGGAGAAGACACAGTAAATGAGGCGAGAAAGCATAGGAAGTGAAACGGATTAGGAACCCGTGTAGTCTATGCAGTAAAAGAAAGAGTGAGTAAGAGAAAAGGGAGTCATTCCACCAGGGGAGTAAAGGCGCAAGAAAGAAACCCAAAGCAATTGACGGGAATCGGAAAAAGGGGTGGATCACGTAAATTAATCCGATGTAAACCGAGAACCTTACCTCTCCAAGAAGGTGTTGCACGGCTGTCGAAAGAACGTGCTGTGAAGTGAGAGAACGTACGAGAAAGCCAAGTGAGGAAAAGAAGGCAAGTAGAGGGCGGCCCGAGAAAGGAGAGGGCGTAAGACGTGATACAGAGTAGGAAGAAAAGAGAAGAGAGCTTTGTAGGAGGTAAAAGAAGAGTAAAAGGACTAGAAGAGGTACGGAATTCACGAGGAAGGAGCGTGAAGGAAGGAGGAATCCCAAGTAATCGAGGAAGAAAAAGCTTCGGTGAAAGCGTGAACGGATTTTGTACACACTGCCCGTCAAGTTCTGGAAGTGTGCTAGGAATAAGCAGGAGAAGTAGAAGAGAGTAGGAAAAGAAGAAAGGAAGTGAAGACGTAAGACGTGAAAAAAAAGCGTATGACTGGGATTAAGTCGTAACAAGGTAGGCGTAGGAGAACCTGTGGCTGTAAGAAATGAGTGAAATAATATACGTAATAGGAATAATAGGAATAATAATAAACAGAAGAAATATAATAATAATGATAATGAGTATGGAAATGATGTTAATGGGAGGAAATATAGGAATGTGTGAAGGATCAGTAGGAATGGGAGATATAATGGGAGAATGTAATGTATTAATGGTGTTAACAGTGGCAGCATGTGAAGCAGGAATAGGATTGAGTATGTTAATGTTGCAGTATAAGAGAGAGAAGAGTGTAAGGGTAGAGGAAATGAATATAATGGAAGGAGAATGGTAATGTATGGAGTAATAGGAGTAATGATAATGATGACGTTAAGAGGGAAGGGAGTAATGGGAGTACATGTAGGGATGTCATGGTTAGGAATAACGAGTGTAATAATAATGGGAATAATGGGAATGATAAATGTGGTAAGTAGGTCATATAAGAGCATGGAGTATATGGAGAGGATAAGAGAAGAAAGTAGGGTGTATGTAGGAATGAGTATAATAACAGGAATGATATGGAGTAAAGAAGTGTGGGGATCATGGTGGATAAATGATGTAAGGAATATAAGCATGTTAGTATGCTGGATATGGTTGGAAGTAATAGGAGGAGTAAAGAAGGAGTACAGAGGAATAATAAGCAGTATAGGAATAATAAATATACCGATAATAAAGTACTCAGTAGAGTGGTGGAATAGCTTGCATCAGCCAGTGAGTATAAGCTCATGGGGAGGAAGTATAGGAAGAGAAGAAGTAGAAGAAATAGTGAAGGTAATAATAATAGGAGTAATGGTGAGTATAGAGAAGAACATGAGGAAGAAAGAGGCAAATACGGGAAAGCAGTAAAAGAAGAAAGAGAAAGGAAAAAACTGAGTATCAGGAAAAAAAGAGGGAGTAGAAGAGGAAAGAAAGATCAAGAAAGTAAGAGTAAGAGAAAAAGTAATGTGAATGAAAGCAGGAAAGTATTTGAAGAAGAGAGTGTAAAGCGCGTACCTTTTGCATAATGTCCCAGCGAGTGAAAGAGGAAGCAAAAAGAAAGAAAAAGAAGTAGCCAGGTAAGACCCGAAGCTAGTTGATCTTATGCTGTCCAAGCAAAGTAAGGCTGAACCAGTATCTGTGGAAAAAGATTTGGAAGAGATGGCATAAGGGGTGAAAGGCCAATCAAAGCTAGTGATAGCTGGTACTCCTCGAAAGCTATATAAGTAGCGTATGTAGGAAAGAAGAAGGTAAAAGAAGAGAAGGAAGAAGCAGAGAGGGACTATGAGCGAGAAGGTGGATAGTCGAGAGGGAAAAAGCCCAGAAGCCAAGATAAGGTATCAAAGTAAAGAAAGAAGGAAAAGGAGAAGAAGAGAGGGTAGGCTTAGAAGCAGCAAACCAGAGAGGAAAGCGTTAAAGCATGAAAGAAAAGAAATCCGAAAAAGAAGAGAAAAAGGTAAGAAAGAGGACCGAATCAGGGTAAGAGGTAGAGGAGCAAGAAGAGAAGAGAGAATGCTGGGTGGAGTAGCGAAACAAGAGAAGGGAAGTAAAAGGTAAGAAAGAGGAAAGGTTTACGGGAGAAGGAAGTAGAAAGAAGAGAGTGTAAGGCGGCGTCATAATAGAAATCCGAAAGGAGTAGAAGAAAAGAGAGAGAAGAAAGAAAAGAAGAGAAAAGCCGTACTGAAAACCAACACAGGTACTCGAGGAGAAAGAAAACCCAAATTAAGGTGAGAGAAAGGACGATAAGGAACTAGGCAAAAGGATATGGTATCTGCGGTAGAACATATGAAAGAAGCAGCACCGACTGTTTAGCAAAAACACAGCACTCTGCAGAAAAGAGAAAATGTAAAGTATAGAGTGTGCGGCCTGCCAAATAGTAGAGAAGAAATCGATGAAAGTGAAAGCGAGTAAAAGATGAGGTATAGAGAATGGCGGTCCTAACTGTAAGGATCCAAAGGTAGCGAAGTAAATAGACGTTTGAAAGGCGTCCAGTATGAAAGGAGAAACGAGTGTAGCACTGTCTAGTCGTCCAACTCAGCGAAACAGCAATAACTGTGAAAATGCAGTAAACTAGCAGTAGGACGGAAAGACCCCATAATTCTTGACTAGATAGGTTTAGGGAGGAGAGAGAATCATGAAGTAGAGGAGGTGGGGTAAGAGATGAAAGACCACTGCATGAGGATAAGGAATCTAACTGAGTAAGGAAAATAAGCTTAAGCTAGTTTGGCTGGGGAAGTAAAGCCTAAGAAAGAGTAAATTAGGCAAGCAAAGGCATGAGAGAAGTATAATAGCAGAAGCATGCTTGAAGAAAAAGAAAGAGATTTCAGAAAGGGAAGAAAAGTCAGCTATAGAGAACAGGTGAAGGAGAACTCAAAAAGAGGAGAGCACCGAACGATCGAAGAAGAAACTTTGGGGGTAACAGGTTAATGTGGTGTTAGAGAACGTATCAAGCACCACGATTGACACCTCGATGTCGGTTCATCACATCCTAGGGCAGAAGAGGGTCCTAAGGGTTTGGCTGTTCGCCAATGAAAGTGGTACGTGAACTGGGTTCAGAACGTCGTGAGACAGTTCGGTCCCTATCCGCTGCTAGAGGAAGGAAAAGCTAAGCTATAACTTGTACGAGAGGAACGTAATGGATTGACCAAGTGTGAGAAGCAAAGTCAATGGAAAAGGAAGAGGAAAGGCGAAAAAAGTAGCGAATAAATCTAGAGTAGAAAGCTGTAAGAAGAAGAGTAGGATCGGCAAAGAATGTACGAAAGAAGGAAAAGATCATGTAAGAGAATGAAAAGAGCAAGAGTAGGAAGTGTAACGCTGTACAAAGGAGAAAGGAACTCAATAGGATCAATAATGAACAGGATAGGAGTAATACTAGTGATAATAATAATGTTAATAGGAGAAATATGTAGAAGAGAGGAAATACAGTTAACAGTAAGAGAAGAGATAAAGATAATAATGCAGTTAGGAATAATAAACCACATAGGAATGTGGATAGTAAAGAAATGTTGGGAGTATATGAAGTAATAGGAGGAATAGCAGTAATAAGTGGAATAGGAGTAATAATGAGTAAGAAAGGAGTAGAATCAGTAGTGTATATGATAATAAGTTTCGTAAATATAGGAATATGGTTGATGAGAATAGGAGTAGAATATGTAGGTTGGATAATAATGCTGGTATACATAGGAGCAATAGCAGTGTTATTCATGTTTGTGGTAATGATGTTGGAAATAAAAGAGGAGGAAAGAGGAAAGGAGTATAAAGGAATAATGATATTAATAGGGATAGGAGTATCAGTGGTAATAGGAGGAAGAAGATGGGAAGAAGAAGGAGTAAAAGAATGGATAGAGAGTAAGGAAAAGATAGGAAATGTAATGGTAATAAGTAAGGTAATGTATGGAGAAAAGATGATAGGAATAATGGAATGTGGAATGATGTTAATGTTAGCAATGATAGCAGTAATAATGATGGTGGAAGGAGAAGAGAGAAAGAAGGAGGATGTAAGGGAACAGGAGTTAAGAAGATGGGAGGAAGTGATAAGAAGAAAGGAATGAGGATTCAAGTAGAGCAATAGAAGGAAGTAAAAGAAGGAAGAAAGAGAAATAAAGGAGGGTAGAGAAAAGACCAAGAGTAAGAAAAGGAGGTTCAACAGGCATAGCTCCAATCCAGGTAAGAAGGAAAAAGGAAGCAAGGAAAAGGAAGTAAAAGAATCGGAAGAGAGGTCTAAAGAGAGAACTACGAGAAGAAAAGCTGTGTATCCAAGGAAGAAGAGCAAGCACAGCAATAGAGGAAATCATGACAAGCACACCAGCAAGTTTATGAGGAATACTGCGTAGGATAGCATAGAAAGGAAGGAAGTACCATTCAGGAACGATATGAGGAGGAGTAAGCATAGGATTAGCAAGGATATAATTATCAGGATGAGCAAGTGAGTTAGGAGTAAAGAAGAGAAGAAGGGAGAAGAGAAGAAGAGCAGTGAGGAGTCCAATGAAATCTTTAAGTAGGAAATAAGGAGAAAGAGGAATCTTAGAGAAAGAGGAATCAAGTCCAAGAGGGTTACCAGAAGAAGAGTGGTGAAGAGCAATCATATGAAGGAGAGAAAGAGCAAAAAGGAGGAAAGGAAGTAGAAAGTGGAGAGTAAAGAAGCGATGTAGAGTAGGATTATCGACAGAGAAGCCGCCCCAGATCCAGGTAACGAGGGAATGACCAAAGAGAGGGAAGGCAGAAAGGAGATTGGTGATAACAGTAGCGCCCCATAAGCTCATTTGTCCCCAAGGGAGCACATAGCCAATGAAGGCAGTAAGAATGGAGAAGAAGAAGATGAGCACTCCAAAGATCCAGGTCCAGTGTCTAGGAGGAGAATAAGAGGCATAGAAGAGAGCCCTAAAGATGTGAAGATAAATGAGTATGAAGAAGAGGGAAGCGCCGTTAAGATGAGCATAGCGTAGGAACCAGCCAAAGGGCACATCACGCATGATATGTTCGACACTGTGGAAGGCATAAAGGATATGAGGAGTATAGTGCATAGCAAGGAAGAGGCCAGTAAAGATTTGGAGAGCAAGTGAAAAGAAGAGGAGGAAACCAAAGTTCCAGGCATAGTGTATGTTAATAGGGGTAGGGTAGTCGACAAGGTGCTGAGGAAGCAGTTGAAGGATAGGTCTTTTAAAGAAGGATTTCAAGTGATTGGTTCGAATCCAAGTAGGAAGGAGTAAGAAGGAGTAGAAGTAAGAGAAGAAGAAGATGATAAGGAATGATGCACCAGTGAGATGGGGAATGGGATTTCAGGATCCGGCGACGCCGGTGGCGGAAGGTATAATCAGATTGCATAATGAGTTAATGTATGTGATAATAAGCATAATGGTGATGGTAACATATTTAATGTTGAGGATAATATATAATTACGATTATAGAAGGAATAGGGAAGTAAGGAAAGAGAGGAGTGGGGCATTGATAGAGGCGATATGGACATTGACGCCGACAGTGATATTGATGATAATAGCAGTGCCATCATTTGCGTTATTATATGCGATAGAGGAGGAGGTGAGTCCAGGAGTAACAGTGAAGATAATAGGGCACCAATGGTATTGGAGTTATGAATACTCAGATTATGGAGAGGAAGGAATAAGTTATGATTCATACATGATAGGAGAGGAGGACTTAGAAGAGGGAGATTTGAGATTATTGGAAGTGGATAACAGGTTGGTATTGCCGATAAAGACGCATATAAGGTTATTATTAACCTCGTCAGATGTAATTCACAGTTGGGCAGTGCCATCATTGGGAGTGAAGTGTGATACGGTACCAGGTAGATTAAGTCAGGTAAGTGTGTACATAAAGAGAGAGGGAGTGTATTATGGGCAGTGTTCAGAGTTGTGTGGGATGAATCATGCATATATGCCGATAGTAGTGGAAGGAGTAAAGGTGGAGGGATATAAGGAATGGATAAAGAGTAAGATATGAAAGAAAGAAAGATAAGTGAATATCATATGGTGGATGTGAGTCCATGGCCAATACTGACAGTAGTAGCATTGATGGGAATATTGATAGGAATGATAGAGTGGATGCATTCGATGGGTAAGAGGATATTGATAATGGGAGTAATAAGTATGTTGATGAGTATGTATGGATGGTGGAGGGACGTAATAAGGGAGGGAGTATTAGAAGGGAGTCATACGGGAAGGGTGCAGGAAGGGTTAAGACAGGGAGTGTTATGGTTTATATTTACGGAAACGATGTTATTTGTGTCGATATTTTGGGCATATTATCACAGCAGTTTGAGTCCATCAGTAGAGTTAGGAGGAGTATGGCCTCCAAGAGGGATAAGGGTGATAGAGGTATGGGAGTTGCCAATGTTGAATACGTTGTTGTTGTTATTGAGTGGAGTAACAGTGACATGGAGTCATGAGAGTATGAGGAGTGGAGAGAAGGAGGAGATGGAGAAGGGTTTGATGATAACGATAATGTTGGGGATAATATTTTTGATGATACAAGGATATGAATATTATGAATCAGAGTTTAGGATAACGGATGGAGTATATGGGAGTAGTTTTTATATGGGAACAGGATTTCATGGGATGCACGTGTTAGTGGGAGTAATAATGCTATCGATGGGATTGATAAGGAGTATAAGAGGAGAGTTAACAGCAGAGCACCATGTAGGATTGGAAGCGGGGATATGGTATTGGCACTTTGTGGATGTGGTATGGTTATTCTTGTTTGTGAGTATATACTGGTGGGGAGGTGTATAGGAAGTATAGGGAATGGAAGGAGGAAGGGATAAGAAGGATGAAGGAGATAGGGAGGGCATGGAAGGAGGAGAGTAGGAAGGGGATAATATGGTTGGGGATAGCAGTGGGAGTATTAAGTTGGGATGAGGAATGGGTAATGATGTTAAGTTATGTGTTAGTGATGGTAATAATAATACAAGGATATGGAAAGAGAATAGGGGAGTACATAGATGAGGAATGTAGGAAGGAGATAGAAGAGGAATGGAGAAGATGGGAGAGGATAAAGCAGAGTAGAGAAGAGGAGGGAGTAGAAGAGGAGTTGAAGTTATGGAAGGAAGAGAATAAGGAGAGGATAGAAAGAATGAATAAAAGAATGGAAGAGTACTTAAGGAGGAGAATACAGGAGAGGATGAGGAAGTACTTGGAGCAGATAGAAAAGGTAGATAGGAGTATAGAGTTAGAGGAAGTAGGAGACTGGAAGATAAGTAAGGAGGAGATAGAAGAAGGCATAGAAGAGAAATTGCGTGTATAAGGAAGAAAGCCCTTATCAGAAAGCAGAGGAAAGACACAAGTGTAGAAACAAGTAGTGAGTCTGCGCACTATTAGCAGGAAAGTAAAAGTGTATGATATAGGGAGAATATAGGAAAGCCGACAACA
>Ga0207433_10005838_pt1 | contig 21696 bp, 16 predicted proteins | sample YelNatPaOPGAMG01_FD_187559 | JGI IMG/M metagenome (GOLD analysis project Ga0207433, IMG submission 187559) | Hot spring thermophilic microbial communities from Obsidian Pool, Yellowstone National Park, USA - OP-RAMG-01 (SPAdes) (version 3) | ecosystem: Environmental > Aquatic > Thermal springs... | reverse complement strand
TGGTCCCGTAAAGTAGGCCAGAGGTAGGAGGCGTTCGATGGCACGCATCGTCGATGCGCGGGGGTTGCCTTGCCCTCAACCCGTTCTGCGGGCCAGGGAAGCGATGCAAAAGGCCGATGAGGTGATCGTCATCGTGGACGGACCGGATTCGGCAGAGAACGTCCGTCGGATGGCGGAGAAGGCGGGATGGGTTGTGCGGTTGGACGGCAAGGAAGAAGGGGTGTACGTGCATCTCGTGCGCCGGTCCGAGGTTCAGCCTGAGACGTGTGAGGTGGCTCCCGAGGAGTCTGTGGGCCCACGGGTGTTGCTCGTGCCCTCGGAAACGATGGGACGAGGTGAGCACGCCGAACTGGGAGCAGTGCTGATCCGCTCCTTCTTCCACACCCTTCTAGAGGTGGAACCGCGCCCCGACGTGATCGTTTTTCTCAACAGCGGGGTCAAGCTGGTGGTCGAGGGATCGCCGATCCTCGAGGACTTGCAGGAGCTTGCCGGGCGGGGTATCCGGATCCTGGCCTGTGGGACCTGTCTGGGGTATTACGAACTGAAAGAAAAGGTTGCCGTGGGCACGGTATCGAACATGTATAGCATTGCCGAGACCCTGCTTACGGCCGGCCGGCTGGTATCCTTGTGAGAGCGTGGGAGGCGATCACCGTTGGAGCCATCGTACGGGGTGGTGTTGGTGCCTTCGGTGAGCCACGCCCTGCGGGCGGAGAGCCTGGTGCGCGGCGCGGGTATCGTCTGCAAACTGATCCCGACCCCGCGCCAGCTGAGTTCCGATTGTGGCACCGCGCTTCGCATCCCCTGGAGCGACCGGGATCAGGTAGAGGCTACGTTACGCGCGGCCAACCTGGATTACGAAGGGGTATATCCCCTCCTCCCTTGAGGATAGCCCGGTCTGAAGCGCAGGGTGTTCAGCCGGTCTCGCGTTCCTGGCAGGTAATGCACAGGCGGGCGAAGGGTCTCGCCTGCAGGCGGGCTGGTTCGATCTCCCGGCCGCACGACAAGCAGCGGCCGTAGGTGCCCTCCTCCATCGCCTGAAGGGCATTTTCGATCTCTGCCAGCGTCTGCTGCTCGCTTTCCATCAGGGCCAGGAGGCCGTTATAGGAGATGGCGCGGGCGGCGATGTCCGCGTCGTCCTCGCCGGAGCCGATCTCGCGATCTTCCAGACGCAGCATGTCGAGGAGCTCATCGATGTGGGCCCGGATCCTCTCTCGCTCCGCCTCGAGATCCTGCCGCAGCCTCGTCAGTTCCTCTGTGCTCAGCATGGCCTCTTCCTCCGTTCGGCGATGTTCAGGATCCCTCTTCCGGGCACATCCGATCCCCGTTTCTGTGTCAAGGGTTCAGCCGCGCCAGCAAGGCTTGCCGCTGCTGGTACAGCCATGTCGTCCAGGCTTCCACCCCCTCCCCGTTGCGGCAGGATAGCTCAAAGAGTGCCGCGTGGGGATTCATCGCCTGTACCAGTTTGCGGAAGCGCTGGCGGTCGAAATCCAGGTAGGCTTCCAGGTCGAGTTTGTTGACCACGATAGCGTCAGCCTGCAGGAAAAGATCGGGATACTTTTGGGGTTTGTCGTCCCCCTCCGCCAGGCTGGTGAGGACGACCCGAAGGTGCTCCCCCAGGCGGAAGGATGCCGGGCAGATCAGGTTCCCCACATTTTCCACGATCAGGAGGTCCATCTGCTCCAGGGGGAGCCGGCCCAGCGCCGCCCGGAGCATGTTTGCATCCAGGTGGCATCCTCCGCCCGTGTTGATTTGCACCACGGGCAACCCTGCAGCCGCCACCCGATCCGCATCCACCTGGGAGGCCACGTCGCCCTCCACAACGCCCAACCGGAGCTGGCCCCGAAGGGCTTGCGCCGTACGCAGGATGAGGCTCGTCTTCCCCGCTCCCGGCGCGGACATCAGGTTGACGGCCAGCACCCCCGCGCGGTTCAGGCGCTCGCGGTTCTCCTGCGCCAGCTCGTCGTTTGCGCTCAGAATCTCCTGGATCACCGGTATGGTGCGCACGCTATTCCACCTCGATGCTTTCGATGTAGAACTCCCGTCCCTGGAGCACCTCGCCCCCCCAGGCTCCGCACGCAGGGCACTGCCACAGGATGCCCGGCTCAGGAGCGAATTCGGTGCCGCATTCGCGACAGCGACATCGCGGCGGGATGCGCTGAAACGTCAAGCGAGCCCCCTCGGCGATGGTGCCCGGCGTCAGGTAGTCGAAGTAGAACTGGACCGAATCGTCGACGATGGAGGAGAGGTCCCCGACCACCAGATGGATGGCCCCGATTCGCTGCGCGCCAGCCTGGTGCGCGTGTTCCAGGGCGATTTCAAGGATCCGCTGGGTGACAGCTAGCTCGTGCATCCGTGTCCCTACTGACGCATGGGCCGTTCAGTAGCGTAGGATTATATCCGAACCTCCGCGAAAACGCAACTCGGGGGAGTTCTTGTCCGTGCCAAACTTGACCTTCCGTTTTCGAGGCTGGGCAACGCTCTGCGCCTTTCCATGCGACCACTTCCGGAGCCGCTGTGCCCGGGACCAAGGCCGCTCAGCCTAGCGGAGCAGAGGGCACTTCCGCGGGTGAAACCAACAAGGATGCCGGGGAGAAACCTCCCCGGCATCCTGTCGGGCCACACACCCTGGAGGGCTGGACGTCCCCCAGGCGGTACCTGCCTTTAGGGGTTGTAGCCCTTGAAGACGATTGGCAGGTAGATATAGAAGTAGGTCGGCCCCGCCGGCTGGACGACCACGGTGTGCGTTGCGGTGCTGATGCCGCAGGCGTTGGTGACCGTGAGCACCACGTCGTAGGAGCCAGGCTCGGCGTAGGTGTGGGTGACGCTCTGGCCGCTGCCGAAGTTCCCGTCGCCGAAGGCCCACTCGTAGGAGAGCGGCTCACTCCCGCTCGCAGTACCCTGGAACAGGACCTCTTCGCCGACCACCGGGCTAACCGGCGACCAGGAGAAGTCGGCGTCGCTCGCCGGGGCATCCACGGTCATCGTCACCGGCACGGTTACCTCGGGCTCGTCGGGGTCGTTGCTCGAGATGAGCAGGCCGGCGGTGTAGGTGCCGGGAGCCAGGCCGGTGGAATCAAAGAGGACGGTGACGGCCGTGCACGCACCCGGCGCAACCGTTCCGCTCGTCGGGTTCTCGCTCAGCCACGGGACGTCCACTGCATAGACCGTGCCCTCCAGGCGGAAGGCAAAGTCCTGCAGCGTCAGGCCCCACGTGGACGGGTCGCGCACCGAGGTCCAGGTGGTCGGGAAGCCGAACCCGCCGCCCGGGTTGATCACCTGCGCGTCGTAGCCGTTGGTCGTGTTCGAGGCGTGGCGGCCGTACTGGAAGCAGGTGTCAAAGTCCATCTGCGGGTAGAAGACCAGCCAGTAGGTCCCCGGCGTCAGAACGATGGGGGTATTCAGGTTCAGGGTGACGTTGGAGAGGTAGCCGCCCACTCCGGTGCTCAGGACTACCTGCGGGTCGGTCGGAGGCAAGGAGAGGTTCCATAGCGCACCCCCGCTCCAGGGGTCTCCTGCTGGTACGCCACCCGCATCGGCGTAGATCTGCCAGTTCAGGGTGTTGGCGCAGGTCAGGTCCCCACCGTAGTTCCAGGTGTTGCCCGGGACGAAGATCGTGGTGATGATCCAGGGGTCGGCGTTGGTAAAGTCGTCGGCGATAAAGATGTCATAGGCGTCGTAGATGGTCTCAAAGTCCTGATTCGCGTAGGCCGTGTTGCTGCCGACCGGCTGATCCACGAGCACGTCCTCAGGGGCTGGATTAGCCGGAAGGACGCGGTTCGCGCTCCCGCCGAGTGGGCTGACGGGCAGATTCGGCACTGGACCCGTCGTGGGCTTGCCTGCCGGTACGAACGGCGTCGAGGGGCCCAAGATAACCGTCGACGTCACCTCGCTCAGGCTCCAGTCGAGCGGCGCATTGCCGTTGTTGCAGATGGAGAGCGTCGCCTCGGCGGTGCTATCCGGGCAGATTTCCGCGGACAGGCTCGTCGGGTCGACGGCGATATCCGGTACCGCTGCACCACAGTGCAACGTGAGCGGGATATCCACCGGATTGCCGCACGGATCGTTGTTCAGGATGCGCAGCGTCCCGGTAAAGTCGACGGTGTCCGTGGTCGGGCACTGGAAAGTCACGTCCACGATCGAGGTCTCGCCCGCCGGGGTCGTGCCGGTGATCGGGGACTCCCACACCCAGGGGATGTCCTGCATGCAGCCCACCGCCGCCGCAGCATACGCGTCGATGCGGCCCCAGCCGTAGACGTTGTTCGCCCCGTCGGGGCAGGCCGTGCCGCCGCAGGTGAGGTCCTGGATGCAGGAGGCCGTGCTGGTGATGATGTACTCGGTTGCAGCGATGTTACCCACCAGGTTCGGGTTGCACGACCAAAGCATCGCCACCAGGCCGGCAGTGTGCGGGCTGGCCATAGAGGTGCCGCTGTAACCGCAGTTCCAGGAGTTGGTGGGTACGGAGGAGCAGATGTTCACCCCCGGGGCAGAGACATCCGGCTTGATCTCGCTCCAGCAGGAGGGACCACGGCTGGAGAAGGAAGCGATGGCGTCGCTGGAATCGGTCGCTCCGGAGGAGAAGGATTCCGGATAGTCTCCCGGAGAACCGGACGTGCTGCACGAGGGGCCGGAGTTCCCGTTGGAGAAGGCCGGGAAGATGCCGGCCGCCCGCCAGGCGGTGACATACGACTGGTACCAGGTATTGCACCCGCCGCCGCCCCAGGAGTTGTTCACGACGTTCGGCCGGTTGGCTGGGTTGCCGCCCGGCTGGAGCACCCAGTTCGCGCAAGCCGTCAGGGCAGTGGAGGAGCAGGAGCTGGACTCGCAGCCCTTGCACATGATGAACTGGGCATCCGGGGCCATGCCGACGATGTACTGGAGGGTATCGTCGTCATCCCCAACCATCGTTCCCATGGTGTGGGTGCCGTGGCCGTTGTTGTCGCAGACGCTGCCGCCGCAGACGTTGGAGGGATCCAGCCAGCAGGAAGGATCGGTGGGGTTCGAGGGGCACTTGTAGGCCTGGTCCAGGGCGGGGTGGTTCCACTGCACCCCGGTGTCGATGTTGGCCACCACGATGCCCTGGCCGCGGGCGCCAAAGTCGGCCCAGGTCTCCGATGCGTGAACCTGAATCAGCCCCCAGTCCACCGTGGCCTCGGGCACCGGCGCATTCGGGTCCACGATCGGATCGATCGTGTAGGTGCGGTTGCCGAAGGCGCCAACCACCTCGGGGAACTTCAGGGCCGCTTCGAGCTGCGCGCGGGTCAGGCGGGCAAAGATGGTGTTGTTCAGGTTGACGGTGTACTCGACCCCCTGGCTATCCAGCCAGCGGCGGACATTTGCCTGGGAGCGGTCGGCCAGGGCCTGCAGGGTATCCACCACCCAGCGGCCGCGGGCCTCCCAGTCCTTGATACGGGTAGCCGGGCTGAGGTCCACCTCGCCGGCGAAGGCCAGGAAGACATCCGCCTTGCCGTCGGTCGAGGCAGCAAACTCTTCCTCGATATACGAATCCACGCCAAAGTAAGCCGGGCGGAAGATCAGGTCGGTCTCTTTCCCCACGGCCGGCGGGATCTCCCGAATCTCCCAGGTCAGCTCTCCGCTGCCGGCGTTGGTGATCTCCAGCGGCAGGGTGATTGGGTTGAGGTCGGCAGAGTAGACCTCGAAGGCGGTTGGGTTGACCTCGATATCCGGCCGTGCCAGGCAAAAGTCCTGCTGTACCGGAGCTCCCGGAGTCACCGGAACCGACACGGGGCCCTGTGGCTCGTAGCCGGGGGCCGATGCGGTGGCCTCATAGGTGCAGGCCGGCACGCTGGCGGTGTAGTAGCCGGTCGCACCCACCGGGATGTTGATGCCGCTCGGCTCCAGGTGCACCACGGCCGGCGTGCAGGTGGCCGCAGCACAGCCCTCCTGGGCATCCATCACGTAGCCGTTGATGACACCCATGTTGAAGGGACACGGCTGCTCGAGGTGCTGGTTCAGGTTGCTATAGGAGAACCCGCCCGTGGAGCCGTTGATGACGTAAGCATCCATCCCATAGGCATCGCCCTCGACACGGTAGACCCCGGCGACGGGATCGGGGCCGTAGTGCCACTGGCCGTCCAGCACGCTGTAGTACATCGAGTGCGGCCAGAGGGCAAAGCTGGAATCTACCCCGGCCACGATCCAGAGTTGAAAGTCCGGGCCGGGCGGGTCCAGGACAAAGTCGGCCCCGCCCCAGTGGGCCAGGGGCAGCGTCCCCAGGTCGGCGTTGGGGGCGTTGAAGGCGTTGGTGGCAAAGTTGTAGCACTGGGTGTCAGCAAAGACGACGCTGGCCGAATCCACCCCACCGGCCACACAGACCCCGCCGCTGGGAAGGCCGGGGAGGACGCCCGCCGGGATGTACCAGGAGGAGTGGAAGTCAAAGCCGGCCGGGTGCAAGGTAAAGTTGCCCAGGTTCTGGACGGTGTGGGCCGCGGGGTCGTAGCGGTAGAGGGCACTGGTGTTTCCACCGCCCGGGGTGGTGGCCCCGCCGGAGATGTAGCAGAGGTTCGCGCCGTGGGGGAGACCGGAAGCGACATCGGTGGCCCACAGGCCGTTGGAGGGGAAGCCGGAGGGCACCGCCGCCGTCGTCCAGGAGTTCGTGTCGATGTTGTAGATGTGCCAAGTGGTGGCCCCGGAGGTGGTGTCGTTAAAGATGGCGATCACATCCTGGCCGGAGGCGTTCTGCCCCAGGCAACCGTCCACGGTGTAGGCGATGGCGGGGGAAGGCTCGGTCGGGCCGGTGGTCCAGGAGTTGGTGGCCGGGTTATAGATGTTGACCGTGCCGGCAGCGCCGTAGCCGCCGATGCGGTAGACCCGCGGGCCGGCCCCGGCATCCCAGTAGTAGACCACGTTATCCATCGAAGAGTTGGGCGAGGTGGCCCGAGCTTCCCAAGTGGGGCTGGTATTTGCGGAGAGCTGCGTTTCCGCCACGACGGTGTCGGTATAGGGCGAGGACTGGGCCTGCACCAGGATGTCCACCGTGTCCGTTGCGCCAGGGCAGACATCGGTCGGGATGGTCACCTGGACGTCAAAGGGGGCGCTGCCGCCCTGGGGAATCGGCCCCACCGTGGCGGGGCAGGTCGTCGGCCAGGTGTAGCCGCTGCAGGCGATGTTGAAGGTGTCGGCCTGTCCGGTGTAGTTGCGGACGGTGAAGGTGTGGCTCACGGTGACGCCGGAGCAGTCCTCCTTATGGGAAAAGTCAGGGGTGACGATGACCCCGGTGGGGAGCCCGATCTTGAAGGCGGTGCCGTCCGGGCAGGAGTTGGCCTGGCGGCAGGCGTACTGCAGGCCATAGTCGCCCGGGACGTTCGCCCCCTGGATCCCCTCCACCGAGTTGCTGCAGTTCTCCGCCCCACCGTCGTTGTACTGGAAGATCATATCCCCGCCGGAGGTGAGAATCACCTCAAAGTCGCCGGCGACGCCGCCACCGAAATGGTACCAGTTGTAGTACTGCACCACCAGGCATTGCTGGCCGGAGTAGCCCGGATAAGGGCAGGAGGAAAAGGTCTGACGGTAGACGCCGCCGGTGGAGTAGTTCGGGTAGAGGTCGTCGAACATCAGGGCCACGTGGTTGGCCGGGTTGGAGGCGTTCGGGTAGGGGCAGTAGGCGTAGAGGGAGGAAGAGCCGGTGTCAAACTCGATGTGGCCGTTGCTGGAGACGTAGAACTGGGTCTTGCCCACGCCGTAGAAGTTGAAGGTGAAGCCGATGGGGAAGGGACCGGCGTAGGAGTCGTCGCTCAGGCCGGTGACCGGGGTGCCCGTGGTGTGGATGTCCACGTAGTTGAAGGGAGTGGGCTGCCCCAGGTAGCCAAAGCCGTCGGGTCCCGGCCACACGGCCTGGAGACCGGCTTCTGCCACCGGAGGTGCCCCACCGGGGGCTGCGCCCGTGCTCGCCGCGCCCTGCGGGATCGGCGGGGTGGCGGGACCTTGCGCCAACGCGGCCGGCCCAACAAACCCCGCCAGGAGCAGGAACAGGGCAATCAGTGCAGGAATCCGTCGCATCTGTGACCCCTTTCTTTGTCCAGGTGTCTGCCCACGCTGACCGCGGCAAAGGTATCGAGGACGGGTGGCCAGCCCAAGCAGGCCACGGCGGCGGGTAGGACGAACGGATACCAGCGTATGCAGGCCGACGGACCTCCTCGGGAAAGTACAACCAAGCTGTGAACCGCCGAAGGCGCTTCACGGGTATGGGTGGCAGCACCACGCTGCCGCTTCCGGGAAACTAGGACTATTATACCACACCTGTCAAGAGGTGCGAACTTCGCCGGCCGCCCCCCGCTTCTTCCAAGAAGGGGTCTCGGGCAGATGGCCCGGCCGACCAGGTTTTCTCCCTTTCGAAGATCGGTGCCAGTTTGCCTTTCTTCCGCCGCCCCGGCTGAGGAGCTCCATCGACAGCTCTCATATTCTGATGTCGCTCGCTTTGGGCTGCTTGTTCCCACAAGAGCGGCAAGGCGCCGTCCCAGATGGGAACGAAGCAGGATGCCGGGGAGGGTGCTCCCCGGCATCCTGTCGGGCCACACACCCTGGAGGGCTGGACGTCCCCCAGGCGGTACTTGCTCTTAGGGGTTGTGGCCCTTGAAGACGACCGGCAGGTAGATGTAGAAACCGGCCGCCTGGACGACCACGGTGTGCGTTACGGTGCTGATGCCGCAGGCGTTGGTGACCGTGAGCACCACGTCGTAGGAGCCAGGCTCGGCGTAGGTGTGGCTGACGGTCTGGCCGCTGCCGAAGTTCCCGTCGCCGAAGGCCCACTCGTAGGAGAGCGGCTCGCTCCCGCTCGCCGTCCCCTCGAACAAGATAGGCTGCCCCGCCACCGGGGCGCTCGGCGACCAGTTAAAGTCGGCGTTGGCGACCGGCTCAAGCACGACCATGGTTACCGGCACGAAGACCTGAGGCGCCTCGGGGTCGTTGCTCTGGATCAGGAGGCTGGCGAAGTAGTCGCCGGGGGCCATGCCGGTTGCGTCAAAGGTCACATCGACCACCTGGCAGTTGCCCGGCGGCACCGTGCCGGTGATGGGGCTCTCGCTGAGCCAGGGGAAGTCCGGGTAGGAGACAGCGATCTCCCCCTCCAGACGGAAGGCGATATCGTGCTGGGTGGGGCCGATCACGCTCCAGTCCTGCCACTCCGTCCCCAGCCCGAAGCCGCCGCCGGGGTTGATGAACTTGCCCACGAAGCCGTTGGCGGTGTCGGCCGGCTGGCGGCCGTACTGCCCGCCGGTGCCAAAGGCCATGGTCGGGTAGAAGACCAGCCACCAGTGGCCAGGGGGCACGACGAGCGGCGTCGCCAGGTTCAGGGTCGTATTCGAGAGATACCCTCCGGGCGTGCCGGTGCTGAGGACCACCTGGGGGTCGTTCGGGGGCAGGGTGAGGGTCCAGACGGGCGGGTTTCCGCCGCCGGAGGGGTCGCCATCGGGGAAGCCGGTGCCGTCGTCGGCATAGATCTGCCAGGTGAGGGAGTCGGCGTTCAACAGGGTGGTGAAGCCGTTCCAGCCGTCGCCGGGGATGAAGATGGTGGAGATGGCCCAAGGATCGGTGTTGACGAAATCATCGGCCAGGAAGGAGGAGTAAGCGGGGTAGTCGGTAAAGTCCTGGTCCACGTAGGCGGCCTGGTTGACGCTGCTGAGGGGCTGATCCCACAGGACGTCCTCAGGGCTGGGCGGGACGGCGACTACCCTGGTCTGCGGCGAGGCGGTGGCGAGGCCGGGGTTGAGCCTGGAGCCTTCCGTCTTCACCGGCACAAAGGGGGTAGAGCCGGCCAGGGTGGGCGTGTACTCGTGGATTATCCACGTCAACGGCTCGCAACCCAGGTTGCAGATCTCCAGAGGCAGCACCTCGGAGGCATCGGGGCATACTTCTGCCTCCAGCGCCGGTGGCTCGACGGAGATGGCGGGCGGTCCGACGACCTCGGTGTCGGCGCTGAACTCGACCACGCTGGTGCCGTCGGTGGCCCAACCGAGGTTGTGGATGGTCTCACCACATCCGCCCGTCACGGTCACGTCGAAGGTGATGACCACCTGCACCGGGCCGCCGCCCGGTACCCCAAAGTTGTCCAGGCGGGCGATGCCGGCATAGCCCAGGATGCCGATGCCGGTGCCCTCGGGAGCCGGGGCGCCCGAGCAGACGTAGGTCTGGGGTGGCTGGGCCCCGCCGTCGATGTTGGTGAACTCGATGGTCACGTCGCTCCCGACGCGGGTGGCCCGCATGTGCGCCGTGGTAAAGGGCGAGGAGAGGGCGAAGAAGCCCAGCCCGAACGGCCCGCCGTTGTTGCCGGTGTAGCAGGCGGCGTGGCCGAACTGGTTGCCCCCGGACTGATTCTGAACCTTGAGGAACAGGTTGCTGCTGCCGGCGCCGTAGTTGAGCAGCAGGCCGGTGTACTGCAGAGCCGTGCCGACGTTCTCGACGTCCGCCTCGGCGACGTTGCCGTCGCCCACATAGTTGTTGAATGTGGCCCGGCCCATGTTACCGCACACCGCGGCGTTGCTCAAGACGTTGCAGAAGCCGTTGTGCACCGTCCAGTCGGGGCCGATCGGCCCGTCGGCGCGGTTGAAATCGTCCAGGATCGCCTCCGGGTTGCCGCCGGCCGGCACTTCAGGAGGTGTGGTCAGCGGGGCAGGCGCGGGCATGAGCGGCGCGGGCCGGCCCAGGGTCAGGTCCTCGGCGGGTTGGGGTACGCTGGCCGGCGTGCCGGCGGCTTTGGTATGGTACTCCCAAAAGACGGTGTGGACGGTGGGGCTGTACCAGGCATAGCCCTCGGTAAAGGTCAGGTTGCCGGCGTAGGCGACGCCCGGGGGAAGCGGGTCGGTCATAGCCATGCCGTCCACCAGCGCTGGCGCGCTGATGACGATGGTGTAGGAGAAGACCTGGCCGGGCGCGGCCTGGGCCAGGGCCTCTTTCCAGGCCTGGAAAGAGGGCGGCGGCGGGCAGATGATCTGCACGTGGTGGTCGGACAGGCCGCTATAGGCAAAGCCGCCGGTCGAGCCGCCGATGTGGTAGATGTCCCCGTCCAGGTTGACCGCCGCAGTGCGGTAGAAGGTGCCACTGGCCAGCGGGCCAAATTCCACCCATTGCCCGGCGTTGACGTCGTAGTAGTAGGTGTTGGGGATCAGGGCAAAGGCGGCGTCGGCTCCGTTCACCAGCCACAACTGCTGATCGGTGCCGGCGTGCCACTTGTCGGCATAGCCCATGCCCCACCAGCCCATCGGGATGGCCGGGATGTCGGCGTTCTCCGGGTTCCACGCCGTGCCGTTGTAGCACTGGGTGCTGCTGTGGACCACGCTGCTGGCATCCACACCCCCCATGACGCAGAGCATGCCGTTCACCACAAAGGCGGCGTGAAAGTCGCGGGCGGTGGTAAAGTTGGGCAGCGGGGCCAGCCAGGCGTTGGCCACCGGGTCGTAGACATAGACGGTGGTCAGGTTGCCGCCGCCGGGGGCCGTGGCGCCGCCGGTCATGTAGCAAAGGTCGGCCTCGGGGTCATAGGCCCAGGCCGGGGCCCAGATGCCGGTCTGCGGGGGAGGCGTGCCAGTAGGGGACTCGTTGGTCCAGACGTTGGTGTCCATATTGTACGACCACAGCCCGGTGAAGCCAGCCGTGGCCGTGTCTCCGTAGACAAAGACCTTGTTCGCCACAGCACTGTCATAGGGATGACAACCGGAGCGGGCATAGTTGACCCCGAAAGGCGGCGCCGACCCGGCCACGGTGCTCCAGGTGTTACTGCCGGGGTCGTAGGTGCGGACGTTGGCGTTGGCGCCATAGCCGGTGACCGACCAAATCAGGCCGTCGTAGGCGGCCAGGACGTTGTCCATACGGCCGCTGTCCGGCTCGGTGGCAATCTGCTCCCAGTAGCTGATCGCGTCCACCAAGTCCTTCACGATGAGGGAGGTGTCGTTGTTGTCCGGGTTGCTGGCGTCCTCGGCATAGACCTGGCAGACCACCGTGTCGCCGGGCGCGCCTTGCGGCGTCAGGTTCACAAGGATAGGCACGCTGCTGCCGTTGGGGACAGAGACCTGGGCCGGACCGCTGCAGGTCCCAGCGCCGGCGATGATGCTGTAGGTCAGGTTGACGTTGGTGTCATAGCCGGCGTTGTTCCACACCGTGAAGGAGTGCTCCTGCGGCTGGTAGGGGCAGCCCACGACGTCGATTTCGGGCGGGGTCAGCATGATGGGCGGCAGGACGCAGGGCGGGATGGCTGCCTGGGGCTGGGTGGCCTGGTCGCAGGTGAACCCCGGAGGGGCATAGCCATCGTTGGAGCAGGGCCAATGCGGCGGAGAGCCATACCCGTCGCCGTCCCAGAACCACGATACCAGCGCGTCAGGTGTGCCCGTGCCCGAGGTCACCTCGAAGCAGTAGTAAGCCGTGCAGTGGTCGGTGTAGGCCTGGTAGCGAGGGTGAGCGATGTTGACCTCGTAGGGCGGGGTCTGGAACGACCATGAGAAGGACCCAAAGGAGCCGCTGTCGCAGTAGGGCGTCCCCTGGACGTAGACGTTATTGACCGTCCAGTCGGAGGGGAAGCGCTCCCAGAGGTTATAGACGTACTCCCAGTCGTTGGTGAACGATTCGGCGCGCAAGCAGAAGGTCTGGGCTGTGCCGGGGATGTAGCAGGTGTCGCCGCCGACGGAGGGGTCGAAGGTGACGAAGGAGCCGGAGAGGCTCTCGGGGAGAATGGGCCCCTGGGCTTGGGGTGCCGTCCCCAGGAAAGTCTTGGGCGACGGCGTGGGGCCCTGGGCCATCGCGGCCGGGCCGATGAATCCTGCCAACAGGAGGAGAAAAACGATCGATGCTGCAACTTTTCGCATGGGGATATCCCTTTCCGCGCTCAATTTCCCACCCACACGCCCGGGCAAAAAGAAAGCCTGCTTGCGGGGGGCCGGCCCGACATAGGCAATGAGGGGCGGCAGCTGGGAGCCCGACTTTTCAAGAGAAACTGGCCGTGTCGCCTCCCTTGGGACTTGCTCAAAGGGGAACTCGGTGCCGGGATGAAGTGGTATCAGTGACATTATACCACACCTGTCAAGCACGGGGGGTGTCTGTCCGTCAGTGGGACACGCAGGGTGGCAAGAGCCCGGCGAAGCGCCGCGGCCTGCGGGGCTGCCTACCGAGCCGGGGGCATACGATAGCCACACGACACGCCACCAGTCCGCGATGGCGTGCGGGCTGAAGCCTCCGCGCAGTCCGGTACCCGCCCGGAGCTACCCCGAGCCGAGAGCCTTCGGCCCGAGCGCTCACTCCGAGTTCCTGAGGTCCCGGGCAGGCCACGCGCTCGGCGCTAGGCCCGAAAAGAGGCCAGCCGACGGACCGCTTCTTCCAGCCGCTCATCCGGCTCTGTGAGTGCCAGGCGAAAGTACCCTTCTCCTCGTTCCCCGAAGCCGCTTCCCGGGGTGACCCAAACGCCCGTCTCATCGAGCAGCCGTAGGCAAAACTCCATCGAGCTCAGGTTGCCGGATACCCGTCCCCAGATGTAGAGCCCGGCCTGCGGCCTCGGCGCCTGGATACCGGCCGCTTTGAGCGCGTCCAGCACCAGGTCGCGCCGGCGCTCGTAGATCCGGTTTCGCTGGACGATCCATTCGGGGGCGGTCTCCAGCGCCGCCACGGCTGCCAGCTGCACCGGGGTGAAGATGCCGCTGTCCACGTTCGTCTTGACGCGTGCCACCGCCTGAACGACCTCTGCGTTCCCCACAACAGCGCCCACCCGCCACCCGGCCATGTTGAACGTCTTGGACAGGGAATAGAACTCGACCCCTACGTCCTTGGCTCCCGGTACCTCGAGGAAACTCGGGGGACGGTACCCGTCGAAGGAGACATCCGCATAGGCGTTGTCGTGGGCGACCGCGAGGTCGTAGCGCCGGGCAAACTCGACCGTTCGGGAGAAGAAAGCCGCATCGGCAACTGCCGCGGTTGGATTGTTCGGGTAGTTCAGCCAGAGCAACCGCGCCCGTTTCGCGATCCAATCCGGAATCGCTTCCAGATCCGGGAGATACCCGTTCTCCTCCAACAGGGGCACCGGGTAGACATCCGCCCCGGCCAGGATGGCGGCGATACGGTAGACCGGGTAAGCCGGATCGGGCACCAACACGATGTCTCCGGGGTTGCACAGGACGTTCGTCAGGTGCACCAGGCCCTCTTTACTGCCGATCAGGGGAACCACTTCCCGCGCCGGGTCAAGCTCCACGCCAAAGCGCCGGGCATAGTAGCGCGCAAACGCTGCCCGCAGCTCTGGAATGCCATAGTAGTTCGGGTATCCGTGATTGCGGGGATCCTGGACCGCCCGGCATAGCGCCTCGACCACCCATTCCGGCGTCGGGAGGTCCGGGTTGCCCATACCGAGGTTGATCACATCGATTCCCTGGGCCTGCTTGGCCGCAATGCGCCGATTCGCCTCGGCCATCAGATAGGGAGGAAGGTTCGCAAGTTTGCTCGCCAATCGCATCGTTGCTCTCCTTGGTGTGAAAGGACGGTCTTCTTTCCTCAGACAACGACTTCCCGCACCGCCACTACCCGGTTACCGCTTGCTGGGCCGCGAGCACGCGGGTAGGGATTCGCCGCGCGGGGCCAACAGGGGCACTCAAGGCGAGAGCAGCTTGCCGCAGTGGGGACAGTAGGTTGCTCCGGCCATGACCGGGTTGCCGCAGCTGGGGCAGGGAATGGTCGGCGTCTCGGTGGCAGGAGCTGTGGAAGGCGCTGCAGGCGCGGCTACCGGAACCGGGGGCTGGGCGAGTCGCACGATCCAGCGGACAAAGCGGACGATCGCGATCACCGCCACCACCAGGGCGACGGCAGCTACCAGCCCCAGGAAGACCCAGGAGAGCCACTGGGTGAGTAGGGTCGAAGCGATCGATTGCTCGAGCACCGAGGGCGCCTTCAGGAAGTAGGTGCGAAGGTATCGGAAGAGGAACGCCTCCAGCAGCAGCCCGTTGAGCAGCCCGAGTGCGCCCCCCGCCACCCGTTGCCAGGGCCGCAAGACGGTCTGGGGAAGGAAGAAGCCGCTTCCATAACCCACGAAGAGGACGGTCACGAAAAGCAGCCCTAGGAGGACCACGCCCAAGAGTGTCTGCGGGCTCGCACTGATATAACGTGCCAGCCCCTTGGCCCAGAACTCCCCCCAGAGGCCACCCATCATCGCTCCCAGCACGATGCCGCCCAAGAGCACCATCAACTCGCGCAGCAATCCACGTCGCACGCCCAGGGCGGCAAAGCCGAGCGCAACCAAGACTGCCGCGACATCGATCACGCGAGCCATCGCTTCTTGCTCCTTTCGGCGCTTGACACGGCTCCTTTCGCCGTGCTAGAATGCCGCCGGCGGCCGGCTGTCGGCCTAGATCTGGAAGAGTCCCTGGGGCGTGGTGATCTTTTGGCGGAAGTTGACCACATACGTCAGCAGTTTCTGGCGCAACTTTTCCCAATCAGGGTGCTGCAGCACCCGCTGGAGCGCCTCGAGGTTTTCGGCCACGCCCCCGATGATCACCTGGGGTCCTTCGCCTGCCACCGTGTACCAGGCGTCGGTGATGGTCAGCCCCAGTCGGTTTAATCCGGGGCCAAGTTCGTGGACGACGAAATCCATGTAGGAGGACTCTTTCCCTTCGCGGATGTCCCAGGTGAGCAGCAATTTAACCATCGTGGCAGGGACCTCCATCCATCGTCCGTGCTGCTGTGGGGTACGGATTCCTTAGCTGCCAGTCTACCAGAAAAGGTGCCCGTCGTCAACTTGTGGAGGCTGCGATGAAGATCGCTATCACCGGAAAGGGCGGGGTGGGCAAGACCACGCTCGCCGGAACGCTTGCCCGGCTCTACGCCGCGTCCGGGCGGCCGGTGCTCGCCATCGATGCGGACCCGGATGCCAACCTGGCTACCGCGGTGGGTGTTCCCCCGGAGCGGATGGCAGCTTTGACGCCGATTGCCGCGATGGATGACCTGATCGAAGAGCGCACCGGGGCGCGCCCCGGCAGCCAGGCGCCGTTTTTCAAGCTGAACCCGCGGGTCGATGACCTGCCAGAAACCCTTGCCGTGCAGCACGCCGGGGTCCGCCTCATGGTGATGGGGACCGTCAAGCGCGGTGGCAGCGGCTGCGTCTGCCCGGAAAACGTGCTTTTGCGTTCCCTGGTCCGTCACCTCCTCTTGGAGCGCGAAGAAGTGGTCATCCTGGACATGGTGGCCGGGATCGAGCATCTGGGCCGGGCCACGGCCGATGCCGTGGATGCCTTTGTAGTGGTCGTCGAGCCCGGGCTGCGCAGCATCCAGACCGCGCGCACGATCCGTCGCCTGGCGGCCGATATCGGGATCCAGCGCATTTACGCCGTAGCGAACAAGGTCCGGACGGCCGAAGAGCGCGCCTTTGTGGATCAGGAAATGGCGGATTTCGCGCTCCTGGGCGTCGTGGGCTACCACCCCGAGATCGCGGAAGCCGATCGGAAGGGGATCGCGCTCTACGATCTGGGAGGCGCCGCGCTTGAGGAAATCCGCGTCATCCAACAGCGGCTCGACCGCTTGTTGGCTCAGGAGCGGGGCAAGACATAAACCACGGCGTAGTCGAAGTACTCCCAGCCGGCCGGGCCTCCCTTCCAGGTATAGCGGAAACCGTTCGGCCGGGAACGAACCAGCCGTCCGTTCTCCTGCCGGTAGGAGTACGGGTCGATCGCGTAGAGGCGGTCTCCTTCCATGCCGTAGACCACCTCAACGTGCTCTCCCTCCACGAGTGTAACCCGCCGCGTGACGGTTGCGCTCACCCAGCGCCTGGGTGGCCGGCCCGGCCGCCAAGGGTAAGGCTGCCAGTAACGCACCGTGTGGGAAGCTTCGATTTCGAGCGTTTTGGGGATGTTTCCTCCCCGGGCCCGCCAAGTCATCCACACGATCACCGGGGAACCCCGCTCCAATGCCTTTTGGACAGCCTCCAAGGCGGCCTCTCGGGAGCGAAAGGTCGCCCACACCGCGCGATAGGGTTTCCCCGCTTCATCCAGAAGCCTCTGTAGGACAGCTGCCACCGCGGGCGCGTGCGCGCCGTAGTGGACAAAGCCGACGTTGCCGTCCACATCTGTCCCCCGATAGCCCCGTGTGGGGTCCTCCGTGATTGGGAAAGCCGCTTGGATCTCGGATTCCGTCCGCTGCACCCCGTAGTAGTCCAGCACCATTCGCAGCGCCGCAGCCTCGCACGTGAGCAGGTGCTCCTGCCCATAGGGCGTCACCTTCAGCGGAGCGGGATTCGGGGGCTCTGCCCGCCGGGTGCGGCCGCTCCGGGTGCCCGTCGGAGTGGCCTCCTGCGGGGGCGCGCCCAAGAATCCCCCAAGGAGGACGAGCAGCAGGGACAGGCGGAGGCAGACGTTCATACCGGCATCCTTTCCCTTACGGATCGGGCTATTTTCCCCCACACCGCGCTATTCCTGCCACCGCTCCGGGCGGTGCACAGGAGTTGCCCAGGCCGGCCGCGCGAGCACGATGACCCGCTGATCGTAGACCCCGATGGGCCAGCAGGTGATCAGGGTCAGCACTTCCTCCTTTGTAGGAGCCATGTAACGGGCGTTCTGCAGCCGTTGGCCAAGCGAAACCGTCGTCTCGGGAACCAGGAGAACCTGCTCGACCCAATAGGGGTATGGCTTTCCCTTGGCGTACAGCAGCACGGCGTCGCCGGGCTCGAGTTCGATCAGGCGCCGGAACACGTCGCCCGCCTTGCCGGCCACGTGGCCTGCCAGGACGATGTTCGTCCCTTCCCCGGGGTTTCCCGAACCCTCATGGTGTCCCACGGCAAAAGGCGCAACGTCCCAGACGGCCACCGGTTGCCCGCCGATTTCCTCGAGGTGCCACCCGACGGGCACCACCGGGCTGTCCACGCCCACTGTGGGGATGACGATGCGCTCAATCGTGGACCTCCAGGCAACCGAGCGGGTGGGATGCGGGGTGAAAACAAGGGACGGCCGGCTGGGGGTGTGCTGGACCGGCGCTGGGGCGCTTGTCGGAAGAAACGAGCTCGGCGCGTCAGCCCTCGGCAGCTCGCGTGCCCGGGTTGCGAGTGGCGTCGAAGGACCGCCAAGTTCCCGGGCGCGGCGGTAGGCTTCCTGCCCCCCCGCATAAAGGAGGGCAAAGAGGCCCATGGCGAGGAAAAACGTGCCCAGCACCCAAAGGGGTCGCCTCTCCGGATGTGGATGTATGGCCGGCCGCACGTTCAGCCCCCCTTGCCTGTGCGCGCCCGATCGTCGGGCTGCTGGGAATTATACCACACTCGAAGGGCGGTCGATGCCCCGCCCCTCCAGAGGTCGTGTGGGACGTCGGGATCCTGTTGTCCAGTTGCTTCTTGACACTTTTCTCTTCCCGATGCTACAATGGCCGCCGTCTTGAGCGGTTCCTTTGCGAGGAAGGCGCATGTTCTACGATCGCGCGCGGATCTACGTCCAGGCCGGCAGGGGAGGACGGGGCTGTGTTTCCTTCCGCCGGGAGAAATACGTCCCCTTTGGCGGACCCGACGGAGGCGACGGCGGCCGGGGCGGCCACGTCTACCTCGTGGTGGACCCCCATCTGAACACCTTCATCCATTTCCAGCACCGCCAGCATTTCCGCGCGCCCGACGGCCGGCCGGGGGAACCGGCCCGCCGCCACGGCGCCAACGGGGCCGATCTGGAGATTCCCGTGCCTCCAGGGACCGTAGTCCGTGGGGTGGACGCCGAGGCACCATACACTGCCGACCTGGTTGCCCCGGGGCAGCGGCTGCTGGTCGCCCGCGGAGGGCGTGGGGGGCGCGGGAATGCGGCTTTCGCGACCCCATCCCGGCAGGCGCCGCGGCTGGCCGAACTGGGAGAACCGGGGGAAGCGCGCTGGCTGGAACTGGAGCTGAAGCTGATCGCCGATGTGGGGCTGGTGGGGTTTCCAAATGCGGGCAAATCGACCTTGTTGGCCGCGGTGAGCGCCGCACGGCCCAAGATCGCCCCCTATCCCTTTACCACCCTCTCCCCCAACCTGGGGGTGGCCACAGTGGGCGATTTCTCCTTTGTCGTCGCCGATATCCCGGGCCTGATCGAAGGGGCAAGCCAAGGCGCCGGCCTCGGGCTGGAGTTCCTTCGCCACATCGAGCGTACACGCCTCCTCATCCACGTGCTGGATGGCGCCGGGGTGGACGGGCGGGATCCGTTGAACGACTACCATGCGACCAACCGGGAACTGGCGGCCTACTCCCCGGTGCTGGCGGGCCGGCCGCAGCTCGTGGCGGTGAACAAGATGGACCTCCCGGCCGGCCGCGAGCGCTGGGAGCGCCTCCGCCAAGAGCTTCCGGTGCCCCCCGAGAACCTCTTCCCGATCTCGGCGGCTACCGGCGAGGGAGTGCCCGCTTTGATGCAGCGCGCCGCCGCGCTGCTCCAGGAGCTCCCTTCGCCCTACGACCTGACGCCGCGTGAGGAGACGCTCGTCTTGGTCCCTCCGCCGCCCGACGAAAGGGCCTTTACCGTGGAACGGGACGAGGAAGGGTTTGTCGTGCGCGGGGCGGAGATCGAGCGCCTGGCCGCCATGACTGATTTTGATAACCCGGAAGCCGCAGCCCGTTTCCAGCGTCGGCTCGCCTCGCGTGGGATCGAACAGGCGTTACGGGATGCTGGGGTGCGGGATGGCGACCTTGTACGCATCGGCCCGGTGGAGCTCTACTGGGAGGAACACGAGCAACCACCGGAGGTCCAGGCCGAGGAAGAGCCGAACCCGACCGAGGAAAGGATGCTCGAATGATGCCGTGGTGCCACGCACGATCCCAAGGCCGGCCGGCTCGGGCACGAAAGGACAGGCGAGGGCGCTACCGGGTGCTTGCGCATCTATTGTTGGTCTTCGGGCTGTCGTGCTCGCTCCTCGGCTGCGGGGAGGCCTCCCTCACGCCAGACGCCCCCACGCCAACCCGTACGCTTCCCCCGACTCGCCCCGCGACGCCTCTGCTTTTCCCCACTTTGCTTCCCACTCCCTGCCCGACACCCACCCCAGACCCGGTTGCTTTCCTCCAGGAAATCGCGGCCAACGAGCTGGGCCAAGTCATGGTGCTTCAGTACCATCTGATCGAGGAGCCGGAAGACCGCTGGAGCCGGACACCGGCCCAGTTCCGCGCGGACATCGAGCGTCTGATCGCCGAAGGCTACTACCCGATCAACCTGATCGACCTGGCGAGCGGGCAGATCGATGTGCCGGCCGGGAAAACCCCGGTCGTGCTGACGTTCGACGACTCCTCCTCGGGGCAGTTCCGGCTCCTCCCCGATGGCCAAGTGGACCCTGCCTGTGCGGTGGGGATCCTCTTGGATCTGGCCGAAAGGTTCCCGGATCGCTGGCGCCTCCGGGCGACCTTCTTCGTGCTGCTCGATGTGGACGTGCCCGACCGCGTACTCTTCGGCCAGCCGGAATGGGCCGAGGAGAAACTGCGCCGCCTCGTGGCTTGGGGGATGGAGATCGGCTCCCATACGATCTCCCATTTCGACCTGGGCGCAGGGCAGCCCGATCAGGTGCGCTGGCAGCTGGCGGTCTCGGAGAATACCCTGGAGGCGCTCGTCCCGGGCTACGAGGTGCAATCGCTTTCGGTCCCCTTTGGCAGCTATCCCGCGGATCTGGACCTGCTCCGTTCTGGGGAGTGGGAAGGCCAGCAGTACGATTATGCAGCCATAGTAAAAGTGGGCGCAGAGCCGGCCCCGAGCCCTTTCTCTTCGCTTTTTGATCCCTACTACATCCCGCGTATCCAGGGGATCCCGTCGGAGCTGGATCTTTGGTTCGGCTATTTCCAGCAGCATCCGGAGAGGCGCTTTGTGTCCGACGGCGATCCCCGGACGATCGCCTTCCCCGAGGGGTTGGATCCTTCTGTTTACGGCGAATTGCGGTCCGGGCTGCCGGAGGGGCTGGTGGTGCGCTCCTATCCGCCGGCCCCGGTCCCGTGACCCGGAAAACGCCCGAAAGCTCGGTCAGCGAATCAGCCCACCGGCGTAATCCATGCGGTAGATCTCCTCTTCCCCGTAGAGCACGCGGATCAGTCCAGTGAAACGCTCCAGATTCCCTTCGTTGTGGTCCTCGTAACGCAGGTGGCGCTCTTGAACGATGTGGGGCCCCAGCAGGCGCCGCTCGCGATAGCGGGCCAGCTGAGCGCGCTGCAGGAAGGCGGCAAGTTCTTCGCTGGGGATCGGAAGTTCGTGCGTGACGATCAGGTAATTCATGCCCCAGATCGCGTTCCCCGCGTGGCGCACGATCTCCTGACCGATGACCCGGATCCGTCCGAAGTAGCTATCGCGATACGTCAGCCCACCCTCGCGGTAAACGATCTCCACCGCGCCAGGTCGCTCGGGAGGAAGGCGATGCCCCTGGCCCAAGCAGGTATGTTCACGGGCGACCAGGATGAAGCGTTCGAGTTCCCGCAGGTCCATCGGTAGGCTCCAGAAGGTTTTGCCGCTGAGGTAGAAAGGACGAAGGGTATTATAGCACCGGCCAGCCCAGCCGGCAAGTTGTGTTTCCTGAGGTTCAGACATGAGTTGGGACAAGGGGATGAACGATGGCCAGGAAGGAGGCCAAAGCCACCGCGACGATGGCCTGCCACTCACGGGTGGGAACCGACCATTTTTGCTTCAATAACACAAACAGGCCGGAATAGCGCTTCCATTTCCCTCCTGGCAGGGAGGGAGGATTCCCAAGGCGAGGTGTTGAACCACCGACTCGAGCCGAAGGAAGGTCAGGCCCCAGCGAAGCATTCGGGTC
>Ga0207433_10005833_pt1 | contig 21710 bp, 29 predicted proteins | sample YelNatPaOPGAMG01_FD_187559 | JGI IMG/M metagenome (GOLD analysis project Ga0207433, IMG submission 187559) | Hot spring thermophilic microbial communities from Obsidian Pool, Yellowstone National Park, USA - OP-RAMG-01 (SPAdes) (version 3) | ecosystem: Environmental > Aquatic > Thermal springs... | reverse complement strand
TGATTTCAAAGATTGAATATAATTTCTTATATCTACACGAGCCATCTTAAGATTTCTTATCGCTATTTCTTTTTCTGCTAATTCTTGTTGTAAACCTAAATCTTCAATAAATGTTTTTGGTTTTATTTGTTTTAATCTGTCTATATCTTGCTGTAACCTACCTATCTCTCGGTCTATTCTATTCAACTCGTTTGTATATACTTCAGCAACACTATTTATCGCAAAATTCTCTATCTTACTTAACGCTGTCTGTAGTTTTTCTTTATTAAACAAACTGACAAGCGTGCTGATATACTCTTCTTCACGTGGTGTCAACTTTTTCTTCCTGACTTCTGCCACGAACCTGCTTACACGATTCGCTAATTCTTGTGTCTTTCTCGCTTGTTCTAAATCTTCAACAGTAGGTAAGGTTTGTGTAGGTTTTATTTCTATATCTTGCCAACTTTTTGGATTTTTATACAACTTTTCAGCATCTACTAACGCTTCAAAAAACTCATTTACATACGACATTAACTCTTTCCGTTTTTCTGGTGTGATTTGTGTTTGTGTAATCTGGACAGAAGGGACTTGTGCTGGTATATGAGAAGGTTGTATCAAAGTTGTAGTCGTCTTGTTAGAAACAGCAATTTCGTATTTTGATGGGTCTATGGCTTGTTTTAATGTGACTTCTTTAGGTTTTTCTTCAGGTTTTAATATAGGTTGTAAGATAGTAGCAAGAGAAGGAGGTGTTTGTTTGATTGTCCCCCAATCAATATAAAATCTCTTTTTTTCTTTTTTTGCTTTAGTCCATTCTTGTATAAAATCAGCAGTGTTGTCAGGTTGGTAATCTTGTATTTTGTTTAAAAAAAATTTGTATGCTTGTTGTTCAAAAGCAGGGGCTACTTCTTTAAAATCTATCCAAACACGTTTGTTAGCATTAAAATCTTGTTCTAACAACTCTGTAAAATTTTTATTGTCCATAGATTATTCAACACCATACCCTTTTGGTATTCCTTGTTGTTGTGGTTTAGTTGGTTGTTGTGTTTTTGGCTGTTGCGGTATTATAGTTCTGAACAAATCTATGATACTATCTAACACTGAACGTTTAGTTGTATACGCAGTATCTTCCTCGCTTAACAATAAATCGCTAACATCTACACCTAACTCTTGCCCTATTTGTGTTAACGCTTCGTTAATTGCTTTTCTTGTCCCAGTTTGTGCTATTAGTTCAGGTTTATAATTATCTTGTAAAGTTTTAGTCCACTTTATTAACAATTCTAATCGTCTCATACTATCTTTATCTTGCTTACCTCGTAATTCTGTTAATTTCAGATTTAACTTGTCTTGTAATTCTTTCTGTTTCAATGACAACTTCGTTGTTTCTAAATATGTCTTTGTTGCACCTTTTGGTATTAAATACGGTCTTCCTATATCTATAGTTTCATCACCAAACTTTTTCCCTATTGCAGTTACGACCCAGTCGCCAGGCACTACCTCATACAACGTCCCTATTGTAGAAACACCAACTTTGTTTGCTACATCTTTACCAACAAGTATGTCAGAAATGTTAGGATAAACGTCTTTTACAGAAGGCACTCTTAATTTTGTAATATCAATACCATATTTAGCATACCTTTGTTGTAATTGTTCTGTCTGTTGTTGAGGTAAATAATCAGCAATAGAACCAGCAAGACCTGAACTTGAAAGATAGTTCCATAACGAATTAAGCAATTGTAAATCTCGTTCTGCTAACGCTTGTTCAACCTGTAATTCCCGTAATTGTCTTGCCTCTTTTTCAGAACGCAATGTTCTTGCGATGTCCAAACCTGTAAGAAACGCTTGTGGCAAGTTAGCCATTATTAACCCTTCAGGTGGAACTGGATATGGTAAATAACCTAAATACATTGGTAATTCTCGTGTATCTCTTGGCATAACTTTTTACCTCCTTTGAAAAATATACTTACAACACGTCTATTTTATGCCTTACCCAACAAATATCCACCTACCGTGCCTAACATCTGTGAAATTGGCATAGTATAGTAATACCACTCTGGCAATCTATATTGTGGATAAGTAGGTTGCGTTGTTGCTAACCCGTATAGATATTGTAATGGCACTAACCTTGCTTGTTCTCTACGTTGAAATTCCTGGTATGGTAACAAGATGTTCTGTAACATTGCTTGTCGTAAATATTGTTGTCCTTGTAGACCTGCCAGTGCTTGTTGTGTTGGAGCAAGAGCGTATTGTAAATAATAAGGTATCATCTGTTGTTGTAAACCACGTTCTTGTTGATAAATACCGCCATATAAACCCGCTAATTGTCCTGAAACCTGTCTCGCAATGTTTTCTGTTGCTTGTCTCATCATCTGTTGTTCTACGCTACCGCTTGGAAGACCAGCACGGGCTGTTTGCGAACGAACAATATCGCCTGCTTGTCTTACCAATTCGCCTGCTTGTCTTTGTATCTCCTGTGTCATTGCTTGTAAATACGGCTGTTGTTCAGGACGTAAATACCTGCCTGCTAAAACATCAGAAATATATTGTTGTCCTGCTAACAAACTTAACGGCTGTGCTAACGCTTGTGCTAATGCTGTCTCTGTAGACGTTATCGGAACCTCTAACGCACCTGTATACACGCCTGGTTCATACGCAAGAACACGCTTTAACAATTCTTCTCCTACTGGTGTTTCCCAAGCGTATGTTGGCTTAACTTCTTCTACGCCTTTGCCTGTTATCCATCTTCCTAAAAATGGTGCTAATGCTCCTAATGCGAGCATACCCGCTCCTATTGCAGGGGCAACCATATTTTTATACCTCCTTTTTATAATTTTACCCAAACGCCGTTTTCATATCCGTAAAAACCTGTCTTACCATCAACATTGTCAAAATATACTATCATACCATTAAACTTCCTGTCTGGCTCTTTCTTCAACGGCGTAAGGATTATATATTCTAACGTTTTGTTAGTAAGAATTATCTCTAACTGCGAAAACATATCATTTAACACTTTATCAAGTTCTATATTACCTGTCTTAACAGGTTTTTTAACAAACATCTTAACGCAATCCCCGTTCTACCCACCTTAATTGTAAATTGCTTATCTCAAACGTCTTGTTATAATTATCTGTATTTGTTTCTTCGTAAAATTCTATCTGGAAAAATTTTGCTGAAATATCACATTGTATAACACCATTTTCTGGCACTTCAAATTCACGAGAATATGCTAACAATGGAATTTCATCACCATAATTAACAAGCAATTTTAACCCTCTCTTAACTTTACCTAAAATACGTATTTCTAACAACCTTTTTATATTATGTGGTAAACCAAAATCAAAAATTTTTGTTTTAATATTATAAACTAATATTGTATAAACATCATCATCAACATCTTTTTCATCAAAATTTATTATCTTATTACCTGTTGTGGTAAGAATTAAATACCTGCCTCCACCAATTTGTTGTTCTTCCCACGTTCTCCCCATTCCGTCCCAACCTACTCCAACACTATCCCACGTCACATCAAAACTTTTTGAAGTATAAATCATATCAATACCAAAAGGTATTTCATAAATAGACCAACTTTTTAAAATATAGTTGTAAACTAAACATTTATTACAACCATCAGAACTTGTTGTTGGATAAAAAATATACACTTTTTTGTTTACAATATCAGGATAACAAAAAATTTCGTTAACACGTTCATAATTTAGTTCTTCATAAAACTTTTCTATAATCAAATCGCCGATAGGTTGTATTGTGCTACCTGTAAAAATGTATATATTATCTCGTCCTACAAACAAATGCGTATCTAAAAACGAACATATTGCGTTATAATCAAGAAGACCTATCCCTTCAACTATTTTTTCTACTACAAAAATATAGGGCGTTCCTACAAATCGCATTATGTATATACAATCAGGTTTGTAAATAACAAGATAATCTTTCAAGGGCAACATACGAACTACAGGTGATGCTTCTTGTAATAAATCAAAATAACCTGCCATACCTGAACCATCAGGATTATTTTTCCAATTTGTAAAATCGTTATATCGTGACCAACGAATACGTGTTGGATAATAAACATTGTCTTCCACAGTTTGTGCTAAAACAACAAAATTTTTAAATACTGCTAAATTATGGCAACTATTTAGTTCTATATTGCCAGGTTCTATGTCTGTTAATCCTGGTATATCATCAAAATCTGTCATTGTAACATTCCAGTATTTTGGTTTCTCTGCTTTATTGTTTGTAAAAAATATATTGTCAAATCCTGTATCACAACTAATATGGCTTGTTTGTTCAAACGTTTTTTCCCCCACTTGTTCAAACTCTGTTCCATTAAACTTGTATAACTTTGTTGGAGAAAAACCCATTAAATAAAAACCTACCCCGCTATAATGATAATTTAAGAAACGAATAATTCTGTCATCAGCAGGTTGTGGACAAAAAGTTTTAAAACCAGGTCGTTTTGTTAAACCATCAATATCAACATCAGTATTATACAATTCAGCAAAAAAATTGTCTTCTAAAAAATACGGGTCTACCTTATAATTAACGCCCTGAAAGGGCATCTTTAACATTGTCGTCTTTGTCCTGAACATTTCTTTGTCTACCTCGTAAAGCAAGTTTTAAAAAATGAACTAAACTTTCTGCTATAATTTCTTGATAACCTTGCCCTTTAACCATTTCGTTCCTAAAACTTTCTATTGCCTGCGTGTTAGATAATACTAACCTGTTGTTTTCTACCTGTAAACTTATTAACCAGAATATAGCACAACGTTTCTCTTGCTTGTTTTCACCACTGACATTGTTCGTTATCGTCATATCTACTAACCAAGCACAATCTAACCTACACTTCTTGCCTGTTATTGGACAAAACATTTCGTTAAAATTGTCTTTCATATATACCTAAAAACCCCATTGAAATAGAACCATAATGAGTATACACTTCGTGTGTATGTCCGACCTCTTGTGAGTCTAAAGTTAAAGAAAAAAAATGGTTATGGCCACTTTCTGTCCACGTGCCTTTGTCCCAACCAGAAAGATTACATCTCCAACCGCTTGCTTTTTTTGTATAAGTTGAAATAGAATGACTATGTGAATATTTATATTCACTAATACTATGCCAATGATCCATACTATATGGTGTGTGAAACCCTCCTGTCATCCCAGCATCGTTATATGTGTTTGCTAATCTTACGCAGTATGTTGCTTGTAATCCTACTAATACCCAAGATGGAGCGGTAAGTTTTCCTACAATTTTTGCCCCTACAGGTATCAAATTGTCTGGTGTTGCTACTCTTTTAAATTGGTTTTCTATTTCGTCCCACATATACAAAATTTCATCTTCAGGAACATAACATAATCTTCCATCTAACCTGTCAGTAGTGGGGAAACCAATTGGCAGTTTATGTTGAACATCAACAATATTTTTGTTCTGGTCTAACTCAAAATAATGTTCATAAGTAATAATATTTTCCAAATCTTGTTTTAACTCACGTATCCTGTCATCACCTAATCTTAACGCTTCTGAACCCTCTGGTTTTGCTGTATTCCAGGTCATTTTATCCTCTCCAGAATTATGCCTTTAATATAACGTGGATTATAAGGTGTTGAATCTAAAATATGGTTATGTGTAATATTTTCTGATTTTGTTGACGATATGAGAAATCCAGAATGAGTATGAGTATATTGTTGAAAATCTGTTCCATCAAACTTGGTAACTTTTTCTTTAATATCACTACCATAATTAGTTGATGTGCTACCAAAACTAACAGTATGTTGATGTCCTTCTGGTGATGCATTATTTACACTATGAGTATGACTTTGTGAAAAATAATCTACCAAACCAACGGCTTGACCACCATCACTATTTACAAGATTTACAACATAATCTATTATCGGCACAATGTTCCAATATGGTCTTCCGCTTTCAGGCATTGATATAAACAACACTTTTGTTCCAAGAGGTATTTCATCACGCCAAGAAACCACGTTCCCGTTATTATCTCTATATTTTAATTCGTTATCATAAAAAATCCTGTTATTGCGGTTAATATTCATTTTAATACTATGAACTAAACGAGGATTATTGTTATCAGTTAAAAAATAATGGTCTTCTTGAAAAATAGTTTCTAAATCTTGTTTCAACTCTCTTATTCTATTGTCACCAAAGGATATTGCTTCATTACCATCAGGTATGTTAACATTCCAGACCATTTTTAACTCCTTTTAACTAAAATAAAATTTGCTCGTTTATAATTTCCTGTAGTGTATGCTGAAGTAGTATGTGTATGAAACGTGCCTTCGGTTGAATTTGTTTCTATAGTATAATTTATAATATGATAATGCGATGTCTTAACTACCTCACCACTACCACTGGCTTTAAATGCCTCTTTACCATCGTTTGTTCTGTTTGTTGTTACTTGTCCTGAATCTTGATGTGAATGGGTAGAATTTAAATATTCGGAAGACAATCCGTGTGAATGAGTTATATTGCTACTTAACGACCAGTTGCCAATTACTTTATCACCTGGATTAGATGGTGCTACCCCCAACATTATTTCTGACAAATTAACACCGAAAACTTGTTCTATAGTTTGTTGAACCCAACCTACAGGAGCAACGTTGTCATAAACAACAATAATGTCGCCAGGTTTAAACAATTGTTCATTTACTTTTGTAGTTTTATGCTGAAAAGTAGGGATGGTAGCATTGTGCCAATTTTCGTTATGATAAACTTGTATTTTTAAGATACGATAATTAGGAGAAGAAACGTCATCTGCGACAATTTTGTATACACCATCTTTTTGTAAAACATTTTGTGGGTTTATGGGGTAATTATGTTTTGAAGTGCCAGATTGTCCATCCCAACTATCATTTTTAAAATCTTTCCGAAAAATAGTTTGTAAATCTTGTTTGAGTTCACGTATTCTATCATCGCCTTGTGATACAGATTCATTAAAACCAGGTGTATTTTTATTCCATACCATCTCTTATCCATCTCTTACTCTAATAGAGATTTTTTAACATCTGTATAAACCCCTAACCTCATTTCAGTAGGTAATTCTTTAACAACCTCACGACGTTTTAGTAATAACAATTTTTGTTGGTAAATTTGACCATAATATTGTGCTTGTTCATATTCAAACAAGTAAGAAAATATACGTTGTAAAACACCATTTAACAATACATCAACTTCTTTATCAAGAATATAGTTAGTATCAGCATCAGAACTGATAGGTGAAAAATAAGCATAGTAAGTTATACGCAATACATAATCTTTGTCAGGTGCGGGGAACAAAGAATACATATCTTTTTCAATCACAATATATTTCGGCTCACCAATTTCTTCAGGCATTATTTTCTTAATTATCTCATACGAATTTGTCAAAGTTAATTTTTCATATTTGTTTTCTTTAACAAGATAAAAAATTATATCATCTTTGAAGTTAGCAGGTAACGAATATGTTCTTTGTCCCTCAACAACTTGTAATTCTATTGTTTGTTTCAAAAACTCAAAATTATAAAATTTCTGTATTTCGTCAAGAATCTCGTTTGTAAATGTCAATATAACATTATCCAACTCAAGATTATTTCTTGCGACAATATCTTTAACTTTTTGTTTAAATTCGCCGAAATTCATATAGTTAAATAAACAATATTATTTTTTCTTTTCTTCTTTTTCTTTATCTTGTTTATGAAGTTTAATTTCTTCTTTAGTCATTTCTTTTGTAATATCTTTTTGTTCACCTGTGTCTAAATATTGAACAACGTATTTGTTGTTTATATACCGCAAAATCAAAGGTCTTCTTGTGTCAATCATTATAAAATACCTCCCCCTTGGTAAAATTTTAACAAAAATCTACCTTAAAACAATCTTAACAACTTATCTTAATTACTCTGAAGCACCGTATACACGGATAACTCTGCAAAGACCCCAACCTGCTTCCCAGAATGATAATGTAGCACCGCCGAGATAATACCAACCTAATTTTTTCTTTCTACCGAAATCTTTTGGTATATCGGCACGAATTTCTTCTGGTATAACGACACCTTCTACAACAGGGTCTTCACCAAAGAAAATAAGTTCGCCAGGGACATTGTTTACTGGTAATGTGTCGTCAAGAACATTGTTTTCTTCAATAAACCTTATTTGTCTCCATCTACCAACTTCGCCATTGAACAATCTGTCAGGGTCACCGTATTTTGATGCTTCAACAAAAGCAGGGTCGTTATAAATTTGTTCATAAGCACCAACAGAACATATTGCCATATAATTTGTCCCGTCATAAGGCGGAATACCTACACCAGCAGTTTTACCTTTTGCTAATAAACGAAGTTTTGAAATATCCCAACCGCTGATTGGTCTTGTGGCAACAGCCCCTGGTGTTCCTGTGTTTGTGAACACAAAATCGGGATTTTCAGATGTTCCAGTTGGTGTGTAAATATATTTTGTGTTTCTAAACACATTGCCAATTACAGCATCTAACGTTTTTGCCATATCACGTCTTAACGCTTCCTGTATCAAGTTTTCAGGGTCAAACTCGGACAATGCTTCTAACTTCCCTGTATACGGGATACTATTACCATATTCAGTAACTTGTAGATAACTCTTTGTTATCTGTAGGTTGGTCTCGGGAACTTCTTCATCTTCACCTATAGCACGACCTGGTGATAACACTTCTGATACACGGATAAAATCTATTTTATCACCAACATTTTTACCATAACCTGGTTCAGGTCTCACAAATTGACGGAATCTCATCAATGGTAAAGCAACTAACCTTATTTTTCTACTTAAACGTGGATTCGCTAAATAACCACCCATATCTATCCAGTTCATCGCTATTTACCTCCTCCTTTAACAAGTATATTTTTTGCTTGTGCTAATCTTTGTTTACGATAGTTAATATACTCCTGATATTCTTCTTCAGGAGTTAACTCTCGTTCTTCAGTTTTAGTTTGTATAGTTTGTCTTGTTTGACCAACTTGTGGCGTTACAGCAACGGGTTGTTGGACAGGTTTTTGTTGTGGAACAAGAGTAGCAAGAAATTCTCTTGTCCTTTTAGCCACTTCTTTAAGCACAGTGTCAAGGTCAGCATTAGGCATATCACGAACAACGTCTTGTGACACAATCCCAACTATACGTTCCTTACCTTTCAAATCAGGATTTTCAGAATAAAATTTTTGTCGCACATACTCCATTTGTTGTTGAACAAGCAACATTTGTTGAACACGATTTATCGCATCAGTAAGGGTTTTCTCATAAATCTTTTTAGCATACTCTTTTGGATTTGAGTATGGGTCAATGTCTATATTAAAATCTTCTGTCTGTTGTAAAGGAACGTTGCTTTGTTGTTGGACTTGTGGTTGAGTATATTGTGCCATATTTTGTGTCTTCAAAAAAGTTTCTAACGACGCTTCAGCACGTTTTAACCTTTCTGTAAGTTCGGTATATTGTTTCTGTAATTCTTCATACGATTTTTCTAAATCGTCTACAGAACCGAACTTGCCTGCCAACAATTTTTCTTGTTGCTGTTGCTGTTGGCTAACCTCTTGTGTTTGTTGTTCTTGACCTTCCTGCTGTGTTTCAACAGGATTGTCAGCAACCTCTTCTTTGTCTAAATTTTCATACAATTCTTGGATTTTTGTTTTTGCCATATTATCCTCCTCTGTTTATCCACGATTACTCGTGGGACAGGATTTGTTCTAATTCTTTCTTTCTTTCTTGTTTCAATTTAGCAATTTCCATTAACAAATCATTTTCTAATAAACTTATTACACGCAATTCTGCGTGCAATCCTTTAAGCCGTTCTATGTCACCATACGGCGTGTTAGCAATATTTAAAACAATACGTTTTTTACGTTCTTCAAGTAAATACCGAAGTATAGCAACAGCATCTTCATCAAAATTTGGTTTCGTCATAGTTATTTTTAAAATATTTTTTTTGTTTTTATCAATTGATTAAAAAATTTTTAACTTCTTAACTTTAGGCGGTTTCAATATTCCAACATAACTTGCTTTTATTTTAGGCAACGACTTTATCTTTGGTAATTTTGGCATTTTTATCTTCATAGAAGGTATTCTGAATTTTGGTTTTAAGGTCGCCATATTATCTTATACCCCCTTGCTATCTCCTGGTCTGTAAATACACCAGAACCTGTTGGTCTTGAACGTCTTTTTGGCAATTTACCTTCTTGCCTGGCACGACCATACTCTATTGCTAACGCTTGTTTTATTGCTTCTTCTTTTGTTTTAGGTCTATACGTCGCTCTTGATGTTTCTATTTTACCTGTCCGTTCCCATTGACGGACAAGTTTTCTTACGCCTCCAGATATTTGTTTTTGAACCTCCCTTTTCTTTGCCATACGTTTTTACCTCCTTGAAATTTTTGGTCTGTTCTTTGCCCAAGGACGTCTTGCTCCTTCAGGTATTATGGGTATTGGCTTATACAATTCTGATTTACTTACTGCTGTCTTTTTTACATCTTCTGTTGCAGGGACATATTCTATTGTCTCATCTTCTAACAAGTTTATTACTTTGTTTTCATATCCTCTTATGTCTGGCTTACTTTTTTCTATATTTATTTTTTTTCTCATTGTTCCACCTCCTCTGTTGGTTGTGTTGAAATAGGCGATGCAACACCTACTTGTTGTTCTTGTCCGCCTTGTTGTTCTATAATAAGTTCTGTTGGGTCTAAATCCAGCGATTCTAAAATCTTGTATAACAATCTATCTAAATCTAACTTGCTTGCCCAAATTGGATTTGCTTGTAACAACTGGAACAACAACGCTATTTTCTCCACCGTCTGTTGTTTCAACAATGTTTGTGAAATACCATTAACTCTGAACTCATATTGACCACTTAAATACTTTTCTTTAAATTGTTCTAAAGGTAAAGTATAATCTAATTTACGACCTAAAAATTCTTGTAGTTGAGCATTGGTAAAATCGTCTTGATACTTTATTATCAAATCAAAAACAAATCCTAATAACGGCACAATCAAATATTGTTCTAAATCACGAACATTATCTTCTAACGCACTCATTGTTTGTTGTGTTTTTTGCATTACTTCAGTTGCTGTAGGACGACCACGACTTGTTGGCATACCCATAATAAATTCTGTAATACTTGTCGCATTTTGAAATTCTCTTGCTAACATTTCATACACCGCTAAATTTTGTTGTGAAATATTACCTACATTTACTTCTTGTATCAAACGTTCATTAGAAAAACCTGTCCTTTTAATTGTTTTACCTGGATAAATACCACTTTGTATTTCTTCAGGGTCAACAACTATATCTACATTTAGTTCAAACGCTTTTGCTATTGAAAATAGATGCCCGTCTATGATACCATTAAGAACACGGCTCATTTCATCAATCAAACCTGCTGTCACAACGTCTTCAAAAAATCCTTTATGATAAACGCTAAATGGGACAAAATATAATGGATAAATAAAAAATGGTTTTATTGGATACGGATTTTTAACTATGCGTAGTAAATGATTATCATTAGCAATTGTAATAATAACATTTTCTTGTATCAAAGAACCATCTTCATCAAACAGGTCGCCGTAATATTCCATTATCTCAACTTCTTTTCTAAATGGTGGTGGTGTAGCACCTGGCTCGTTCCTACGCAACTTTTCTTTATATTCTAACTCTGCTCTAACAAAACCTTCTTTTATCAATGCAACTTTTTCGGCGTTATAAACACCTTCATTAGCAAGTTTTTGAACATCGTATAAATCCATTTTAATCCTGTGTATTATAAACTTGTTCCTACCAGTAGGGTCTAAAGTTATATCATACGGGTCGCACGCTTCCATTTTAATACCATTGTTCCAATACGCTTTCAAAATTGTTAAACTTGATAACACGCCTGCCATTAAAGATTTCGTGAATTCGTGTCTAAAGTTTGACTTGTAAAACCAATAATATAACAAGTTCTCAACATTGGCTTGTTTTAACTTGCTTTCATATCCTATACCTTCAACTGAAAAAATTTTTTTAGCACCTAACACAGAACGTTTCAAAATTGCCATCAAGGTTCGTATTGCACCATTAAACTTTGTTGTATACGCTTTTGCCTGCCAATCTGCTTTTTGTGAAAAATCGTATTGATTATTGAACAACGCCCATACTTTGTCCCAAACTATTATATGGTTTTTCTTAACATTATAAGCGTGCTGGTATACTTGTTTAAATATATGAATAACTTTGTTTTCGTCTATGTTCAAAATTTCTTCACCAGGCACAATCTTGTTTTCTATTTTTTGGCTTGGCTCAACTTCTTGTTCTATTGCTGGTTTACCAAAAATTTGTGTTACTGCATCTAATAAATTAACCATAAATTACCCTCTCATTATCAAAATTAAAAATGCTCTGTCCATATACGCTTCTATAGTCCCTGTGTCAACTCTTAACATTAACATACAATCTAACAATCCGTTTGGTGTAAAAATTTGTATTGGCACATCGTTGTATTGCTCATAAAAAACGTTCCACGAAGTAGACGTTATTGTTTTAATTTCAGTTTCAATATATTGTCCTGAAGGTATTGTTTGTCTAAACCTCGCTTTTATATAACCAACATCACCACTATTGACTACTCTTGCTCTATATGTTATAAACCAATCTATCTGTGTTATATCATCAAGATTAAGACCAAAATATTCTTGAACATAAGCACTTACGTTAACACGTTCAACCCAACTTGTGCTTGTAACACTTGCTTTACCTGAAGTTGAATTACGTATTGGTATAAAAATTCTATATTGTGTAACAGGTTGTGCTTGCGATATTAAATCAAACAAAAAATTGTCTTGTTGTATACGTTGTTGTTCTTCTTGTTTTAATTGAGCATCAATTTGGTTAATAAGTTTTAAAAAATCGTTATACCAGTCAATCTTAAACTTTTTTGGTATTTCCCATCTATAATTATTGCTATAATCTGTCATTGTAATATAGTCAAGAAATAAGTTTTGTCAAGCCGTATTCTTACATCACCACCATCTTTTGACCTAAACAAAGGTTCTATTATATATTCGCCTTCTTCATTTATCAAACTTTTATCAAATTCTATATCAAAATATTTTACATCACAATTTATCCAATTACTATCGTAACTATCTGTATTAAAATCCATAACACCGCTTCCTAATATTATATCATCGCCTTTCTTAAAATTTATAATAACCTGTCCACCTTGTAAACCAGAATAACGTTGACAACGTATTGCTGTGAAAAACTTTATTTTTTTAATTTTGTCTATCGGAAAACCAAAACTTTTTGTAGTATACGCTGACCTCACATTATTACTTGCTACTATCCAATCTGTAGATGTTGTTGCATCAAAATCCGCTGTCATAGAAGTTATTAAATCTATAAAACTATAAGTTGGAACAATATATTTCTTAATCAACGATTTTATATATTCATCTTGAAATTCTCTCTGGTGTTCTTCAATATAAAAAGAGTTGTCAATTTGGTTTATTAAATTCAAAAAATCTATATACCAGCGTTTTTTAAGTTTGTTAGGTATTATCCAACTATAATTATTGCTGTTCATCTTCTAATACCTTGCCCAAAAAATGTTTCTCCAAAATCGCCCCAACCAAACGAACCCCAATATATCTCTTGATATATCGGTTCTTCATACGCTGGCACATATTCTGTTAAAACAATCTCGTCTTGTTCTACTATCGGAGCATATATCTTTTCGTTTATACCAACGCAATTTAGTTCTAACTTTACTTTCTCAACGTGTATTTGTTCATCGCTAAAGATAAACCTTATCTCAACATTTTGTGCTTCAATTTCAGGAAATTCGTATTTTGTTAAAACAACATAGTTTTTGTCATTAAGAAAATTAAAATTTTTTGTAACATCACTAATTCTTTCTGACCAATCATCGTTAAATAATGATACAGCACATACAATATTGTCTGTGTTAGCAATTTTATAAAACTTGAAAAATGACCATATTTCCTTTATTTTCTCTTTTTTATCTAAACTAAACTGATAATACGCAGGATTTACAAAATCAAAATTGATGTTTTCACAATAAGTCGCATTTTTAATATGTTTATCTAATACCGCTTCTTTATTCAACATTTCGTTTGCTACAAAATCTGAACTAAAATAATATCTCATAGTATTTTGTTCACTTCAAAATGTATCGGGTCATAAAAACTTTTAAAATCACCTCCCCAAACAAACCCGTTCTGTTTAAAAATCTTAACAAACTCTTTTGACCATTTCGTTTTCTCTATTACCCCATCACTACCAACAGAAAACATATCTATCGCAATACCAAAAGCGTGTGAGGAAAGTGGATAGTTCGGCGACCATCGTTGGTATCTCGGAACAAATGTTCCACCTGCTTGTCTTGTTATCTTAACATCTATCTCTTTATCTAAACCTGCTTCTTTAACCTGTTCTAACACTTTCAACAATTGGGAAAATACTTTCACGTGAAACATATACTTGCCAATCACAGGAAATTCAAACATCTTTATATTTTCTAAAAACTTTTTATCAAGTATAGCATAGCCGTTTTTGTCCGCAGGTTTAGGTTTAGGGTCGCCAAACAGGTTTACTTTTTCTTCATAAGTTAATACTTTAACCATTTTTCTTGGTTAAATATCTTAATATTGCATATACACAATCTAACCCTGCAAGAATTGCGGTGGCTAAAACAGGGTTAATACTGCCTTTCAATGTTTCAATAACAGTATGCAATTGTGTTATAACAATAAGCCAAAACTCTGTTGTCTTCCAACCTGGCTTTACTTGTCCATTCATAACTTTTACCTCCTGTGCCTTTTTTTTAATTTCATCTATACTTTTTTTAACCTTGAATAAAAGTTTAAGTTTGTCCACAATATTCATTTCACTTGTTGTAAAATAAGATAGATTTTAATCACAAAAAACAAAATTATGAGGCCTATAATAAGAGTTATTAAATTTAGTTTTAAACTTATCTTTATAAACCACACGTCTATTGTCCAAAAAAATTCTTTTAACCAATATAAAAATTTATTCATTATTATTTATTTTACCTTCTAAATAAGCAATGCGTTCTATAATGTTCTTGATGTCTTTTTGTATATCATCTATTTTTGAACCCAGGTTGTCCATCTTGTGTAATATTTCATTATTAAAATTTTTTTGTTGTTTAAACTTACCATTAGTAGTTCCATAAAAAACGCCCGCACTAAATATAGCACCAATCAAAAATGGTATTAAGTTTGTTATTTGTTCCATAGCCATAAAAATTTTTCTTTATACAACTTGTTTAACTCGTTAAAATTGTTAAACCTTATCATATTGTTATCTTGATTTAATGCTGAAGCAGTAAAGTTTGTTGAACCTGTCCACAAAATCTCGTCTTCTATAACAACATACTTGTCGTGCATAAACGAACTTGCTGACTTTTTTCTTCTAACTTGGACACCTTGACTTTCTAACCATTCATCTAAACTTGTTGAACCTGCTTGTGTCGGGTCTGTTATCAAATATACATTACAACCATTCTGAACTGCTTTTACTACTGCTGATGCTATATCAACATCAGTGAACGAATACATTGCTATATAAACATTTTTATTATAAACATTTACTAAATCGCTTTTCAAAACATCTTTATAATTATCATTTTGTTGTGGTAAAAAATATACGTCTAAACGTTTTAAATCTAAAATTTCAACATACCAAAATTGGCAAAATACGTTTATCGTTAATATCGTTAAAAAGTTTATTAACAAAAATATTTTTTTCATTTATAAATAATCGTTATTTTTGCTGGTGTTATTCCAGTAGTTGTTATTGTCAAGTTTGTTGTAAAACTTATATCAAAATTAAATAAATTAACTGAACTTGTATCAATTTCTGCTATTTTCTTGCTACCATCGTTTATCACTAAACTTGACTCGCTACCAGCCGTCCCTACGATAATATTTTTTAAATAACCACTGCCCGATTTTACTATACCATTAGTTATATTTACATCAACATAACTTGAAGTAAAAATTGAATAATTAACTGGAAGTGGAGCCGACTCACTGATTAATGTGCCAGTATTATTCATTAACCTTACATCTATCCCGTTATAAGTGTTAATATTTAAGTTTCTATCTGGCGAAGCGTTTCTTATTACTACTCTGTTTAATACACTATCGTTCAAACTTGTTGTTCCACTTGTGATATATACTGAAGGAAAGTTAGTAATACTTGTTGTTCCACTTGTGATATACAATGAAGGAAAGTTATCAACGCTTACTACTCCACTGGTGATGTATACTGAAGGAAAGTTATCAACGCTTACTACTCCACTGGTGATGTATACTGAAGGAAAGTTATCAACGCTTACCGTTCCACTAACAACTTGAACTTCTGGAAAAGCAACGTTTACATCACCAGTAATAGTTATTGTAGAGACAGGTCTTATCCACTGAATATAACTTGAATATGTTTTGGGTTGTGAGAATAAATGTGTGGTGGGTATTGATAATGAAAGAAATATTGTTGCTATTATCCACAATATTTTTTTCATTTTTTAATTACCTCCTTTCTTTTAATAATAAAGTTGTTGTATTTTAAGTTCATTAAATTTACGTTTTTGTTCTGATGTGTTTGTATAAAGATTTATAATCGCATAACGTAAAGCATCAACAACGTGTTCATAAAAACCATCTTTATATGGCACTGGCTCAACTTTGTTTTCTTTTTTTTGATAACAATACCCGCCATTAAAAGCGTTAATTAAATGTTGACATTTAGGATGGAAACGCAACATTGGTTTACCTTCAGGTGTGAGTGTAGATAAGAGTTTGTTAATGATTTCTATACCTTCTGCTACTTCACTAAACTTGTATAAAGGACGGATACCATAAGAAATCAAAATTTCTATAGAAGTCATTGTAGAAGTATCTTTACGTTGCTTGCCTGCTATATCACAATAATCCATAAATGAAACATTTGGAAATTGTTGATTTGAATATTGTATAATTTTTTTTGCAAAATCGTGTAAATAAACTTTGTTGCCCATATATTCATCTAATACTACTATATTGTTATCTTGTATCTGTAAAAACATTACTGCTGGATGATGCCAACCAAAATCCCAACCTCGTATTACAGGTTTAAATGGATTAAACCTTATCTCTGGGTCAACGTGTAAACTTTCTTTAAATGATGGAAATACAGGGTCGCCTTGTAATACAAAACCAAATTCACCTTCTAAATATCTCTTACGCCAACTATCTGGATATTCTTTTACTAAATTTTCTACATAATCTTTTGGCAAATAAGAATTATCATAAGTAGAAGCACGTATCAATACATAATTCGGCTCGTTGCGTTTAACAAAATACTCGTATATCCAGTGGTCTATTGTAGGCGGATTAGTTGTAATATATCCGCAATGATGTTTAACTCTGTCTAACCTTAACCTACCGCACAATGTTAGAAAATCTTGTTCTGTTGCTTCTATGCCTTCGTCAATATAAAATGCTCCTAAATTCAAAGATGCATATTTTTTAGGGTCATCAAGAGAACGACCTATTATTTGTGAACCATTGCGTAAAACTAACCTCAATTGTTTTCTAAAATACTGATAAACAAGTTCGTCAGGTATAACTTCTAACAACGTATTCCACGTCGTGTCTGTCAACTCTTGATACGTCTTCCTTGCTATCAAAATTATATTGCCAGGTTCATCTATACACAATTGTATTGCTTCCCAAACACCGCATAGTGTTTTCCCAGCACCAAAACCACCTACAAAACATCTATATTTTGCTTTACATTTATGAAATTCAAGTTGTTTTGGTAACGGCTCATACGTTGATAAAATTACCTCTGTCATTCTTCATCAAAGTTCGGTATATCTACTGTCTTGTCTCTTATTTTGGAAACAAATTTCAAAGTTAACGGACGCTTTGCTTTCTGTTCTTGGTAAATATCAGGAAACGCTGTCTTCAAAAAAAACATACCTAACTGCTCTCGTATCTTCGCTGTCTTTAACAAATCTTTTTCTAAATCTTCTGTCTTTTTTAACAACAAAATTTTTTTTACTTGTAAAAACTTACGCCGTTTCGTGGTATCCTGAACTATTTGTTTATAAATTTCTTTCTCGTTAACATTTAACGTCTCGCAAACTTTCTTTACATCTCCATCATACAACAGATATAAATTACAAAAATTTTCAAACAAGCCCTTCTTCTTGTTTATTTTTACTTCATCTTTTTTATCATCATCAATTATAACAACTTCTCTGTCTTTGTCTTTCATATTAAATTTATAAAACATTTTTTTTGTTAAAGGCAACTGATTAAAAAAATTTCTAAAATCTCTTGACAAACGAAATTTAATTTTGTAATTTTTTATTAGTGGAACGTGAGTGGAATCTAAAAGGTAAATCATTGTATAAATGTTTTATCTGCCAACGCAATTTTGTTGCCTACCGATACTACGCAAAAATACCTATCTGTTCTCGTTCTTGTTTCAATACATACCTGTCTTGGCTCTATAGAAAAAGAAAATATGTAAAAGCGTTTTTAGAACGTATCAAGAGATATTGGAGAAAAAAACGTGGAAGACAAAAACAAGTATGTAAAACATAAATGTAAAGTTTGTGGTGAAGAATTTTATGTTTTAGCAAGTATGCTGAATAATCGTCAAAAGGGGGGTAAAATGAATAACACAGAAGTAAAAGGCACTATAATTCAATGGGTTATAACTCTTGTAGTAATATGGGCTATTCTTATCATCACATTTGCTTGTGGTGTATGGTATGGTGCGTTCATTATCTCTCAAAAAGACAAACAAATTTTTATTGAGAATTATTTTACAACAGATAAATTTAATACTCTATCAAATAAAATAAAATGAAATGGCCTGAAGATTTTATCAATAAAATAATTTGTGGAGATTGTTTAGAAGTGTTAAAGCAATTTCCTGATAATTCAATTGATACAATAATAACTGACCCGCCGTATAATTTGACTACTACAAAAAGATGGGGCAAAACTGATTGGGATAAAGAGAATCATAAGCAACAGGAACTTGAGCAAGGTGGAACGATTTTTACAAGAGCAGTTAAAGGTTTTATGGGAAAAGAGTGGGATGGCACAGGTATAACTTTTTCAGTTGATTTATGGAAAGAAGTTTTACGAATATCTAAACCAGGAGCAACTCTTTTATGTTTTGGTCATCCACGAACTTGGCACAGGTTGGCTTGTGCGATAGAAGATGCGGATTGGATTATTAAGGATACGATTATGTGGATTTATGGATGTTTAAGTGAAGATAGTGAAATACTTACATCAAAGGGCTGGAAAAAGTATAACGAGATAAAAGTAGGGGACGAAATCTTTTCTTTATCATTGAAAACAAAAAATATTAAGAAAAATAAAATAAAAAAGGTTTTTGTTTATGAAGTAAAAGATGAACCTATGCTTCTTTTAGAAAATCATAATACTTCTCAATTATTGACTTTAAATCATAAGATTTTATTGCGAGAATATAAAAGAAAGCAAGAAAACTATGTTAGAAAAGGCAAATATGATATTGATTATAAATATGTTGATGCTTATGCTTTACCCATACGATTTAAAATCCCTTTGTCTTGTATTTATGAAGGCAAATACTCTATTGGTAAAGATTTTGCAGAACTTATAGGGTGGATAATTTCAGAAGGAAATTATCATAAAGACACTAATGCTATTAGCATTTATCAATCAGCAATCAATTTTGATAAAATTAAAAGGATAAGTTATATTTTGGGGAGATTAAAAATTAAATATTCATATTATCAGAGACAAAGAAAATATAAAAGCAAAAAATATATTGAGCATCAATTTTATTTTAGTGGTGATATTGTGAATAAAATAAAAGAAATTATACCTGACAAAAAATTAAATTGGGAGTTATTAGAATTACCTTACAGGGAAAAAGAAAGATTACTAACTGGACTTTTAATGGGTGATGGAAGTAAGGGACGAAACAATAAATATCAAGCATTTTATCAAAAAGATTTAGAACAATTAGAAATTTTTCAAGCATTACTCCATTTAACTAATAAACAAGGGTGGATAAATTCTAAAAAACATAGTTGCTCAATCCATTATAATAATGAAACAGAATTTCAGGAGAAACATAAGAAAAGAATTGTTAATTATACAGGAGTAGTTTGGTGTGTTCAAACTGAATTAGGGAATTTTATTGCTCGTAGAAATGGAAAGGTATTTATTACTGGAAATTCTGGCTTCCCAAAATCTCTAAATATAGCAAAATCAATCGCAAAGAAGCAAGGGGCTGGAAGTAAAGGAAATACTTTTCCGTTAGAACACGAATATCAAGATTATGAACTAACTCCCGACGCTAAATTTTGGGTAGGTTGGGGAACTGCTCTAAAGCCAGCCTGGGAACCTATTATAATGGCAATGAAACCAAATGAAGGTTCTTACGCTGAAAATGCTTTGAAATGGGGAGTGGCGGGGTTGAATATAGATGGGGGGAGAATTAAATTTGAAAATACCCCAAATCCAGCAACAAATACACAGGGAAGATCCCCTGCAAACTTAATTTTGGAATGTATTTGTGATGAGGTTATAGAAGGAAAAGAAGAAATAGTAAGTATTCACGATGCTCCAAAAGGAACTTTTGCGGGTGGTGAACCAAATAGAGGTTCAATTAAAAATTATAGGGAAAGAAACGTAGGAAAATCTATAATCCACACCAATCCCGAATGCCCGTGTTATATGTTAGATAAACAGAGCGGAATTAAAAAAGGTGGAAAAACTTATGATTATTCTGGACAAAAGGAATATCAAGTTAAAGGATTTTTGCCGAATAATAGACCTAATAGTCCAAGTAATCGGGGTGATTCAGGCGGTGCTTCTCGTTTCTTTTATTGTGCAAAGGCAAGTAGAAGTGAAAGAGGTGAAAACAATAAGCATCCCACAGTAAAACCTCTTAAACTTATGGAATATCTTTGTATCTTAACCAAAACTCCCACAGGTGGAGTAGTTTTAGACCCTTTTGCTGGAAGTGGAACAACAGGGGTGGCTTGTAAAAAAACTGGCAGAGATTTTATTTTAATTGAGAAAGAGCCAGAATACGTAGAAATAGCACGAAAAAGATTAGAAGCAGTAAAAGAAGATAAACAACAAGAATTATTTTAAGATGAGAAAAGGAGGTGAGAAAATGGTAAAAGATGAAGCAATAAGCGAATTGGAAAAAAGATAAAAGATTTAAGCCAATAATAGATATTCTTGAAAAAATTATAGACCCAGAAAATAAAGAAAAAGAATTCAGGATTTGAAAATGCCTTATTGTAGTTATCCACAGAGTTATCCACAGAGTTATCCACAGAGTTATCCACAGAGTTATCCACAGAGTTATCCACAGGTATATCACTTATTTTTTGAGACGATGTTAAGAAGTTCTTGTATAGTTATCCACAGAATTCACAAAAAGACAAGAAAAAAAGAAATTCCCCCCCTCCCCCCTAAAGAAAAAAATATTATTTTATTACTACTACTAAAGCGACCGCATTTCACAAATTTTTATATAATGAAGGGGGGCTATGCCCCCCCTATACCCCCCCCCACTTATTAACAGGAGGAAAAAATGAGAAACACAAGGCAAAAAGGGATTTTTTATGAACGTATCGTTTGCAAGATACTTGAACAACAAGGTTATACCACCTGTCGGGC
>Ga0207433_10005832_pt1 | contig 21713 bp, 16 predicted proteins | sample YelNatPaOPGAMG01_FD_187559 | JGI IMG/M metagenome (GOLD analysis project Ga0207433, IMG submission 187559) | Hot spring thermophilic microbial communities from Obsidian Pool, Yellowstone National Park, USA - OP-RAMG-01 (SPAdes) (version 3) | ecosystem: Environmental > Aquatic > Thermal springs... | reverse complement strand
GGGCTCCGTTCCGGTTTCATCGCGGGATTGGGGTCTGCGGCCGCCCTGGGGCCGTCTAAGGGGGGCCTCTGCAACGATCCGTGGTGGCTGAGACGGCGCCGGGCCCGTGACAGCCCCCGCCAGAACCGCCCTGCCCTGGGCTACGCCGTCTCCCACCCTTCGATTCCCATGCTTCCCCCCTGTAACCCGCGAAGCCGGCTTTACGCCGGCTTCTTCTTCCCCTCTCCTTGTCTCTCTGTCACTCCAATCCCATCTCCTTGGCGGAGGCGCATGGGAATCGAACCTGCGCGGCCTAGAAGCCTCGCCGCTCGCGGGTCTCGCGGCTCCGTTTCAAGGCCGCCTACGGTTCCCTGGACGGGTCCCTCGGCTTGCCCCGCTCCGCTGCGAACGCTCCCTCTTCGGTCGCGTTCTCGCGGGCGGGCCTACGCCGTGTCCCGTCCTTCGATTCCCATGCTCTCTTCGAAGAAGTCCCCTGGCGGAGGCGCATGGGAATCGAACCTGCGCGGCCTAGAAGCCTCGCCGCTCGCGGGTCTCGCGGCTCCGTTTCAAGGCCGCCTACGGTTCCCTGGACGGGTCCCTCGGCTTGCCCCGCTCCGCTGCGAACGCTCCCTCTTCGGTCGCGTTCTCGCGGGCGGGCCTACGCCGTGTCCCGTCCTTCGATTCCCATGCTCTCTTCGAAGAAGTCCCCTGGCGGAGGCGCATGGGAATCGAACCCACCGGCCGGGGGGTTAGCCCCGGCCCAACGGCTTTGAAGGCCGCGCAAGGCACCAGCCCCGAAGCACCTCCGCTTGTGAGGATAGGGTATGCGTGCGGAGGGGTCAAGATGGCCCCCGAGCCCCAATCCCGAAATGGAGGAAACGGTCACCGGACGCGGCCGGCGGGTCGTGGGGGCGATCGTCCGATTGCGAATGAGGGGAAGTCGCCGTCGGGCGACGGCTCCCACCTCGGCGGGAGTTCCGTCGCGGCATTCCCTTCTCGCTTTTTACTTCTTACTTTTTACTTTCTACTCCGGCCACAGCATATCCGCGACGGCGACGCGGTTCCCGCCCTCGCTACGGGCCTTGCTCAGGGCCTCCTTCGCTGCCCCCATGAGCCTTTCGTAGCTGAGCCCCTTTCCGGGATAGGCCGTGGCCGCCCCGACGCTGACCGTAACGCTTCTCCAGGGCCCCTTGTCATCCTGCGCCAGCCGTATCTCTTCGACCTTCGATCGCAGGATTTCGCCCGCTTCCGCGGCCCCCTCGGCGTCGGTGCCCGAGAGAATGGCGCCGAATGTCGAATCACCCAGGTGAGCCGTCATGTCTCCGGGCCTCTGAAGGGTCTGGCCCAGCAGTTCGCCGACCGCCCGAATGGTTTCCGGTTCGCGGGCGATGGAACTCTGGGGGCCATCCCCGTCCGTCTGGATCAGGAGGAGGGACAGCGACGCGCCGTAACGGAACCCCCTCCGCCACTCGCTCTCCAGCGTTTCCTGAAAGACCTCTTTGTTGTACAGCCCCGTCAAGGCGTCCTTCCTCTCGGCCGCCTCGAGGGAGGCCCGGCTCGCCGCCAGCTCGGCCTGCACCGCGGCGAGGCGCGTCCGGGCGCCGGCGAGGGCCCGGGCCGCCTCCTGCGCCTCGCGCGCCAGCGCTTGCTCCCGCTCGCGGAAGCGACGCCTGAGCGCCTCCATCGCTAAGCCGCCAAGGGCCAAGCCCATCAAAAGTCCGAGAAGACCAATCCAGAGCATCTTGCCCTTCTCCGCGCCAACCGGCCCCCGCAAGGCTCCGAGCATGGTAAGGGAGCAAAGCCACACCGGGCCTGCCGCATCGGACTCGCCTTCATTGCCCCTGATCCAATCTAGGGAGGCGGGCCGGCCGCCGTCAAGCGTGGCAAGGGGCCACGGCTGGGGGAGGCCGGCTACTTCAGGAGGGAGCGCGCGATGACCATGCGCTGAACCTCGCTGGTGCCCTCGTAAATACTGGTCACCCGGACATCCCGGTAGAAGCGCTCCACGGCGTACTCCCGGCTGTAACCATAGGCGCCGTGGACCTGGACGGCCGAGTCACAGATGACCTTGGCGGCCTCGGAAGCATAAAGCTTGGCCATGCTAGAGGCCCGCGACAGTCCCGGAATCGCCTCATCCTTCATGGCGGCGGCTCGGTAGGTGAGGAGCCTGGCCGCCTCTAGATGGGTGGCCGCCTCGGCCAGCATGAACTGGATGGCCTGGTGTTCGGCGATGGGCTTGCCGAAGGTTTCGCGCTCCAGGGCGTAGCGGAGAGCCTCCTCCAGCGCCCCCTGCCCGATGCCCACGGCCTGGGCCGCGATGCCGATGCGGGAAGAGTCCAGGGTGGCCAGGGCGATCTTCATCCCCATCCCCTCCTCGCCCAAGCGGTTGGCGGCGGGGACGGGGCAATCTTCGAAGGCGACACCGGAGGTGATGCTCGCACGCAAGCCCATCTTCTTCTCCTCCGGCAGGAAGGTGAATCCCGGCAGGTCCGAGGTCACGATGAAGGCGGTGATCCCCCTGTGGCCGAGATCGGGATTGACATTGGCAAGTACCACAAAGGTCTCGCCAACATGGGTGTTGGTGATCCAGGCCTTGGAGCCGTTCAGGACGTAGCGGTCTCCGTCGCGCACGGCGCGGGTCTTGATGGCCCCGGCGTCTGAGCCGGCTCCGGGCTCGGTGAGACAGAAGCCGCCGAGCTGCCGGCCGCTGGCCAGCGGCGGCAGGAAACGCCGCTTCTGCTCCTCGGTGCCGAAGCGCAGGATGGGTTCCTGGCAGACCGAATTGGTGACGGATACGGTGACCGCCGTGGAGGGGCAGACCCTCGCCAGCTCCTCGATGGCCACTGCGTAGGCCACGCTGTCGAGTCCCGACCCTCCGTAGGCCTCGGGCACGATCATGCCGAGCAGGCCCAATTCCGCGAGCCCAGGGAGGAGCTCACCGATGAATCGCCCCTCCTCATCCCGCTTCTGGACCCCGGGCCTGATCTCCTGCTCGGCGAAGTTCCTCACCATTTCGCGGATCATCTTCTGGTCTTCGTTCAGCTCGAAGTCCATACCCGATTCTCCTTCGGTGATCTCCCCCGCGGCTTGGTCCGGACGAAGAGAGAACTTACTATACCAGCCGGGCCGAACGCCGGCAAACAGCCGTCCTTTTCACTTGTCACTTCTCACTTCTTACTTCTCACTTCTTACTTCTCACTTCTCACTTCTTACTATCCCAAACCGCGGCCGCCTGTGCTCCAGGAAGGCGCCGATCCCCTCCAGCGGCTCGCCCGAGGCAAAGAGGAGGCTGAAGGCGCGCCGCTCCAGGGCCAGGGCCGGGGCCGTAGGGAGCCCGTGCTGGTGGATCAGGAGTTCGCGCAGAAGGCCGAGGGCCGTGGGCGAGAACCCGCCGAAGGCATCGAGGGTCCGCTCCAGGGCTTCGGCATACCCCGAACGGGTGGTGCAAATCCAGACCGAGGAGCGCGCCACGGCGGGGGTCAGCCGCCCTCCTCCGAACCAGCACCGAGCGGCCCCCGCCGCACCCAGCCGCCAGGCCAGCAAGGTGGCCTCGCCCCGGCCCGACGGCCGCAGCTCCAAGAGCCCGCCCCGGCACCACGAGAGGCCGTCGCAGGCCAGGAACAGGGGGCTGACATCGGCTCCCAAGCGCCCGGCCACCACGCCCAGGACGGGCCAAGGGTGACGGAGCAGTGCCTCCACCGCATCTGCGGAAACGAACGGTCCCTCGATGGGTCCCTTCGCAGCCAGAACGACGGGCGCGTCCGAAGCCAGGGCCTCTTCGAAGCGCTCCGGCCAGCCGGGTTCATGCAGTTCCAAGGGGAGCGCCCTCATGGCCCTTGCCAGCCTTGGAGCCAGGAGAGCAGCACGTACTCCACTTCGGGCCCCAAACTCACGATCTCGTCCCCTTCCTGGACGATCGTCTGGCAGGAGAGCACCTCCTCGGCGCGCCCCGCGCGCAGGAGCGTCACCGCGCAGTTCCGGCAGTCGGCGTTCCAGCAGAAATCGCCGTAGGGGACGCTCTGGGGCGAGAGGTACTGGTAGCACCTCAAGAGGAGGTTGTTCTCCGGAACCTTCGCCTCCCGTCCCAGGATCCGCATGGACACAAGCCGCTCGAACGGTTCGAAGATGTCGCCCGCCCTCATCTTCACCTGCCCTCGCCGAGGCCGCTCAGTGAAAGAACTTGGCCGTATCCACGAAGAGTACGACGGCGAAGAAGGCCATGACCAGCGCGAAGCCCGCCATGATGATCCGCTCCTTCACGACGGTCGGGAGGTCCCGCCGGATCGCCCCCTCCACCGCCAGGATCAGGATCTGCCCGCCGTCCAGGCCCGGCACCGGCAGGAGGTTCACCAGGGCGAGCTGCAGCGAGATCAGCGCCATCCAATACAGAATGCTGTAGAAACCGGCCCTCACGGCCTGGGCCGTGATGTAGGCGATGCTCACGGGCCCCTGCATGGATTTGAGGGAGATCTTGCGCTGGAAGAGCCCCTGGATGGCCCTGTAGGTGAGGGTGGACTGGTCAACGATCATGCGCCAGGCCTTGCCCAGGTTGGAAGGGAAGGGATACCGCACCCACGTGCTCTCCTGGGCTACCACCCCGATGAGGTAACGGCCAGCCTGGGCGTTCCACTCAGGGGTGATCGTGAAGTTCAGCAGCCTTCCGCCGCGCTCCACGGTGAAGTGTCTGGGGCTGCCCCCCCCATGGAGCATGGCTTGGTAGAACTGATCCCAGTATTGAAAGCGCTGTCCGTCCACGCTCACGATCCGGTCTCCGGGCCGGATCCCGGCGGCCCCCGCAGGCGATGGGTTCGCCACCGCGCCGATGATGGGAGGCAGCTGCGGGAAGACCCCGATCTCCCCCATGGGCTGGTGCATCATGGTAACCGTGTCGGGCGTCACACGGAAGGTCCGGCGTCTACCGCCGCGGATCACGACCACGTCATAGGGCCTCAGCGTCAGCGTGTAGATCTGCTCCCTGGCCTGTTCCCAGTTCGAGACGTGGCGGCCGTCCAGACTGTAGAGCAGGTCGCCGGCCTCGATCCCCGCCTTGGCCGCCGGCAAATTGGGGGCCACCCATCCGATGACGGGGGGCTGGTCGCGGAGCACCGACTCCTCCATGCCGTACATCGCAAGAGAGGCGTAAATTCCGTAAGCCAGCAGGGCGTTGAAGGTAACCCCCATGATCATGACGATGAAGCGCTGCCACCGCTTCTTCTTGAAGAAGGGCTCGCCGGGGCCCTGGGGCTGCTCGGCGGCCGCCTCCTTGTCGCTGGCACCCTCCCCGGCCTCCTCGCGGAACTTCACGTAGCCCCCCAGGAGTATCCACCGGAACTGCCACGGGTTGTACCTTCCCTTCACCTCGAAGAGCTTGGGGCCAAAACCCACGGAGAAGGCGTCGATAGCGAAGCCTTGGAGGCGTCCGGCCAGGTAGTGGCCAAACTCGTGAACGATGATCAGCACGGCCAGCAAAAGGACGAACGAGAGGAGGGCGTAGAAAAAGCTGAGGACGATCAAGACATCTTCTCCATGGCCGAAAGGAACTTCCGGGCCGCGGCGCGCCCGGCCTGATCCAGGGCCAGCACCTCCTCCAGGGAGGAGGGAGAGGCGGGCACGGTGGCGTCCAGGACCCGCCCGATGAGATCGGGGATACCGCCGAAGGGGATGACGCCGTCGAGAAAAGCCTTGACGGCCACCTCGTTCGCCGCGTTCAGGGCGATCATGTGGGATTCCGAGCTCTCCATGGACTGGCGAGCGAGGCCGAGACAGGGGTAACGCCGGGGATCGGGCTCCGAGAAGGTGAGGGAGGAGATGGCCGTCAGGTCCAGAAACCCCTGAATGCCTGGGCTCCTGCTCGGGTAGGTGAGGGCGTACTGCACGGGTAGCGCCATGTCCGCGGTGGCCATCTGGGCCATCATGGAGCCGTCCACGTACTCCACCAGGGAATGGACGATGCTCTGGGGGTGCATGAGCACGTGGATGCGCTCGGCGGGCACACCGAAGAGGTGGTGCGCCTCCATCACCTCCAGCCCCTTGTTCATCATGGTGGCCGAATCCACGGTGATCTTCCGGCCCATCTTCCAGGTCGGGTGGGCCAGCACCTCCCTCACCGATGCGCTGGCCATGGCCTCCATGGGACGATCCCGGAGGGAACCACCGGAGGCCGTCAGAAGGATCCTTCGGATGTGTTTCTTGCTCTCGCCGCGGACGCACTGGAAGACGGCGCAGTGCTCGCTGTCCACGGGGAGGATCTCGGCTCCCGACCGGCGCGCCGCCTCCATCACCAAGCGGCCCGCCATGACCAGGGACTCCTTGTTGGCCAGGGCCACGCGCTTGCCCCGCTGGATCGCCCGGTAGGTGGGTTCGAGGCCGGCGGCACCCACGATGGCGGCCATCACCACCTTGGCCTCCGGGACATCCGCTACCAGGGAGGCCCCGTGGAGCCCGTGGTAAACCTCCACACCCGGGAACCGCCTCTGCAGCGCCGCGGCGTCGGCCTGATCGGACACGGAGACCACCCGCGGGGAGAACTCGCGGATTTGCTCCGCCAGCCGCTCGACCTTCCGGCCGGCGGCCAGGCCCACGACGTGGAAGTCGTTCCGCAGGTTTTGCACCACCTTCAGCGTGGTCTCTCCCACGCTTCCCGTCGATCCGAGGATGGCTATCCCGACGCTCATCGCATGAACACCTGATGGTAGTAGTAGAGCAAAGGTCCGTTGAAGAGCAGGCTGTCCAGCCGGTCCAGCACGCCGCCGTGCCCCGGCAGAAGGTTGGACGAGTCCTTGATTCCGGCGCCGCGCTTGAGCAGCGACTCGAAAAGGTCTCCGAGCTGGCCCACGATGGAGAGCAGGATGCCGAGCACTAGCACGTCCTTCCAGCGAAGGGCCGCGTAGAAGGTCCACTTCGCCACGGCCGACGCCAGCACGCTACCCGCCACGCCGGCCACCGCACCCTCCCACGTCTTCTTGGGAGAAACGCGCGGATAGAGCTTGTGTTTTCCGAGCGCGCTGCCCACGTAGTAGGCGGCGCTATCGCCCGCCCAGATGGCAATGCAGAGGAGGAAGATGAGCTGCGCCCCCTCTCCCTCCACCTGGCGCAGGCCCAACATGAAACCGAGCAGGAAGCCCACGTACAGAGCACCGAAGAGGGTTGCCGAGAGGGAGGCCAGGATGACCTTGAGGTCTGTCTTCGTGGAGAGCCCCCACACCAGGAGCACCAGGAAGGCCGCCGAGAGGATCCGTTCCGGCGTCATCTCCTCGGGCCAGAGCCAGGAGCCCAGCAGGGCCAGGGAGAGCAGGCAGACGAAGCGGCGGAAGGGAGGGGCGCCGGAGCGGGCGGCCACCGCCTCGAATTCCCAGGCCGCCAGAACGGTGGCCACGCACACCAGGGCCGTGAAGTAAACAGGGGCCTTGGCCAGTACGACCGCGATGAAGATGGGCAGCAGCACGATGGCCGTGAGGACGCGCTTCACCGGGAGCTCCTTGGGGGCCGCTCGGGCCGCTCCGCCGTGGAGGGAGAGACGCCGCCGTAACGGCGCTCGCGCCGCTGGTAATCCAGCACCGTCTCGTAGAAGTGCTCGGCCCTGAAGTCCGGCCAGAAGATGTCCAAGATGACCATCTCCGTGTAGGCGATCTGCCAGAGCAGGAAGTTGCTGATGCGATACTCCCCGCTGGTTCGAATGAGGAGGTCGGGATCAGGTAGGTCGGGCGCGTAGAGGTGCCGGGCCACGTCTTCGGTGGTCACATGCCTGGGCGCCCCGGTGCGGAGAGCCTCGGCCACCAGCGCGTTGCAGGCATCGGCGATCTCCGTACGGCCTCCATAGGAGAGGGCCAGGGTCAGGGTCCGCTCTTGGAAGTGCTTCGTTCGCTCCTCCAAGTCCCGAAGAAGGGAGCGGACTCCGGCGGGAAGGTCGCCGATCCGGCCGATGGTCCTGAAGCGTATCTCGTTTTTGAGGATCTCTCGCGATTCGGAGGCGATGAAGCGCCTCAGCAGGCTGAAGAGCGCCCTGACCTCACCCGGCGGCCTCTTCCAGTTTTCCATGGAGAAGGCGTAGAGCGTAAGGTAGCGCACGTGCAAGTTCCCGGCAGCCGTCACCGCTTGGCGGACCGCCTCGATGCCGGCCTTGTGCCCCTCGATCCTGGGCAGCCCGCGGCTTTTGGCCCAGCGGCCGTTGCCGTCCATGATGATGGCCACGTGCTGGGGAACCCGCTGGGGATCCACCAACCTCAGCAGGGGGTGCGGCTCCTTCCCGTCGGTGCTCTTAAAGCCCTCTTTCATGACCGCCCTTTCCGATCTCATACCATACCATACCCGCCTCCAGCGCAGCCGAGTCCGCCGCGCCGGCTAGCCCTCGCTGCCGGGCTCTCCGGTCTTCGCCTCCAGGGCGCGAAGGCGCTCCCGCAGCGCCTCCAGCTCGCCGGTCAGCTCACGCAGCTTGGCGAGGCAGTTGCCGAGACCCTCAGCCAGGGAGGACAGCTCCGCCGCGGAGGCGCCGCGAAGCGGGGGCGCGGGCTGCGCGATCTCCGACAGCGGCGTCTCCAGCTCGATCCCGGGCACGGCGGGCTCGGAGGGCGCGAGCCGCTGCCCGGGCTCCGCTTCGCCGCGGGCCTCTTTCGCCCCCGGCGGGGCCGCCTGCTCGAGATCCAGCTCCTCGGCATCCCCCGCCGACGGGCCCGCTTCCACCCTCACCGTCACGGGCGAGCCCTCCGCCGAAAGGGCGTCCAGGTCGAAATCCACCTCGGGTTCCGCCGCTGACCCCGCCGGCGGAGATGGCCACGTGGCCTCGGGCCCCGGCGCCGGCGAAGGCTCGGAAACGGCGGGGCGCTCGGGCGCGCGGCGAGGCGCCTCTTCTTGAACCGCCTCCACGGCCGCCGCGGCACGGGCGATGCGCTCGCCCGAATCCTCCTCTAGGGCCATCGCCTCACCGCCCCTGGCCGACGCCACCGGCACGACCGGCCGCTCTCCCGAGGAGGACCGGCCCTCCGCCGCCTCGCCGTACGGCCCGGGACGACTCATGCGCTTGGCCGCCTTCAGGCTCTCTTCGTTCTCTTGGAGTTTTCGGACGACCTGCTCGATGATCTTGCGAAGAGTTTCGTTGACCCCCTGGCCCGCCGTGGCCACCGAGGTGAAGGAGGGAACTCCCCGCCAATTGAGCTTGGCCTCCATCTCCTCCACGGGCACCAGGTTGGGAAGGTCCCGCTTGTTGTACTGAAAAACGAGCGGGATGCCGTCCGGGTCCAGGGTGTTCAGGCGCAGGTTGTGCTTGAGGTTCTCCAGGCTCTCCAGGTTGGCGTCCATCATCGCGCCCTGGGAGTCGGCCACGAAGACCACGCCGTCACTTCCGCGCAGCACGATGCGGCGGGTGGCGTCGTAGAAGACTTGCCCAGGAACCGTGTAGAGCTGCACGCGCACGTGCATGCCGCGGATGGTGCCTAGCTCCATGGGCAGAAAATCGAAGAAGAGCGTCCGGTCGGTCTCCGTGGCCACGGAGAGGAGCTTGCCCCTCTTTTCGGGATTGGCCGTTCCGTAGATGTACTCCAGATTGGTGGTCTTTCCGCACAGGCCCGGGCCGTAGTAGACGATCTTCAGCGTGATCTCCTTGGTGGCCCTATTGATCATGACCATGATCGCTCTCCTTCTGGAGGCCGACGCTCGCCATGCGCCGGTACAGGTGCCTGCGCTCGATCTGAAGTTCCTCGGCCGTCTTGGATATGTTACCACCGTGCCGCTGGAGGGCCCGGCGGATGAACTCCCGCTCGAAGGCCTCTCGGGCCTCCCGGATCGGCCCCGTCCAGCGAATGGCCTCCTGGTTTTTCCCGGACGGAGGCGCCTGCAAGAAGAGATCTCCCTCCTGGATTTCGGCTCCCGGCACCATGATGATCAGCCTCTCCATGAGGTTTCTCAGCTCCCGGACGTTGCCGGGCCAGTAGTACCGCTGCAACGCCTGCCTGGCCTCCCGGGAGAGGCTCTTCGAGGGCCGCCCGTACTGCCTGGCGAAAAAGTCCAGGTAATAGGTGCACAGGAGGAGGATGTCCTCGGCGCGCTCCCGCAGCGGCGGAACCTGAATGGGGATCACGTTGAGGCGGTAGAAGAGGTCCTCCCTGAAGCCCCCCTCGCCGATGAGATCGCGGAGGTTTTTGTTGGTGGCCGCGATGACCCGCACGTCCACCCGGATGGACTCGGCCCCGCCCACGGGTTCGAAGGTCTGCTCCTGCAGGACCCGCAGCACCTTGGCCTGGGTGGCGAGGCTCATGTCGCCGACCTCGTCCAGGAACAGGGTTCCTCCGTCGGCCAGCAGGAACTTACCCTTCTTGTGCTCGATGGCCCCGGTGAAGGAGCCCTTCCGGTGGCCGAAGAGCTCGCTCTCGATGAGCTCCGTGGGGATGGCCGCGCAGTTGAGCTCCACGAAGGGCTCCTCGGAGCGGTCGCTGAATCGGTGGATGAGCCGCGCCACCAGCTCCTTGCCGGTGCCGTTCTCGCCGTAGATCATCACCCGCCCCGCGGTGGGAGCCGCTCGGCGGATCTGCTCCTTGAGCTGGGCGATGGCCTTGCTCTCCCCGACGAGGGTCACCTCTTGCTTCATCTGGTCCTGCAAGAGCAGGTTCCGCTCCTCCAGCCGGTGCTTCCGGAGGGCGTTGCCCACCGTCAGCACCACCCGCTCCAGAGAGAGGGGCTTCTCGATGAAGTCGAAGGCGCCCAGTTTGCAGGCTTTCACGGCGGTCTCCACGGTTCCGTGGCCGGAGATCACGAGCACCTCGGTCGTGTGGCCGCCCGCCTTCAGCCGCTCCAACACCTGGAGACCGTCCATGCTGGGGAGCCAGACGTCCAGGAGCACCACCTCGTAGTCGCGAGATTCCAGCAGCCCAAGGGCCGACTCGCCCGTCTCGGCCTCGTCGACGTCGTAGCCCTCGTCCTCGAGGATCTGCCGGAGGGTGTTCCGGATCCCCTCCTCGTCGTCCACCACGAGAATGCGTCCCCGCACCATGGTCGCTCCTTTACAATGGCAGTGTCAGGATGAACCCCGCCCCGTCCCGGTACTCCTCGTCCACGCGAATCGTCCCGCCGTGCTCCTCCAGGATGCGCGCCACGATGGCCAGTCCCAGGCCCGTACCCTTGCGCTTGGTGGAGAAGTAGGGAAGGAAGAGCCTGGAGCGGGCCTCGGGAGGGATCCCCGGTCCCGTGTCCCTGATCGTCACCACCGCTTGGCCCGCCTCTTCGCGCAGGCCGACGAAAAGCTGCCCCGAGGTGTCCATGGCCTGGATGGCGTTCTCGAAGAGGTTCTTGAACACACGGCCCATCTGCTCCATGTCGAGCCGCACCGGGGGAAAGTCGCTGGGCAGGTCCAGCCGAAAATCGACGGTGGAGGCGGCGGCCCGGTAGGAGGAGACGGTAGCCTGGATGAGGGCGGGCAGCGAGGCGGCCTTCGGGTGCACCTCGGGGAGCCTCGCGAAACGGGAGAACTCGTTGACGATGGTCATCATGGCCTCGACCTCCCGCTCGATGGTGGTGGTGCCCTCCATCACCGCGGATTCCAGGTCGGAGGCGCCCTCCCGCACCTTCTTGCGGATCCGCTGAGCCGAAAGGCGGATGGGCGTCAGCGGGTTTTTGATCTCGTGTGCCATCCGCTGGGCCGCCTCCTGCCAAGCCGCTATGCGCTGGGCCCTGGCCAGGTCGCTGATGTCCTCCAGGATGATCAGGCTCCCGAAGGCCTTCCCGTCCGGGCCCTTCAACGGAGTCACGGTGACGGAGAGGATCACGTGGCCCCTCCGCGTGTTGAGCATCACCTCACGGTTGGCCACACTCCGCTTGGCGGCCCCCGCGATGACCGCCCCGATGGGCCCCCACTCGGGCCGGGAGACCAGGTTCCTCATGGGCTCGCCGGGGTGCATGTCCAAGATGTCGCGCGCCTTCGGATTGAGGGTCCTGAGCTGACCGTCCGCGTCCGTGGAGATGACGCCGATGTTCAGCGTCTCCAGGAGGGTTTCGATGTAGCGGCGGCGGCGCTCCGCCGATTCCGAGGCGGCGCGGATCTCGGCGTTACTCCGCTCCAGCTCCGCCTTGCTGGCCTCGAGTTCGTGCGTCATTTGGTTGAAGGAGGAGACCACCTGGCCGAACTCGTCCCTTCCGTCGTAGCTGATCCGGTGCAGCAGGTTGCCCCTCGACACCTCCTGCGTGCCCTCCAGCAGCAGCTGCAGGGGCAGGCTGACCTCCCGGAAGAGCTGGGAGCCGATCCAGACCGCCACGAAGGTCACGAGCAGCGTGAGCGCCAGGAAGGAGGAGATCATGGAGATCTTGAGCGTCTGGCGCTGGCTGTGGATCTGGAGGTACTGCTTGTTGTTGTCCGAGATCACCTTGGCCTGGGCGAAGAGCCCCTTCGGCAGGAACATTCCCACCATAATTCCCGTGTGGTCATCCACCTCCACTCCGCTCACCACCGTGGGCACCGGGGTCAGGTCGATCCAGCCCAGGAGGCCGCCCGGATGGAAGATCTTGTCCACCTTGTAGGCCGTGGGCGCCGGGAACTCCGCGGGCATCTTGGCCAGGACGGTCCCGTCGCGGTTGATGAGGGCCACGGCGTCCATGTCGCCCGCTTGCCAGAGGTGGCTGGTGAGCGCGGGCCGCAGCTCGGGGGAGATCCTCCGCAACTGCCAGGCGAGGGCTTTGGCCTTCCTGTAGCTCTCGTCCCGCACCATGTCGAGGGTCTTGTCCACGAGTTCTTGGCTGGCCGAGGCCACCGTCCCCACGGGGGAACGGAACCACCGGTCCACCGTGGATTCGATCAGCAGGATGGCGCTCACGAAGAGCAGGAGCGAGGGAAGGAGGCCCAGGAGGACGAAGGCGGTCAGCAGGCGGGTCCTGAACCTCGCCCCTTCCCGCTGCCTCCGCCACGCGATGAAGCCCTTCACCAGCTCCCGGAAGAGCACGAAGAGAAGGACCATCATGAGCAGGAGGTTCACCAGCGAGAGGGCCGTGAGGAGGTAGTTGCCGGCGGGGGTTATGCTCTCCGCCTCCTGCTGGCGCCGAATGACCAGGATGAAGCCACCCACCATGAGCAGGCCCGCACAGGCGATCAAGATCATGAAGGTGCGGGGGGTCAGGCGCGGTCTCATGGCGTTTCGAGGGTCTGGCTGACCCAGGGGGTCTGGACCTCCCAGGGGATGATCCAGAGCACAAAATTGGTCAGCACGTGCACCCTCACCCGGATGGAATAGCCGCCCTCGGAAGGTTCGAGGTTCGCGACGGAGGTCACGGTGAGGTTCTTGACCTCCTTCATGTAGCTGGCCATCTCGGCCCAGCTCCCCACCGCCCTCCGGTCGGTGACCTTGTCATCCACCTGGGTTTCCAGGGAGTACTGGCGCGTCAGGTTGTCAAAGCGGACCGTGTGGACGACCACGTGACGCACCACCAGCTTGTCCTTCCAGAGGAACCGGTGTTTCACCACCTCCACGGTGAAGAAGAGGCTCACGGGCTGGGTGGACTGGATGAGCTCCTTCAGGTCGGGCCGGTCCAGCGCGTCGCCCACGCCGAAGGAGGCCACCAGGTCCCGGCCCCGGTATTCCCAGGAGAGGCCTTCGACGTAAGGGCCCGCGGCCCAGACCGCGACCGCCGAGAGCAGGGCCAGGGCGGCCACGGCCACCCGGAGAAGGGAAGGGCGGCACGCGCGTGTCATGGAATGGGGCGACTCCGGACTCCCCTTCACAACCGCCTCCCTTCGGCCGCCCTAGAGTACGTTGGCGGCGATCTCGGCGAGCGGCGAGCGCTCCCCGCGGTTCAGGCTCATGTGCCCTGCCAGTCTCTGGTCCTTGAACTTCTCCACGGCGTAGGTCAGCCCGTTGGACGAAGCGTCGATGTAGGGGTTGTCGATCTGGTAGGGATCGCCCGTGAGCACGATCTTGGTCTGTTCCCCCGCGCGGGTGATGATGGTCTTGACCTCGTGGGGGGTGAGGTTCTGCGCCTCGTCCACGATCATAAACTGCTGCGGGATGGAGCGCCCGCGGATGTAAGTCAGGGCCTCGATCTCCAGGATCCTCTGGTCCACCAGCTCCCTGTAGGCGTCGTGGCCCCTGTTGCTGTAGGAGAGGTTCAGGAGCAATTCGAGGTTGTCGAAGATGGGCTGCATCCAAGGCTTGAGCTTCTCCTCCAGCTCGCCCGGCAGGTAGCCGATGTCCCGTCCCATGGGAAAGATGGGACGGGTCACCAGGAGCCGCTTGAAGACCTGCTGGTCCGCGACCTTGTGGAGGCCCGCCGCCAGGGCGAGGAGGGTCTTGCCGGTCCCGGCCTTCCCCACCAGCGTCACGAGCGGGATCTGGTCGTTCAGCAGGAGGTCCAGGGCGAACCGCTGCTCCTTGTTCCGGGGCGTGATGCCCCACATGCCCTTCACGTCGTCGATGGGGACCACCAGGTCCTCCTCCGGCGAATGGCGCGCGAGGGCCGTGTGGGACGGGCTCTGCTCGTCCACGAGAAGCACCATCTCGTTGGGATGCAGCGGCTCGGGGCAGGCGATGGCCCGCTTCGAAAACAGCTCGTCGAGGGTCTGCCGCGGGACCGTGATGGTGCGGTGCCCCGCGTAGAGCTCCTCGATCTGCACCTTGTCCGTCTCGTAGTCCTCCGCCGGTATGCCGAAGGCATCGGCCTTGATGCGGAGGTTGGTGTCCTTGGTGACGAAGACCACCTCCTGCTTTCGGCGCTTGAAATAGAGCGCCACGGCCAGGATGAGGTTGTCCGCGCTCCCCTCTCGGATGGAGGGCGGGAGATCTTTTTCCACCTCCTCGATCACCACCCGGAGCGTGCCCCCCGAGGGGAGAGAGACGCCGCTCGAGAGGGGACCCTCCTGCCGCAGCTTGTCCAGCTGCCTGGAGACCTCGCGGGCGCTGCGCCCGATCTCGGTGACGTCACGCTTGAAGCGGTCCACCTCCTCGATGACCCAGATGGGGATCACCACGTGGTGCTCCTGGAACTTATAGATGCAATAGGGGTCATGGAGAAGGACGTTCGTGTCCAGAACGTAGATGCGGCTCATACAATCTCCTTGAGCGTCCGTGAGACTTCAGCCAGATCGGAGGGGCGATCGCCGGGGTTCTTATTCAGACACTTCAGGACGAGCGATTCCAGGCTGGGCGGAAGGCGGACCAGGCGCGAGGGGGGAAGGGGCGGCTCCTTGAGCTGCTTGATCAGGATCACCGAGGGCTTGTCCCCCGTGAAGGCGTCGTGGCCGGTCAGCAGGAAATAGGCGAGCAGCCCCAGGCAGTAGATGTCGGACCGCGCGTCGAGGGGCAAGCCCTGGATCTGCTCGGGGGACACGTACTTGGGGGAGCCCACGAAGTGGCCCTCCTGCGTGAGCTCCTCGTTCCCTTCCGCTTCCGTGTAGGCGATGCCGAAATCCAGTAGCTTCGGGATGCCGCTGGGGGTGAGGATCACGTTCTGCGGCTTGAGGTCGCGGTGGATGATGCCCAGCTTGTGCGCCTCGGCCAGTCCCGCCGCCACCGCCCGCAAGATCTCCACCTTCTGCCTGAGGTTGGCGCTCTTCCCCTCACCGTCCCGCACCCACTGGCTCAGAGTCTTGCCGGGGATGTACTCCATGGTGATGAAGGAGAGGTCCCTCCACGCACCCAGGTCGAACACCCTGACCACGTTCGGGTGGGTGATCTTTCGCGTGAGTTTGATCTCCCGCAGGAACCTGGAGCGCGCCTGCTCGCTCAGGCCGGGCCGCCGGCGCAGAGTCTTGAGGGCTATCACCTCGTCCAGCTCCCGGTCTCTGACCCGGAACACCTGCCCCATGCCTCCCCTCCCCAACTCCTCGAGGACCTCGTACCGGCCCGCGATCACGGAGCCCGGCGGCAACTCCTGGGCCGCCAAGTCCTGGAGCGCCTCGGCCGCATCCGCGTAACGCCTGTCGGGCCGGACCTCCAGAAGCTTGAGTACCAGAGCCCGGACGTTTTCCGCGACGGAGGCTCCATGGAGGGGATCGGCGGAAGCGGGGGCCTCCCCTTCCTTTGGCCGGTCGGGGGCGGCCCCGGTGACCAGGCGGAGGAAGAGCGCGCCGACCGCGAAGAGGTCGGACCGCGCCGTCGGAGCGCCACCGGCCAGGATCTCCGGCGCCAGGTAGGGCCGCAGCGCCTCGCTCTTCGGTGAAGGCTCCAGCTCTCTCCACGCGCCAAGCAGGCCGAAGCCGTGAATCTTGATCCGCCCCTCCCCGTCCATGAAGACGGCGTCAGGCGACACGTGGCCGTGAACCACTCCGCGTCTGTGGGCCTCCGCGAGCGCCTCCAGACACTGCCGGAGCTTGTCCACGGCACCGTAAACGGAGGGCTCGTAGCCCTCTTCGAGCCAACCCGACAGAGGGCGTCCGTCGAAGAACTCGTAGACCAGGATCGTCTCTTCCCTGCCCGGCACCACGTCCCTGAGCGAAAGGATGGCCGGGTGCCGGAGCTCCAGCCTCAACTGGAAACCCTCCTGCGCGGAGAGGGGATCGCCCGATCTCTTCCTCCCGGCGGCGTGAAGGAGTACGGGCAGGTGGAGAGAACCGTCCTCCCCTTCGAACCAGGGGCCGAAGGAGTCCCTCCCCCTGGGCCTCACGGCGCGGTACCTCTCATCCTTCAAGGGCGTCATGGCCTGGGGCCGGCGCTTGAGGCCTTCCAACCGGCTCTCCACATCCCGAAAGGAGAGGTCCTGGGCCATGACCTGGCGGTAGGCCGAGGAGGCCTCATCCAGGTTGCCCTCCGCCTCCCGCGTCCGTCCCAACAGGTATAAGCGCCAGAGATCCTCCCCTCCGGAGGAGGCGGGCAGGCCGTCCAGGCACACGCGCGCCAGCTCCGGTTGGTCCAATTCGACGAAGAGCCGGGCTTTTAAAACACCGATCCGCGCCTGGAGTTCGCGCCCCTCAGGGAGAGCCTGCAGCCGCTTGAGGAGGTACTCCCGATCCTCCCTGCTGGCCGCCAACTCGACCGCCTCTTCCCAGTCCCCCGCCTCGTAGGCCATGCGGCAAGCTGAGCCAAGGTCACCCGCCTCGAGGTAGCACTGCTTGGCCATACCGTAGAGCCCGGCCTGCTGGAAACTCTCAGCGGCGGGCAGGTAGGCCTGCGCCCGGAAGAAGAGGTTGCCGGCCGCCTCGTAATCGCCCATCTCCCTCCGCAGCTCGGCTGCCCCAGCTACGTTCCCCGCTTGCTCAAGCAGGTTCGCCGCCCGCTCCTTGCGGCCGGCCTTGACGAAAAGGAGCGCCGCCTCCCCCGTCTCCCCCTTGGCCAGGAGCGCCTCGGCCCGAAGCTCGGCGGGCGTGTTCTCCTCCCGATCCACGAGCGCCGAGACCCTATCCATGGCACCGGCCCGCCGGTACAGCTCCATGGCCTTCGTGTACTGCTTGGCGGCCTCGTAGCACTGGGCCGCCTGCATCACGTTGTTCAGGCTCTCGTGGACCTCGGCCGCGCGGGTATAGGCCTGCCCCTCCTCGAAGAAGCGGGCGATCTCGGTCAACTGCTCCCGCTGCTGGAGCTGCTCCGACGCCGTCAGCAAATCCATGGAGGGCAAAGCCTTGACCGCCTTCTCGAAGAGGAGGAGCGCGCGCTCCACGTTACCGGCTTGAAAATGGAGGCGGCCGGCGTCCAGGTACCGTCCCGACTGTTCGAGGTACTGGGCGGCGAGGGCCACGTGGCCCCCCTTGAGGGCGAGCTGGGCCGCCTGGAACTTGTTTCCCGATTCACCCATGATTTGGGCCGCCCGGCCGAACTGGCCGTGGCGGGCCAACATCTGGGCGGCGGAGGTGGGGTCGCCCGCCTGAAGCAGGTGATCCACCCCCTGGGATACCCGCCCCAGCGCCTCCTCCACCTGCGAGGCCGCCGCTAAGGCCCCCGCCTTCAGGTACATTTTGAGCGCTTTTTCTTCAAGGCCGGCCGCTTTGTAGAGATCTCCCGCCCTGAGGTAGTCCCCCCTGAAATAGGCCTTCCAGGCTTCCCGCGAGAGCTGGGACAAGGATTCCTCCAACGGGGCCAGACTACCAATGGCGTAAAGGTGTGTCAAATCGGTCCCACCGCATCCGCATCCCCGTGGCAGTCTTTTCCCTTTACGTGATGGTAACAGTCGTAATCGAGCAATGGCCCCCTCAGCGGACGGCTCTCCCTGAGAGCGAGTCCATCCCGCGCCGGGATTGCGTGCTTCGGAGAGGAAGCGATGCCGGCAGGAGCAGGCAGCCAAACTTCCCGGCCTTTCTTATCTCCTGTCCCCTGTCCCCTGTCCCCTGTCCCTTGTCCCTTGTCCCTTGTCCCTTGTCCCAATCTTGACCAGCTGCCCTCTGGGCGCCATACTATAAAGGCGCGAAAGGGGGTTAGGAATGAAGCGGATTCTTCTTCTCACCACGTTGTTCTGTCTGGTGGGGGCTTCGGTCTCCGCCGCATACAAGATCCAACTCAAGAACGGCAAGATCATCACCGCCGAAGAAAAGCCGGTGATCAAGCAGGATCTCGCTTTCTTCATGAAGGAGGGGCTGACTCTCTACCTGCCCGCGGACCAGATAGACATGGCGGCGAGCCAGAAGCTGAACACGCTCAAGGTGACCCCGGATCTGGAGGGCGTGGTTCCCGCTTCCGTGCTCCCCCCTGAAAAACCGCAGCCCCTCGTCATCACCGACGAGATGCTCAACAAGATCACGGCCCATTCCCGGCTTGCCAACGAGGGCGAATTGACCTCTCCAGACAAAGGCGAAGCCTCTTCCACCGCGGAGGGCTCCAAGGGCGTTTCCATGCAGGACAGGCAAGCCGCGGAGGCGCAGCGTGAGCAGCGCTCTCGGCAGGAACTGCAGGGCCGGCTGGACTCTCTCATGAGCGACAGGTTCACCGCCCAGCGGCAGCGCGCCGATCTGAGCAAGCAAGTCCAGGACTTGCAGCAGAAATTCAACTTTTCCACCCAGTACGACGACAAGCAGCGGATTCAGGAGCAGATCAACCAGGCGGAGTCCCAACTGAACAGCGTGACGGACCGGTTGTCCGCCCTGGACAGCCAGATCCAGAGCGTCCAGCAACAAATTTCCTCCATCCCTCCCACGGTGGTCATCGAGGGGAACAAGTAGTCGGGCGGCCCGGGCCCTGTCCCCAAACGAAGAAACGGCGCGCCAGGGGTGTCCGGTAAGCTGGATGGATTCCACGCTGGGAGCAGGACAATTCCGATTTCCCGTGGGAAAGCCTTCAGGAATGCTGAGGGGAGAGCCGCCCTTCGTGGCTGGCATGTCCCTTGCTTCGGAGAGAAGCGTGGAGGTCAGGCCATGAGGACCACGAAGCCACTGATGGTCACGGCGATCGCCAGCCTCTTCCTGCTGGCGGGGGCGGCGGCATTCCGGGCTGAAGACTACGCGGTGGTCAAGAACGTGAGGGGAGACGGCTACGTCCAGGGCGCATCGGACGAGCAAACGCAGAGCCTGAGCATCAACGTGCCTCTCATGAACGGCGACAATATCTGGACGGGGCCCAGCGGCCAGCTCGACATCCTCATGCAGGATGGGAACCACCTTTGGGTGGACTACGATTCGCGGATCGAAGTGGACCAGTTTCCCCAGGCTGACCCTGCCAGCGGCAAGGGGTTGATTGTCCGGTTGTGGAAAGGGGCCATGCTCCTCGACGTGAGGGGCTGGAACGACCAGACGGCCAACTACGTGGTCACGACCCCCTCGGCCTCCCTCAGCCCCTCACGCCCCGGGGTTTACTACCTGCAGGTTCAGAACGTCGACAGAACGAAGGTTACGGCCTTGGATGGATCGTGCTTGGTGGCGAGCGCGGGCTCCACCGTTACCCTTCAGGCCCAGCAGATGACCTACACGGACTACGGCTATCCTCCGCTGCAACCCATGACCGCCCAACCGGTCAACTCGACCCTCTTGCAGTACCGGAACAGCAGCCTGCCCAAACCCGTGCCATCGGTCTCCCAACGCTACCTGCCCTCGGATCTTTACGCCTACTCTTCCGAGCTCGATGACTACGGCAGCTGGTCCTACACGGCCCCCTACGGCAATGTCTGGTACCCCAGCGACCTTCCCCCCGGGTGGGCTCCCTACACGGACGGCCGATGGGTATGGAATCCCTGGGGCATGACCTGGGTCCCCTACGAGGCCTGGGGCTGGGCCCCCTTCCATTACGGGCGATGGGTGTTCGACGTGGGTATCGGGTGGGGATGGGTTCCCGGCCCCTATTTCGCTCCGGCGTGGGTCAGCTTCTGGTGGGGAGACGACGGCTGGCTGGGGTGGTGCCCCCTTGGCTTCGACGGCTTCCCCCTCTGGGGGCCGGCCGGCTGGTACAGCTGTTCGGTGGTCAACATCTACCAGAACAACTTGGCACCCATCATCGTGCACCATCGAACCGCGCCGCCGCCCCATCCCATCTATCCGAGGGCGCCGGGCAACCCCGGCGGCCTTCGCGGCGGGAGTCCCAGGAACAGGGGAAGCTACACCTCCATCAACCTGCCGCCTCAACGCGTTCGGGCCTTCCGGGACGGGCGGATCACGGGGCGCGAGCTCGGAAGGCAGATCGTGGAGCCCGTCCGAACCCCAGCCCGTGCTTTCCCCTCCGTCCAGCCAGCCTGGCGGGATACCCAACCGCTCAGGGGCAGAGCCGGGGATCGGCTGGCCATCCCCAACCAGCCCCGCAGCCGCGACTGGCCGGCCGCCCCCAACCGGAGCTGGACCGACCGAGCCCCGCGGGGCCCCCGAGCACCCGTCGAGGGCGGCGTTCGGACCGAGCCCTACGTTCCCAGGCGAGTCGAGCCCAACCGCTACTTGCCTCGATCCATTGAGCCGCCGGCTCGAGAAATACCCCGGTGGTACCGCCAGGGCGTGGCGAGGCCACCGCGCATGGAACCCCTCCCGCAGGCGCCGCGGCTTATTCCCAGCCGCCCGCCCTCCGGCATGAGCGTGCCGGAGCCCCGATTCAGCATCCCTTCAGCACCGCCGTCCGGTCGGAGCAACCCGCGGCGATAGTTTCCTTTTCCTCCCTCTTCCTGGCACGGGGCGAGGCCTAGGCCTCGCCCCTCTTTGCGTGATGAGGGATGAGGGATGAGATCAGGCGCGAGGGGCCGAGGATGAGTCGCTTCCCTAATCCCCAATCCACCAGCCCTTCGTATCTTGCCTCTAGCCCAAATTCCGCGATCGAATGGTTCTTCCTTCGGTGGCGCAGGTCGCACATGGGGGAAGGGCTTTGTCTCCTGAACGGGGAGGGGGCTTCTCTTTCGCGTTCCGCTGGCGGAGCCAGACGGAACGCTCGGTTTGCCTTTCGGGTCTTTCGCGTTCCCCTGGTCAAGCCAGGAAGAACGCTCGGTTTGCCTTTCGGGTCTTTCGCGTTCCCCTGGTCAAGCCAGGAAGAACGCTCGGTTTGCCTTTCGGGTTCCTACCCGCTCCAAGGGCTTGGCCCGCGGAGCATTACCCCACCCTTGGCCCATTCTTCCCCCGGATCCAGTCCGGGGTCGAATGCCCCCAATCCCTTGGCAGGTGATTGGGCAGGTATGCCGGTCATTTAGATCCACAGGCGTTTGCACCGCCATTTCGCCTTCCATCGCGGGATTGGGGTTCAATATCGCAATTCCCTCTGTCTCTCTGTGTCTCTGTGGTTTGCTCTTTTCAATTCTCAAGTCTCTTACGCGTAGACCTGACGGACGCCGTAGAGGCTGTCCCGTTCGACGGGCACGCGGCCGGCCTTCCGGATCAGGTGGAGCAGCTCCTCGAGCCCCACACCCACGGGCGTGGTGGCGCCTGCGTCGTGGGTGAT
>Ga0207433_10005830_pt1 | contig 21719 bp, 27 predicted proteins | sample YelNatPaOPGAMG01_FD_187559 | JGI IMG/M metagenome (GOLD analysis project Ga0207433, IMG submission 187559) | Hot spring thermophilic microbial communities from Obsidian Pool, Yellowstone National Park, USA - OP-RAMG-01 (SPAdes) (version 3) | ecosystem: Environmental > Aquatic > Thermal springs... | reverse complement strand
AATGAATCGGATATTTTAATTGATGACACAAAAAAATAATTTCTAAATCAATCGCAAAACGATTAACAAAACTCAAACTAAATAATTTCTTACCAAAAGAAGATTCAAATCCTTTTAATCCTGCTTGAGTATCTTTTTCTCTAATTCCTAAAAAGGTTTTAAAAATAAAATTAAAAACAATTCTTCCTATTTTTTTAATGTTATTATCATAGAATCTGTCTCGCTGCGCCATTACAATCGGATGCCCTTCTTTTAATGCCTTAACCGCAAGATTAATTCCTTTAATACCATAAGGCAAATCATCATCAGTAAAAATCAAATATTTCCCTTGAGCAGCTAAAAAACCTTTCCTTAAACTTGCTCCTTTCCCTTGGTTAATTGGATTTCTTAAATAAAGAAATAAATTATTTTGTTTATTTTTTAATAATTTTTCTGTTTCATCTCGACTACCATCGTCAACCACAATAATTTCTGCCTGAGGATAATTTTCTCTAATTAAAGAAATTGTTTTTAAAACAATTTTTAAACGGTTATAAGTTGGAATAATAAAAGATATTTCTGGCATAATTATTATTATATTAAGATTACAATAAAAAATATCAAAAATCCAGTTGACACTAAACATAAAAAGATTTAAGATAGAAAAGAAATAATTAATTCTAAAAATTAACTTACACTATTATGTACAAAAACGAAGTTTTAGTACCCACAGTCATTGAAAAGTCTAATATCGGCGAGAGGGTTTATGATATCTACTCGCGACTTTTAAAAGAAAGAATTGTCTTTTTAGGCGGTCCAATTGATGACGCTTTAGCTAATACTGTAATTGCCCAATTATTATTCTTAGAGCACGAAGATCCTAAAAAAGACATTCTTTTATATATCAATTCTCCAGGTGGATCAGTCACTTCTGCTTTAGCTATTTATGATACGATGCAATATGTAAAGCCAGATGTAGCTACTTTTTGTATGGGAATGGCTGCTTCTGGAGCTGCAGTTCTTTTGGCTGCTGGTAAAAAAGGAAAAAGATTTGCTCTTCCTAATTCAGAAATCTTACTTCATCAAGTAATGGGTGGCGCAGAAGGTCAGGCGACAGAAATTGAAATTGCTGCTAAACAAATTATTCGCGTAAAGACCCAATTAAATCAAATTCTCTCTAAACATACTGGTCAACCAATGGCTAAAATCGAAAAAGATACTGACCGTGATTTTTGGCTTACCCCAGAAGAAGCTAAAAAATATGGGGTAATCGATGAGATTATTCGTACCAAAAAATAAGGCTTTCTTTTTATTTTCCCTTTTTATTAATTGACAAAATAGAAAAAATGCAGTATAATATTAATAGTTAAATATAAATCTATGTCAAAAGAATTTTTATCTTCTAACTCAAACGAACAACTAAAAGAAGAAATAGAATTATTAACCAAACGCCTACAAGAATTAGAAAAACAATATAACGAAGTATTACCTCGTAAGGGTTTATCAGAACAAGATGATAACTTAATCACATCCCTTGAAAACGAAATTAATACTTTAAAAGCTAATATTGAAGAATTAGAAAATAAATTATAAAAATAAAAAATCATTAAATCTATGAACAGATTCGAAAAATATATAGAAAATAATAACCAAGAAAAAACAGAAGAAAAACCAACTGAAAACAGGTTTAAAAAATACATCGAAAATAATGATAATTCTAAATTAGATAATAAAGAGGAAGTTCATATTGGCATAAACTTAGAACAGCAAAAAGATACCAAATCTTTAGAAAAGGAAACGGAACAATTTTTAAATAAAAAAATAGAAGAAGATATTGGGTCTTTCAAAAACCCAATAGCGCCTGAAGAATTTCGTTCTTGGCAACAAAAAATTCAAGAAGAATTCACTAATTTTCCAGAAGAAAAACAGGATTTTATTATGAAATTTTTGGGCGATAAATTAGGACAAGATTTATCTTCCCAAGAAAAAGATGCCATTCGTCGTCGTTTACAAGCTTATCATTTAGTTTATAAAAAACTTTAATTTTATTTTATGTCTATCGAAAATCCAAATAATTTATATAGTGAAGAGGAAGCTTTTAAGGAAGCTAATAAAATGAAGAAGTTAATAGACGAAGGCAAAGCTTCGAATTATGATGAAGCAGAAAAAATAATAAATCAAGAGAATGAAGCTTTTGATGAAGCTAATAAAATGAGAAAGAAAATAGAATCTGGTGAAGCTAAAGATTACAATGAAGCGGAACGATTAGTAGAAATAGAAGAGAAAAAAACCCTATTTAAAAAACAGATTAAAGAACTTGTTGCTAATGCCGAGATAATTTTAAACTCTAAAGAATATCAAGATCCAGAACAGAAAAAAGAGCAAGCTAAATTATTAGAAGAATACGGAAATAAAATAGCGCAATTATTAAATTTGCCATCACAGCAGATCTATCTTTTAGATTTAATAAAAGACAACGCGAATATTGATAAATTAATAAATAATATAAATAAAGAGAAAAAACAACAAGCACCAGAAGCTGTGGAAAAAGCAAAAGAATTAATTAAAAAAGAAGAAAAAAAGGGTAAAGAATCTCTCTTTAAAAAAGCTGGGGGCTGGGAAACAGCCCTTACTTTTGGAGGCTTTTCTTTAACAATGCTTTTACTCCTAATATTTATGGGGGTATTTAAAATTTGGGAAAAAGCAACTGGTTGGAATTTAGATGTTGGCGGCGGAAAGGGTAAAAAATAATTAAAAAATAATAAATTAAATTTTAAAGAATCCTGAACCATTTAGAGTTCAGGGCCGTAAACCACTTATGGTTTACGGTTAAAAATAATTTTAAAATGGATCAAAATTTTTTAAATCTTTTACCTGAGGAACTAAGAAATATTGCTACTGATTTATATGATATTGTTTTAAAACGTTCTTTAATGAGAGGATATGAAAATTTATCAGAAGAGGATAAAGCAAAAATGACAGAAATATTTAATTCTGGAACTGAAGAAGAAAAAATTGATTTTTTAAAAACTCATTTTAGCGATTTACAAAGATATATTATCGAAGAAACGCAAAAATTAATGACTGAACTTAAAAAAGATTAAAACAAAAACGCTCCGAAAATATCGGAGCGTTTTAAGAGCGAGAGACGGGACTCGAACCCGCAACCTTCTCCATGGCAAGGAGACGTTCTACCATTGAACTACTCTCGCTTATTATTTGTATCTTACCAAATGCTCGTTTTTTAGTCAATAAAAACTGTCTTGTGTTTGATTTTTTTAAAAATATTGCTTATAATGGGATTATGGATAAAGAATTACTACAAGAATTAAAAAAGAAGTTAGAGGAAGAAAAAACCACTTTAGAGAAAGATTTAGAAACTTTTGCGGATAAAGACCGCAAAGTTCCTTATGATTACGATACTCGCTACCCCAATTTAGATGATAATACCGATACTGCTGCTCCTGATTCTAACGCTCAAGAAATCAATGCTTTTGATAACCTTTTAGCAATTGAACATCTTTTAGAATTAAGATTAAAAGATGTTGAGGAAGCTTTAGATAAAATTAAAAAGAATGATGGTAGCTACGGAAAATGTGAGGTTTGTCACAATGAAATTGAAATCAGTCGTTTAAAAGTGAACCCAGCAGCTAAATTATGCGCTAAATGCGCTTCTCAACAACAAAATCCTAATAAATAATTAATTTAGTAATAAAATTTATTAATTAATAAAAAGCGGTGGGAAAATATGATTGCTAAAATAATTTCCACCGCTTTTTTAGGACTCGAGGTATTAAAAATTGATATTGAAGTCGATGTCTCAGAAGGACTTCATTCTTTTAATATTGTTGGTTTACCTGATGCAGCTTTAAAAGAAGCTAAGCAAAGAGTTGCTTCAGCTATTAAAAACATTGGCGCTCTTTCACCTTTGCGGTCCAATAAAAAAATAACTATTAATTTAGCACCAGCTGATATTAAAAAATTTGGTTCTCATTATGATTTAGGAATTGCTTTGGGTTATCTTTTAACTTCAAAGCAAATTCCTTATTTTGAATCCACTAATAAAATCTTTATAGGCGAATTAGCTCTTGATGGTTCAATTAAACCAGTTAATGGAGTATTGGCAGCGGCTTTGTTCGCAGAACAAAATAATTATGAATATTTATTTGTTCCCAAAGCTAATGCTCAAGAAGCAGCCATTGCAGTTAAAAATACAAAAATCATTGGAGTGAATCACCTTAAAGAGCTCATTAAGTATTTAGCTAATCAAATTAATATTGAACCTGAAAAATTAAATCATCCTTATCAAAATTCCCATTCTTCAGAAATTAGCTTAAGCATGATTAAAGGGCAAGAAAAAGCTAAAAGAGCTTTAATTATCGCTGCTTCCGGTGGCCATAATGTCTTGATGACATGGACATTGTCCCATATTGTTCATTAAGAATCTCATCTAAAGTGACCTTTTTACCTTCCAGCAGAGGAATTCTCCCTATGATTTTAACCCTACCTTCTAGTGAATAGAAGATGATCTTTTCTATAAGGCGAGTTAGGATAAAACGTCTCTCTTCAAAGGACAAATTTTCTAGTCTTGCTGCAGCTAATTGACAGAAATATTCAATATCTTGTTTTTGCAATGGTCTATCAATATTTTGATCTAATTTAGTATCTATATCCTTTATTTGACGCTCTAACTCTTCTGTTTGTTTATTATATATCTCTATTTGTTCTGCTATCTGGCTTTTATCTGTAATAGTTCCATCAGCATAAAGTTCTAAAATTCTACTCTTTTTAGATTTTAAACTTTCTATATTTGTAATTAATTCCTGCTTTTGTTTGGCTAAGGTTTCTTTATTCTCATTTTTTTGAATCTCTTCTACGGCATGAAAGATATAATTAATAAGTATCTTAGGATTTTTTATCGCTTCACTAATAGTATTCCAAACAACAGTATCTAATTTACTCGTTGATATCATTTTTGCATTACATTTATTAGAAAGCGGGAATGTAGCATGTCTATTATTACATCGATAATAAGAATGACCGTGATTTATTTCTCCTGAATAAGTTGAACCACAATTACCACATTTTATTAATCCACTTAACAGATAAGAATGTTTTCTATTGTCAAATGATCTATGATTATTAGCTAGTAATGATTGTACTGCATAGAATTTTTCTTTTGGTATAATTGGAGGAACGGTAATAGATATCCATTCTTCTTTCTTTCTTAATTTCCTCCCATTTTTTATTCTCTTTCTATATTTTTGTCCATTATCTCTTTCTATTCCATAAGTTTTGTTATAATATGTAGTTCCTATATAAGATTCATTCCTTAAAATTCGGTGTAACGTACTTGTTCTCCATTGTAATCCTTCTCTAGGCTTAATATTTCTCTTTGTGAGTTCTTTTGCTACCGCTCTAACACTTCCTAACTGTAAGTAAAGATCCACTATTAAATTTACAATTTTTGCTTCCTCCTCATTAACTTTATAATAACCATCTCTTTCTTTAGTCTTTTTTATATAGCTGTACCCATAAGGGGAAATCCCACCCACTAGTATTCCTGATTTTACTTTATAAAGTTTTCCCCTCCTTGTTCTTTCTAAAATCTTTGCTTTTTCAAATTCTGCTGCAGCTCCTAAAACCTGAAATAAGAATTTACCCTCTGGAGTATCGGCAATTGGTTTATCGTAGAAAAAGACTTCAATTCCCTTTCTTTCCAACTCTTCAACTATAATTCCTTGATTAGTAAGGTCTCTTGATAATCTATCATTAGAATGAAAGTATACTCTTTCAAAAATTCCTTTTGAGGCGTCTGTTCTTAATTGATCTAAAGCTGGTCTATCCAAGGTCCCACCACTCCATCCATTGTCTATATATTCTTTAACAATTTTTACACCTTGTTTTCTACAGATCTCTTCTAATTCAGCTTTTTGTGATTCAATAGTCTTTTCTTGCTCTTGGAGTGCCGTGCTTACCCGGCAATAAATTGCTGCTTTTATCATATTATTAATTTATATTTTTAAACCCTTTTAAACACAAAAATGGCGCTATTTAGAGAATAAGTCAAGGGATTTCTTCCTAATATCTCTTCTTTTGCCCTTTTTCCTATTTAAATGTTGAACCCCAGGATTCGTTGTTTACAGCTTTTTGTATATCTTGTTTCCTTTCAACTCTTTTTGCTAAGTTTCTAATTAGTTTATTAAAGTATTTCCTTGGATTTTGAATGTCAGTTCTTTTTTCTTGTATTTCTTTAAATATTCCCCATGCTCTTTCTATAAAATTTAACCTATATTTTCTATAGTAACTAAGAATAAACCTCATGTCTTTTTCTCCTAATGATTTAGCTATCTCTAAACACAATTGTTCGCCATAATCATTAGGACAAAAAGATTCTACTTTTATTATCTTTTTATTATAAGAAAAATTTTCTTTCGAGTCTTTTAAAAATTTTTTATTATCGATTATATTATTATTTTTAGTATTATTATCGTTATAGGAATTTGTGATTTTAGAATTCTGACTATCCATTGAAAACCGCTTTATTAAGATATTTTTCTGCTCTTTCAAGTTGTGATATTGAGTCTCATACTTGTTCCTAAGTTCGGTTTCTACTTGAGTATTAGATTGTGATTGATTTGTAAAAGACAACTTATTTTTTAAATAATCCAAAGTCTGAATTTTCTTATTAGTTAAAAGAAAACCTATAGGATAAATCTGAAACGAACCCTTTCTGCCTTTATGATTTAAGAAGTAAATATATTGGTTCTTACGTAGTGACGAAATAATTTTCCTCATATTGTCATAACTAATTTTATTCTGAAATTCCCTTTCTAGTGCCTTATAGTCTGCTAAGAAAGAACCATTATAAGGATTAGTGTTTAACCAAATCCAAATCAAAATGTCAAATTCATTCTTAGTTAATTTCCCTTGTTGGTAATCATCTCTTATCTTTCGAGGTACGATTACAAAATCTTCAATTGTTTGCTGTTGGTTGTTCATAAATTGTTTCATTAAATATTTCATTAAATTTTTTAAAAACAGCTTCTTCAATTGTTTTGCCAACTTCTGTTTTTATTGGATGGAAAATATTAATATTTCTTGTTCCTACTTTCTTAGAGGGATAAACTAAACGGAAGCCTGATCCATCTATTTTTGTAAAAATTGCTACTGAGCTTACATAATATTTATCATCCAAAACAAAAGAAGCGAATGCAATAAGTCCATTTTTTGGTTTTACTGGCCATATTTCAATTTCACTAATTTTTGGTTCGAAATTCATAATTTTATTCAAAAATTTATTTATTGTGTAATTCTCTCCACGCTTTTTGGGAAACTTCATTGAGCCACTTTACATTGTCTTCAGGCACAAATTTCAAAAGGTTATCTGGCATAACTCCACTCGCTATAAACTCCTTATTTTTGATTTTTCTTTTTCTTGTTTTCTGCATCCAACGGCACTTATCTCTTTCTCCCCCTGTTCTTAAGTAAAGCTCAAAATCCAAAGGACACAGATTTTGAGAGCATCTCTCAAAATATGGACATCTCTCTAAATTTTTAACAATTTCTTCTTCGCTTGGCATATTTTTATTTATTTTAAATTTTAATTTATTGTTTTATTTTTATATTCAAAATTATCTAAAATTTGATATACGTTTAGGGATTTATGTTAGGAGTATTTGGATACCACTTTTAGATAAACCCTCTATATGCCCCTTCAATTTACCCCCAAAACATGCTCTCCTCAGCCTATTTTTTAAAGGAAGATATTCAGAATTACTGGAAAATGATAAATTATATAGAAATTGCAGAATTTCTCTTTTTTCTTCAGGAGCGTAATCATCTTTATCTACTAATTTATTGAACCACTCTTTTATTATTCGTTTGCTAAATTTTTGTTTTTTAATAGCTTCAGCAAAAATTAAGTAAGAACTCCAATTTTGATGTTCTAATGCAATTTTGTTGAAGCGTCTTTGCAAAGATTTCATATGATTTTAGATTTTATTATTACGATTTTTAGTTATTAAATAACTCTTAATGGCTTCTTTCGGCAATAGAATATTTAATACTCCTGACAATAAAACCTCATTTTCTGGGGAAGATTTAAAAATTAATTTTACCTTGATTCCTTGTTTTCTACTTATATTTAAAATATTTAATGATTCCTTCAAATTATTTTCTCTTGTTTGTTTTGTTTTTAAAAACATAAACAAAATCTTTTATCTATTTAGCAAATTATCTATTAATCTCAATGATTAAGTTGATGATTTATTCAAATAGATTTTTGCTATGATAAAATAACAAAACCAGCAGTTCGTTTACTGCTGGTTTTGTTAAAAATCAATACTAATCTATATAAAAAAAGCCGAAACAACAAATACCAGTTTGTAGAACAAACTGCTATCCATTGCTTCGGCTTTTTAGCTACCCATCATACAGGTAGATTACCTAAGAAGCTTCTAACAATGTCCTCTTTGTGCCAAATCCTTATATACGGATAAGTCTACACAAAGAAGATAGTCTTTATTATTTTATGAACTCTATTATATATATTATACACCATTTGCTTATTTAATGCAAATCTTTATTGTTCTCTACCTTGAATATGATCTTTGTTAACTGCGTTAAGCAATTGCCTGAATTTTTTCCTTTTTTCTTCTTCCGTTTCTTTTTCAAAAAACATCTTTTTTTTAGTTATTAAAAATTTAATTCCCCCTTTTTGATCTATCGAAAAATAATTTCTTTTTCTACATTTCTTACAAACCATAAACTTGTCTACAGAGAAATTATTTAAATAATCAGCTATCTGTTTTTTATCTTTCAGAATTACTCCAAAATAATGACCGCAATTAGCACATCTCCATTTTAATCCTTCTTTATTATTTTTTAAAAATAATTCAATTCTTTCTAGCTGTGGAGCAATAAGTAATTCACGAATCTTATCCTCCAATTTTGTAAGTATAAACGGGTAGGTTATTATAAATTTATCTGGCACTTGTGATATACCAATTATATGGGATCTTTTTAAATCCTTCCATTCAACATCGGGTTCGTCTTTATAAATTATTTTTAATGATCCTGAATGGTTAGCGATCCATATAATTACATCCCAATATTCGGAGCCTAACTCTGTAAAATTAATTGGTTTTTCTGAATCTTTAAATCTCAAAATCAAAGCTAATGCTTTAAGTAAATGTTTTAATTCTTTTTTTGTCCTATACGTTGTCTCTACTTTATAAAATTCATCTTCCATTGTTTTTATAAATTCTTTTAACTTATTTTTATTATAGTAGAGCTCGATGTATCTAACATTGTCATCATATTTATCTTCCTCATCCTCAAATGTTACTATTCCCATATTTTCTAAATTCTCCAAAGATTCTATAATTTCTTCTGATGATAAGTCAGAAATATCTTCTAGTTTTAATGTTATTAAATTATTATCACGAGAACGATTTTGCTTTTTATTTATTATCTCTAACAATTTTTTAGCAACTACAAGGTTTTTATTTACAATTATATTTTGCATACTTCTTAATTATATTCTATTTATTTAAAATAAACCTGACAAATTTTTTCCCGAATGATGACAACTTGAATGTTTCAATTTCATAAAGATCTGAATAAGCTTGCATATATGTATCTACTACGTCGACATCTACATCGCTTTGTTTTGTATGGGATAAAATACCTATATACTCAAGATATTTTAAATTCTCATAATCATCTTCATTATCTACAGACCCATTTACGATTTCTATTTCTATTTGACCTTCTCTTTTTATTTTTTTCATTAAAGATATTTGGGATTTAGATATTCGATTTAATACATCATACATTCTCTCTAATTCAAAATCATCTTTAGCATCATCAGCTGTAAATCCAAGAAAAATATTTTGTATATATTTTCTTTTATTCTCGTTTCTTTGTTTAAGATATTCCTCAAAAGTTATAACAAATCCATCTCTAAATTCTTTAGTTTTTACTATTTCCTGGGTGAATATATCATTATTTTCTTTAATGAATTCAACAAATTCATTTATTTCTTCTTGCTTTACATCAAACAAAGACCCATAGAAACCTTTAACTAATATCCAACTTGGCATAAATTCAGGCCTAGTAATAACTAATGTATCAATGGCTGGAATAATAAAATTCTTAGTCCCTATTGGAATAATCTTTAGAATAGCGTTTTTTAAATTTTTAATTATGTTTCTCATTACTTTTTACCATCTAACTATATTAATTTTATCTCTTTTCAAACTATTTTCCAATTTTTTAAAGCCTGTTTTTACTGACTTATTAAATCTTCATTTTTTTATCAATTTATGCTATTCTTTAATTAAGAAAATTTAATAGCCTAACCCTTACAGTTTTGCTGTAAGGTATGGCACAAAAACCCGGTAAGAGGCAGTAAGCTCGTCGTCAGAGCTACTCTTACCGGGTCATAGCTCGAAAGGGCTATGGGTGGCGAAAGCCATCGCTGGCGGCGAGCTTTTTGTTTTCCGTCAGAATAAAACTAATAATATGAAAGAAAAATCTTATATTTTTTAATGGCAATTATTTTATTAGTTCTTGTTTATTATTTCTTAATACCAAAACACTCTTTCGCCGTTATCCCTCCTTATAAAAATTAGATGGGAGAAGAAATGGTTCCTACTCTTCTTAGGTGCAATATAATTACGGAACGGTGTAATGAGGTGAAGTGGTGAGCGATAAGGTGAAGTGGTGGTGAACTATTTTTCAGAACTTCGCTGATGGATACCATTCGTAAAATAAACTAAACCATAAAAGTCATAAATAAACAGTATAAAGGGAAAAATCCAGAAATAATCCCAATTAACTTATTCAAAAAAGATTTCAAACTTTAATTGAATTTATTGAAAATATTCTTGAAATCAAAGGTCAAAACAATAATTTACCCTAAAAAAGTATAGAAAAATTAATTATTAAATACCACATAATTCGAGGAATAATTATGACGAAAGAAAAAATTAGAACAAAGAACATATTATCTACAATATCGCTTATTATCCTCTTATTAGCGATACCACCTATATGGCCTTATGCTTATTATCAAATTTTAAGATGGATCATTACAGGTAGCGCTTTGTTTATTTTATATATAGCTTATCATTTAGAAGAACATACATGGATATGGATTATGGCTATTATTGCTATATTATTTAATCCCATAGCTCCAATTTATTTTTCTAAAGAAACTTGGGTATCGATTGATTTAATTACTTCAATTATATTTTTAGTTTCAATATTTAAAATAAAATCTAAATAATAATTTATGATTCCAATAATTATAATTTTAATATTGATCTTTATTGTAATTGGAATTTATAAGATTTTTGAAAAAGTGACTATTAAGGAAACTGTCGAGGCGTTTCCTATTTGGGAAAGATGGCTTAAAGTTGATTTGTATAAAAAATTTGTTGACTGGAATCTTGCTAAAGGAATGCCAGAAGAAACTGCTAAAACGATTGCAGCGCAAGGTGTAAATTACATAACCGGAGAAGATTGGGAGAAAAATTTGCAAAATGCAACTGAGGAAATTAAGAGAATGGTTGATAAATATAAATCGGAGATTATTCCTTCTGTTAATGCGATGCTCAAAACGGATAAAATGTGTCGAGAAATAATCGTTAACTACTTACGGATAAAATCTGTGTTGCTCTTTGCTATTAGCGGAAAAGAGTATCTGGAATCTGACACCCACAAAAGAATAGAAGAAATACTGCTGATATATGGTCCGGAATTTCCTGAAGAAGTCGACCTAATTAAATTTCGTAAGTTGATGCTTGATTTTCATCATACGATTTTTCCTAAGGAATAATCTATCCTACTTTTATATTTTTAATCTCAATATTTAAAGTAAAAACTATGCTAGATGAAATATTACTTGAACGATATAATAAATTACTTGAACGATATAATAAATTACTTGAACGATATAATAAATTGCCCGAATGGTTGAGATGGATTATATTTTTACCCCTTAGCTTTATACTTTCTTTTATTTTAGGAGTTTCTGTAGATTTTATTGGTAAATGGATTGGTGGTAGCACTACCATACTTAGCATTTTGGTATCAGTTATTTCTGATGTAAGTTTTCTCGTATTAATTTTTGATACGGTACCTCGTGGAAAATTAAAATGGGTATTATCATTAATTATAATATATTCTTTACGAGTAGCATTTCTTATTATAGAGCTGATATTTATTTCCTCAATGAGAAATCTATCATATAATCAATTATTTTTTTAGAGGCCTAATTAGCGGAGTAATTACTCTAGTTATTTCAATTACGTTATTTATAAAATCAAAATTTTTTGATAATTTATTTGATAGTTTAATTGATTTATATAATTTAATTAATTTATATATTCTTATCCCCCTTGAAACTATATTAGGAACTATACCTCTTTATTTTATCTTTCGTCTCACAAATTTATTTAAAAAACAAAGACTGATAAAGAATTCTCTAAAAGATTTTTGTATATTCGAGCTTTTACTTTCCCTGTAGCTATGGCAATATTAATAGCATTTTTAATAATTGTATTTAATTACTCTCACAGTATTTTGATCATTGCAATTGTTATTTTAGGTTTATATGCTACTAGTCTGAATAATATTCAATCTAACCTATACGAAATAGACCCCCTTTTTATAAGAGCGACAGGGGGAATTGAAGAAGAAATGGATACCCTTAAAAAACATCTCATAACAATTAAATCTATAATGTTTTATCTTACATTATTTGTAATAGCTGCACTGAGATTATTAGGAATATTTTAAAGTTATTTTTTGTAAAATTTCTTATATAATACATATAAATATTTTTACTCAATAATAAGTTGAGTATTTTATTAATAATAAAAGCCCCGTCAATTAAGACAGGGCTTTCCCACCATTTCTATAATTAGAATAGCACAAATGTTGCTTTTCTGTCAAACATCAGTATATCCCAAAACAATTTCCTCTGCTTGTGCATGATACTAATCCTGTAGAACAATACCGAAACTTATTTAGTCTAACATAATATTTCTTAATTAGTTTAGTCAAAATGAAATAAATTAAATATCTCGGTTTATTTTTTTACTTTGAGAATTGTAGGCAGAAATGATTTTTTGAATTAATTCTCTAAGAATATCTAAATCAATATTTATCCGAGAAACCGGATCAAATCTAAATAATTTTCCATCTTTTTTTATCAAAGCGCAACAATCCATTACCTTCTTCATTTTTGAAATACGATAGTTCAGCCGGTCTATGATTTTCTGATTCTCTACAAACTCTTTAGGAAGTAATTCCTGAACTTCGTCAGGAATAACAGGTCTATCCTTGTATAGAATTTGATCTATTTCAGCATCTGAAATTTTTGATTCTGGAGTTTCAAGTAATAGATGAGGTGCAGAGAACATTTCTCTGTGAGCATTTTTATGTCTAAGTTCACCCAAAAAGTATAGCCAATCTTGAAAGTCTTTAGATTCTATAAAAGTAGCCAATTTGGAATCAACTAATTCAATCTTTTTTAAGAAATCTACTTTCTTAAAATGTAAACCGACCTTCCTTCTATCATTACCATTTTCAGGCTTAAAACCAAAAGAAAATATATCATTCATTATCCAAGCTAAGTGATCTATAGAGCCCCATAAAAGAAATAAATAATAATTTATATAATAGCGAATATAACCTTGAAAATGAGGTTCTTTATTTTCTGTAATGTTATTCTCTATATCAAATATTCTTTGTTGCAACTTAAAGAAGTTTATTTGATCAATTGTTATTAAAATGTCGATATAACGATTATGGATGAAAGATCTAACTCTCTCTTTAGCTTCTTTTGATAGACTACTTTGATTTATCTTTTTTTCCCAATAAACTAATACGGTAGTGAAAAATTCATCCGATATCGCATGGGCAATATCTGGAGAATCAATTCCATACACAGGTATTCTAAATTTGAAATAGTTGTAGAATCCCTGTAGAAATTGCTCAATTATTTGAAATATACCTTTTATATCAGATATAGCAAGATTTTTCTCTTTTAAAAGTTTTTGTTGATCTTCTTCATTAAAATTAAAATCAGTAAGAAAGTAAGCGCATTTATTTTGTGCAGATAATGTTAGGAGTTCATTATATAATGCTTTTGTATTGAAATCACATTCTGTCGTTAAAGAAAAATCAGATATTTCATTTGGGGGTTTATCTATATAAGTAAGTTTATCCGTTGGGAAGAAAGCTCTTCCAAGATTTAAGTTTTGTTCAAAATATTTAGGATAAAAAAAGTTCACTGAACAAAGATTAGGATCAGTTTTGCTCAGATAATCTTGAAGCGTGTTTATTAAAAGAATCTTTTGTGGGATATTCCTCTTATCCGTAAATAAAAAAGGGTCAATAAATATTTTCAATTCGTTATTAATTAAATGCCACATAAAGAAAAGTTAAAGTTTTTACTTCTTAGAATTATTAGTGCTTATTATAGTGAAAAAGATAATATCAATAATGTTATTAATGCCTAAACATTTATTCATCGTTTTGTTGTAAGTATACTAATATTTCATACCTTTTTTACGCTCCGTTTTAGTCTTTTCCCTCGAAATGGATAAAGTATCGGCCTCCTTAACTTACCCCTTGTAAACCCCCTCTTTCAACCCCAAAATCACTTAAAAATGACCTTCCTCAAGTATTATTTTAGATATTACTCTTTTTATTTTTATTCTAGATTTATTATAAAAAAGGAGCACCCAAAATAGGTGTTTTCTGCTCTCCTATTGAAGTATTTGATAAAATTTTGATTCTTATTTTATTTATAAACACATTAAAGTATTCAAAAATACTTTGCTTTTTTCAATATCTATTTCATTATTAGGGTCAAGAATTAACTTATTAAGTATCGTGCCATCAAATTGTGTAACTCCTCTTGAATTTCTACCTGCCCAATGTTTTAATAAGATAGTTGAATTAAGTAAATCTTTTTGAAACATTGATATGAGGGTTTTATTTACAATTTGATTTGGTTTAATTCCTATGAAATAAAACATAAACACGGATTTTTCTTCAGATAAAAATTCAAGCAGCTTATCAATATTGTATCCCTTTGGGTTTGAATGCAAAACCATAATTTTAGTTTTTACATCTGTTGCCGTTTTGTAATTTTCAAAAATTCTTGTATAGTCACCCAATTCATCTTTTGTTTGAAAACGTGGAATTATTGTATTATGACTGTGCAAAGCCTTTATTAAATTAATTCTTAACTTCTCGTCTTGACCAGAAATAAGATATTCAATGATTCTACCACGAATATTTACATTTTCTATAAAACTAGCGATCAAAATTTCTGTTTTATATTGATCAACTTTTGCATCTAGTTCCTTTTTTAATTGATAATAGTCATCCGAAGTAATGAATTTAATCGCTCTTTCTGGGGCAAATTCTATAATTCTTTTTGCCTTTTCAGATATTACAAATTTACTTCCAGAAGGACTAATGTTAGTAGTTGCCTCTACTAATCTAGGAAGATTCCCACTAAAACCTAATTCTGCATGAATACTAAATAATTTTTGAAAATTTTCTGGTATATTTTTAATACCATTAAATTCTTTTATAATATCTGAACCATTTATACTCCCTTTAATATTATCTAACCGCAATTGTTGTGAGCTATGACTAACTTTACGTAGAAAAGTTGTGTTAGCTAAATATAAAATATTTTTAGTGGGCGTAACCAAACAAACAATGAAAGGTAAGTTATCGTATTTCTGTAGAGTAGAAAGAGAAATTACTGTGTTTGAGAAATTATTAGAGGAAGAATAGCTAAATCTGATTGCATAATGCTCATTATAGTAAATAGATCTATCTTTTGTTAAATGAAATTTATCCTGAACTTTCTTAATCAAACTTGATTTACTACCTATTCCATCAAGTTCATCGATAAAATTTATTAATGTGAAAACATCTTCGTCCATAATATTATTTTCCCTTTTTAAATTTAATTTGCTCACTTAGAGTATTTCTTTCCCAGAAAACTCCATCGGAATATCCCTGAATAGTTTTATCTATCTCTGCCATAGCCAATCTTTTCTCAGTAAGCAAACAATATGTTTTATCAATTTCTACCCCGCAGTATTTTCTGTTAAGTTTTTTTGCTACAACTGACGTTGTTCCTGATCCAAGAAATGGATCAAAAACCAAGTCATTTTCCCTTGAACTAGCTAAAATTATTTTTGCTACTAACTTTTCGGGTTTTTGAGTTGGATGATCAGTTTTTTCTGGCATTGACCAAAATGGTATTGTTATATCTGTCCAAAAATTAGAAGGAAAAGTCAAACGATAATTACCATCTAATTCTTTAGACCAATCTCTAGGTTTACCATTCTTATCTCTGTATGGCGCAATAACTTTTCTTTTCATTTTTACTGCATCAGCATTGAAATAATAATCATTTGAAACCGTAGCAAACCAAATATCTTCTGAACAGTTTTTCCAATTTGTTTTTGCCCCTCTCCCTTTTTCTCGCTCCCAAGTTATTCTATTTCTTACGATAAAGTATTTTTTTAAAACATTGTAAATAGCCGTTGAAGATTTCCAATCGCAACAAACATAAATCGAGGCACTCTTTTTTAATATTCTGACTATTTTTTTCATCCAGCTATCAACCCATTCTTCATAATTCTCGTCACTTTGTTCCTTAAATTTATTAGAATTAAAAGTTTTATTTAAGTTATATGGAGGATCAATAAAAAGCAAATCAACAAAATTATCAGGAAGCATATCTAAAACTTCGAATAAATCTTGATTGATTGTTTTATTTATTATCTGATCTACATTAACTCGACCATTTAATTTAATAATTCTTTTTTGATATAAATCAATTTCTTGCTGAGTAAGCGTAATTGTTTTGTTCCTAGGTGATTTAGTTATTTTAATCATAATTCATTTTTCTTATTTTATTTAAAAATCTTAAAAATATTTTTATCAATTATAAACTATTTGCCTATTTATAAGTCTTTAATCTACCTACTTTAATATAGCGATAAATTGTCATTATATTTAGTCTGAATATATCTACAGATTCCTTTACTGTATAAAATTTTTCTTGTTTCATATTGATTATTTATTTTTTTACCAAGAAAATGTTTTATAATCAAATTCAAAAATCTTAATCTTTTGGTTTTTATAATAATTTTTTAGATTTTTTTCGTCCATCTTCCAATTAAGAGTTTTACTATTTTTAGGAAATATCTTCAACAATTCTTGCATGGATAAAATAAAGCAATATATTTTGTGATTTTTAGATTCATCAATAACAAATGCAAAATAGGGGATACAGTTAAAAGCCTTGCAAGCAATTTTTACTTTATCAAGATGGTCAATTCCTATTGTTAATGAGCTTTTTTCTCTCCCTTCTATTCTATCCCTGCCCTTCACGGAAATTCCAATTAACTCTTTTGTTTTGGGATTTTTGGCTATAATATCTATTCCTGTATGGTCAACATTTACACATTCAAAATTATGTTTTGAGAGCCAATATAAAATTAAACTTTCAGCGAAATCACCAGTTATTTTATTGTGTCTGGAACTTCTATTTATTTCTATATTATTTTCTTCCATAAAATTAAACTATTAATTTCATTATACTTTACAATTTTTTATAAGGCAAATGGATAACTTCTTTATTTTATATTAAACTTAAATGTCACAAAATTATCAAGGATTATCTCATAAATCCGTGTGTTAGTAATACGCATAGGGGAATTGTAGGGAACTATCTATCCAATTCTTTCCTTCCACCTCTACCCCTACCACTTCTTCTATTATTTTTCTTTTCTTTTTTAAATTGCCCTATGTGATGAAATTATACCTACCCATTTGTTTCCCGGACCGCACTTTTCTATATTTATTTTTTCTCTTTTCCATTTATTTATTATTTCTTCCTTTTGTTATACTTCGATTGACATGCATTTAGCGAACTTATCCTTTCTTTTTTCTCCTAACGACCTCTCGATTCCTTGCTAAATCCTTTCTCTGAATTGATTGTGATTGTTTATTTAGCCCCTCTCAATGTATTTTAGTCTTTTATCATCTATACTCCCTTTATCATTTATCCTAATCCATTTTGCCCATTTTTGCTTATTTTTTTTCTTGTAAAGTAGAGTTTTTTATGTTTTTTCTTATTTATTTTCTTCTTATTCTCTTATTCCCGGCCCATAATTTTTTACTTGTTTTTCGCTTATATTGGTGTTTATTCTATATGCTCATTCTATATTATTTTTACTCTACTTTTCTCTGGTTTGTTTGCTTCATTTTTTACTTTCTTTATTGATTACTCCTTACTTTTTAAACAATCATTTTTCTTTTCTGCTAATTGTATTGTTTATCACTGTAATTATTATCGCATTCTCTCTTTTATTATTTCTTTCCTCATTAATCTTTTTATGTTTAGTGCTTAATTCTTATATACTTAGCCATTCTTTTATTTTTTATCTCTCCGTTTTTCTTTTTTCTCTTTTTTCCTTATTTCTTCTTCTATCCTGCTTTTTGCCCTTAATCATGTATTCTGATTATTTTTTCCTCTTTCTGGATCGTTTTTTAATCTAAAATAAAAAATTTTATTTTTTTACTAACTACTCTTATTCTGCTGTGATCATTCTTAGTATTCTATTGATTTTAGCTTCAATATCTCTCTATTTTCTGATTTTACTAACTTCAACTTTTTTCTTTTTTGATTAAGTATTAGTCAATTCTACAAAACCTCTTCTTAAAGCGATTATAATTTATTATTTCTGTTTTTTCTTTAACGTAAGCAAACCCACTTTTTAAAATTAACAAACCTCTCTTGATGAGGCTTTTTAATTATGGTAAAAATGTTCGATTTTGTGATATAATAAAAAGAATAAAAGTTAGGAAAATTGTTAAAAATTAAAATTAAAAATTATGGAAAATCAACAACAACCTAAAAAGCCTAATATTATATCGAGTATTAAAAAGTTTTTTCACGAACAACCATTTATTGCTTGGAATATTTTTACATTAATTTCTCTTTTTATAGATCCACTGCTTGCCATTTTTTTCTTTTTAGTTAGTTTAATTTTTTGGATTAGAAGAACAGAGGAACAAAGACGACAACAATTAATTACTGAAACAAACCAATATATAGAAGAAATTAAAAGCAAAAAAGCTATTCCAATAATTAAATCTTCAATTTTTCTTAAAGAAGGGGAATTTGCTTTTCTCGAGGAGAATACAGACCTTCGAGAAACAAGAGCGGTGAGAATATTCAGTGGTGGGAGCAGAGGTGTTGGGTTTAAAGTTGCCAAAGGAACTTCTATCAGGATAGGTGGCTTTAGCGGGATTTCTGAAAGTAATCAAGAATGGAGGACATTAGATACCGGAAAATTAGTAATCACAAACCAAAGATTAATTTTTAATGGTTCAAAAGAAAATCGTTCTTTCCCTATCAAGAAAATATTATCAATCGAAACATTTACCAACTCTATTAAAATTTCTATAGATGGACGAGCTAAGAGTTTAAATTTTCCCGTTAAAAATCCATATATCTGGAGTATTGTTATAAATATTGTATGTTCTACGGAAAACCCATTAAAGCTTGACGATGTAAAAATAAATATTGTATTATAATAAATCTATGAAAGAAAAGATTAAGAAAATTTTATGTTTTTTATTTATTCTAATTTAGAATTATAATATTAATATAGGTCGATAAAAACATTAACTAGATAAAAATTTATGTATAATCAATTTAAAGCTCAAACTACAGCTATTATTATAACAATTGTAGCTTTAATAATAGCAGCTGGTAGTGGTTATTTAGTATTACATAATCGTTCTCAAAAGGTAGTATTAGAAACTACTACAACAACATTAACAACAACTACCGAAGAACCGACAACTACTATTACAGAAGAGACCGCAACAACTAAGTCTAAAGTTACTACTAATATTTTATATAAAACAACATATGATGATGGATCTCTTATGAGTAGGTTTTATAAATCTATAGATGGGGGAAAACATTGGATATTATTAGTTGAAGCATATAAGGGAAAGATACTTTTTGCTTTTGATCGTCACAATCCTAATATAGTATATTATACTAATGGTACTTTTAATATGATGGCCGAAGGAGGAGGTGTATATATTTACAAATCTGTTGATGGCGGTTCACATTGGAAAGATATCTCATCAGGGATTATTACTGAATATAAAAAAAGAAATGGCATTTTACAGCATATTAGTTCTTTAAGTATTGACCCCAATAATTCTAATATTATTTATGTAACTGCTGATGGAGAACGCTTCAAATCTATGGACGGAGGGAATACATGGACAAAATTGCCTTAAAAAATTTTATAACTTAGTATAATCATATCTTGACTTGTAATTCAAAAAGAGGAATAATAAAGGTAATAAAAAGGTCGAAAAATTAAAATGACCGTTTAGCGGTCATTCTCATACAAATGGGGATCTCAATCATTAAAATAAAAAATATGAGAAATAAAACATCTAAAATTATTCTTACTGTAGTTTTTGCAGGAATATTAGTTTTTGGTGCTTCCTTTGCCAAAGCGACAACCAATGAAGATATGATAAAAATTCTTCAATCCTTAATTCAGGTGCTACAGCAAATGATAGTGCAATTACAAACACAATTAGCCCAAAGAAATACTACTACAACTACAATTTTAGATACTTCATCATCAGTAAAGTCATCTAAATATTGTTTGGACTGGGATTTCTTTGCTGATAATGCCTATAAAGATGGGCAAGTTCACGAAGAAATTAAAAGAATTCAAGAAAAACTTGGGGTAAATCCTGTTGATGGCCATTATGGTCCTAAGACTCAGGCAGCCATAGAAGCTTTTAATAAAAAATATGGAATTCATCAAGAAATTGTTTGTTGCAATCCGACTCTAGATTATACACAAATTTATCAAGGAACTATTGCTAAATTTAATGAATTATATTGTGATAAGCCTTTATACGCTATTAAAATTACAAGACAAAACACTCCAGCTCAGTGCACAGGAGAAGAATTTGATTGCCAAATGACAGCCCGTATTCTTCAGTATAATAACACCTCCGTTTCTATCCCTTCGAATGGTAATGCTGTTATTATTAAAGTTCCCTATAGTGCCAGTGTAATGATTGCACTTGATGCCGATTTTAATCCTCCTGGTTTAACCGCCAATGCAAATAATCTTCGTTGCTACATATCTAAAGTTTATAGCAATAATACCTTAGTTGCTTATTATGAACCCGGAGAAAGACTTTATGCTGAAGATGTGGCTAAACATAGTAAAACAATAGATTTGAAAAATTTCTTCTTCGATTTTAATCCTGAAGGACTTCATCAGTTTCAAATAAAAAATATAAAAAATGATTATGATATTGAGATTGATACTGGAGGATGCCATAGTTCTAGAGGGTAAATTGATATTTAAAAGATTCATTTGGTTTATTTTAAAAGCCTCTTTCACCGAGGCTTTTAAAATTTAACTGGAATTTGATTTATCCCTTAATTAGTTTGTTATTTTATCTTTTTACGGGAATTCATTAATACTTGAAAAATTCTAAATCTCAAGCTCCAAATTCCAATAAAATCTCAAATTCTAAATTCCAATCAATAAGAAAGTCAAAATTCAAAATTCAAAAGTCAAAAGTTAAAGTCAAAAGTCAAAAGTAATTCATTTGATTGAAAATTAGAT
>Ga0207433_10005829_pt1 | contig 21720 bp, 24 predicted proteins | sample YelNatPaOPGAMG01_FD_187559 | JGI IMG/M metagenome (GOLD analysis project Ga0207433, IMG submission 187559) | Hot spring thermophilic microbial communities from Obsidian Pool, Yellowstone National Park, USA - OP-RAMG-01 (SPAdes) (version 3) | ecosystem: Environmental > Aquatic > Thermal springs... | reverse complement strand
GTTTTTCATCGTACCGATAGCAGGTGGCCGCTTTCTAATGATACCTGCAGAGGAAAAGGGCAGTCGTGCTGTTTGGGATGGAAAAAAGGCAGTGAAAATTTTATAGAATCCTTAAATATAAAATTCCACTAGTCTGACTGAGCCGGAGGCGAAAATGCAATGTAGCACGACTGAAAGGAGTGAGTTTTTTCTGAGGCGTTAAGAAATTTAAATCTCCAATTCGTAGGATGGGGGACGGCGCGTTATTTGTTAGGATTATATTCTGTTCCGTATCCTGGATTTATTTTTGGTCTGTATTTATTTGGATACTCAATATCAGTCTTTACAGCAAAAGATACTTTCTTTAAAAATTTAAACACATCATAAGGATTATCAATATGGCTAATAGTGTAGGGTTTTTGTATTGCCCCTCTTCTTGTATAAGTAAAACTGCCTGCAGTTGAAATAAGTATACTTCCTGAACCTCCTCCAAAAAGTTTATCCAAAACTCCAACATCTACTTCTGCATTTGTAATTTGATCAAAATCAACCATTTCAAAATCTCTACCAATTAAACCTTTTTGGAAAATAACTCTTTTGTTTGTAATTGCATAATATGTGTATTTGTAAACTAAAGCTCTGTAAATTGGGATACCAAAAACAAATAGTACACCAATCCAAAAATGTGGAAGAAAAATAAAAAAGTAATCACCACTTGCAATCCCCTGTAAAAGAATAATTACACCAAACACTAGAAAAAATAATCCGAATATTGCCGCAGCAAAACTACTCAGAAAAAATGGCCAAAATTTTGGTTTACCCTCCCAAAATACTTTTTCATCTCGGTCTAATACTTTGTCTAATTCCCTCATATTAACTAATTTAATTATAACATGTTTATAAAATTTTTGTGCGCCGTCCATTTGGGAGCAGGTTTGGGCATTGCATTGAACGGATGCACTTATACGCAGTTTTGCCGAATGCAAATTGGAGTGTAGCAAAGTGTAGTGAGGTTAGTGAGCGATAGCGAAACTACAAGTATTGATTAAAATAAGACGAGAAAACATGTGAAAAATGAAAATATTTAATTTTTCTTGAAAATCTTTTATTTAAAAATTACTTTTTTCCTTTGACAATTACGTTGTTTCCAAACTTCCATATTATGACTTCATCGCCTGATTGAAGGTCTTTCATTGTCTCCTGCATCGGCACATTGAATGTTGAATAATCCTGAAGATCCATCAGTTGAACAATATCTCCCATAACTGCAATAACCTGTGCCGCCTTTTTTTCTATTATTGGAACATCCATCATTGTGTCGGAGGGCTTTACTATTGTTTGTTTCTTGTCAGAAAAAACTCCAGAAACCATAATCCTTGCCTTTGCTGAGCCATGTTTTCCTGATTTTGAGACTTGGAGCTTGTCTACAACATAGACATCTCCATCAATAAGAACATATGTTCCTGGCTTTAATTTTTTAATTTCCATCTGTCGCTTTTCTTCCATTGCAAACACCAAAAGATAAAGATTTTTAGTTATAACAAGTATTTATATTTATTCATAAACAGCATTGCCTGTAAAGAGTTTGTAAAAATTTAAAAATATAAGATGCTTTTGAAAATAATAAATAAATTATTTATTTAATTTTTGTATTTCATTTATAATATCAAAAAAATATTCCTTATCTTCGGTAAACATATCTGGTTTGTTTGTTAAAAATCTTTTTAGTTCATCAATATCAAATAATTTTATTTCTGAAATTTCATCTTTGTTTACCAATAAATTATTAAGATGATCTAAGTTTAAAAGAAAAATTTTTATTATCTCTCTGCTTATTATATTTTTATCTTTGATTATAGTAATCTGGGGTCTTGTTCCAATAAATTTTAAATCTTTCAGGGAAATTTTGATTCCAAGCTCTTCTTTCAATTCTCTAATGGCAGCACTTTCATAAGATTCTCCACTTTTTACATGACCTGCGCAAGAAACATCATATTTCCCTGGAAAAATTTCTTTGTTATTTGATCTTTTTTGTAAAAGTATTTTTTTATCAACAATTACCCAAATATGAACACCCCTATGCCAATCTCCTGTTTTATGTGCTTCAGTTTTTAATTTTTTTCCTATTATGTTTCCATTTTTATCAATAATGTCTATAAGTTCATCTGACATAAACTTTACCTCTGGATATTTTATAAGCAGGTCTGCCATGCACCATAGTTTCTCCTTGCGAGAATTTTTCAATATTTTTCTTCTCCGAATTTTCTCTGAATCGCGAACTGAATATCACGTGCCATAACCGTCTTCCTGCCAGCGTGCTGACTGATTTTTACTGCATCATTTGCAAGGTCAAATGCCATTTCTTCAATAATATCCCGCATCTCTTCTAATGCATCCTTGGATATTCTCTTCACACCTGCCTTTTTTGCTATTTTTTCAAATGCCAATAACGATAGCACCATTTTTTCACCTTTTTACTATGTCATAAACATTTTCTGAATCTTATTTTCTAATTCAGATTTTCTTCATTCTTTACTATAGCACTATAATCGAAACCGAGGTTTCAATGTTCCTATAAACTTTGAATCATAACTTAATTTTTATCTTCATTCTCCAGATTACTATGAAGCCAATCGCAATAACTAACCAAAATGATAAAATCCTTTCAATTAAAATAGCTGAACCTGCAATTGCTTTAGGAATACCTAAAAGTATGAATGCAACTATCCCTCCTGCCTCCATCAAACCCAAACCACCCGGCAGCCATGGAATCATTGCAAGAACGAAGAGAAATGTCCATGCAAACACAACAATCTGAGGAGGCAATACTAAACCTATTGCGACAAAAATCAACCACAAACGAATGAATTCGAGTATTCTCATTAGAAAGGCGATGCTGAAAATTCCTTTCAGTAAAGTCCTGTCTGAAAAAATTATCTTTATTGCCTTTTGAAAATTAGCTGCATAATCTTTGATGTCAATTTGTTTATATTTTGATATCTTTCGCATCAACCAATTAACTAACTTATTTAATGCAGTTGGATGAAGAATGACTGCTGCAAGTGATGCTATTATAGCAAGAGTTACAACTATGGCTATTACAAAGGGTATTAGAATTGTCAATGAAATGCCGAAGAAAAACATTGCTATTGTTGCCAATATTGCTACAAAATACATTGTTGCTATATCAGTAAAAGAATCTATCATAACTATGGCAGATGCATCAGATACGTACATGCCCTTCTTTTTATATAAATATATCTTTGATGGTTCACCTCCTATCTTTGTCAGGGGTGTGAGCATATTTACAGTCCATCCTATAATTGTTATTTTCAAAGTTTCAAGATAACTTACATATGGGGGACAGCTGTAACGATAAGCTGTAAACCACAGCCGCAATCCTATTAGCATAATTATTGCAAATTGAACTAAAAAGGCCAAAAATATTAAATAAAGGTTTGAAGTGGATAAAACGGCTATTATTTTTGATAAATCAAAAAAATTGAACACTAAAATCGCTAAAAGTATGCCTATTAGGATTAATCCTGTCTTTATATACATAGATAAATTATGAAGTAAAAGGTTTAAATCCAAAACATTTATAAAGATTTCTATAAAATTTACGAAAGCTTTAAATACTTAACGGTATAAGATAAATAATCCAAATAAATCACTATATAGTAGCATTTATTTCTAAAGTGAGAGTTATGGCCGAAAAAAAGAAATGTCCTGAATGTGGTAGCACTCAGTTTTTTGAAGATCCTGAAAGAGCTGAACTTGTATGTGCAAAATGTGGGATGGTTTTAGAGGAAGGTATGATTGATAGTGGACAGGAATGGAGGGCTTTTGATTATGATCAACGTGTGAAAAGGGCTAGAACAGGTGCTCCATTAACACATAAAAGGCATGACAAGGGTTTAACTACCGAAATTGGAAAAGGCAATACCGAACTGTTTAAAGTTCCTGCAAAAAAGAGAAGTCAATATTTCAGGATAAGGAAATGGCAAAAGCGCCTTCTCACAAGCAAGGATAGAAACCTTTCTTTCGCATTAAGCGAATTACAAAGATTGGTTTCATTTCTGGGTTTGCCAAAAACACTTCATGAAGAGGTCGCACAGCTATATGAGAAAGCGCTACAGCATGGGCTTGTCCGGGGAAGAAGCATAGAATCAATAATTGCTGCACTAGTTTATTCATTGTCAAGAGAATATCACACTCCAAGAACACTTACTGAAATTGCACAGGCGTCTGGTATCGGAAAAAGAGAATTGGGCCGCACATATAGATATATTTCTAGAAAGTTAGATATGAGAATTCTTCCTGCAAAACCTGAGACTTATATTCCTAGATTTTCTTCAATGCTAAAATTAAGTGATAAAACACAGGTAAGGGCAATAAAAATTCTGAAAGAAGCCCAAAAGAAAGATGTCATCTCTGGAAAGGGACCTTGCGGTTGCGCTGCGGCTGCTATTTACATAGCATCTGTTTTGGAAGGTGAAAGAAAAACACAGCGTGAGGTTGCAGATGTTGTAGGAGTTACAGAAGTTACAATAAGAAATCGCTATAAGGAGATGGCAGAGGCATTGAACATAGAAGAAGAAATAGAAAGAAGGGAAAAGGAAGCTGAAAAATAAATTTATGATTTCCATAGCCCATGAAGATTGCAATATTCCCTTGCTTCAACTTTTTTTGCTTTTATCTCAAACTCTGCTTCTGGTTTATCGCCAGGTTTCAAAAACTTTTTACATATGTCATCAGCAATTATCTCTATCCATTCAATATAATGTTTTTCTTCCATTGGATGAGGAATTGAACCAACTTTTACTTTTATTCCACTTTTAGTTTTTTCAATCACTGGCACATGTTTTTCTTTTCCAACATCTTCTGTTTTTTCTTTCAGCAATTCCATTGGCTGCCCACAACAGACAAGTTGTCCTACTCCAGCATGCAAAACCTCAACTATGTTGCCGCAGATATTACATTTGTAAATTTGTTTTTGCTCTGTCATAATCGTTCTCCTGCATTTTAGTATTCCTCGCATTTAATCTGGTAAAAACTTCTTTCGTGATCACATGAAGGGCATCTTTCTGGTGGTTCTTTTCCGAAATGAACATACCCACATTCGCGACAAACCCACCAGACTTCTTTTTCTTTTTTAAACACTGTACCAGCTTCAACTTCTTTCAAAATTTTTTTATATCTCTCTTCATGGTGTTTTTCCGCTATTGCAATTGCTCTTAATCTCTTGGCAATTTCAGGAAAGCCTTCTTTTTCAGCAACATTAGCAAACTCAGGATACATTTTTGTGTATTCATAATTTTCGCCGGTAATCGCTGCTTTTAAATTTTCTGCAGTGGTGCCGAGTGTTGTTGGAGCAGATGCCTCAACCTTGATCTCACCCAAATTTTCATTGCTCTTCTTCAATTCGTTAATTAACTTGAACAGCCAGCTTGCATGTTCTTTTTCGTTTTCTGCTGTAATTAAAAAAATTTCTGCAATCTGTTCAAATCCTTCCTTTTTTGCTATTTTAGAATAAAAAGTATAGCGATTTCTTGCTTGGCTTTCACCAATGAATGCCTTTGTTAGATTTTCAATTGTTTTCATATACCATTTATATAACACAAGATTTTTATATTTAAGTTTTTATCTTTAAGAGCTTGACTTAGAGTTCATAAAGTTCTTTTCTAAAGAATCTAGCCAATGCATATAAAACATCTTGTTCAAAGCTTTCTTGACGGTTGGAATATCCATTTGTAAAAAATCCAACTGCACCCCATTTTTGTTTGGTATTTTTTTCATTTTGAATTTCATCCATAACAGCACCCAATTCTTTTCCTTTTTCAAGCTCCTTTACTACTCTTTCTGGCAAAAGAATTCCTTTGCCTGCGCTTATACCTAATTTTCCTTCTTTGTCAACAATAGCCACTGCCCCTCTCATAAATGCACCAAATTTTGTTTTTTCATAGCCACCCTCAAGCCCTACGCCAAAATCTGAACCTAATTTTTGAATAGCAAATTTCGCTCTGTTAATTGCTCCTTGTGCAATCTCTTCCCATGAAGAAGGAGTATGAGAAACGCCAGAATCTGCTTCAATACTTTGGATTTCAACATCCTGAAAAACTTTTCTGAATACGTTTTCAACTGCTTTAATTTTCACAGGATTTTTTGACCCTACCCCAACCTTTAACATATCACTATTAAAGTAAGTTAATATTTAAAATTTTTCTTTGTATCAAATTTCGCATAATCGCTGTTCGTTTCTTCAGTGGGAATTGAGTTTAGTGCAACGTGCCGAGGGAAAATTTTTGAATTGTCGGTACTATACAGAAAAATGGGGTCGGCAAGTCTCATTAATAATTACTGCTTAAGTTATATAGATAGTTTTTTATATATAATGCTCAATAGATAAATATGTCTGAATGGAAAAGATGGGTAGCTGAAAGTAATGTTATTTTACATAGAGATTCCAAAGATCCGAGAATATTTATAGTTGGAGAATACACTCATTACGATGAAAGGGCAATAGAACAACAACTAGAGTTAGCCACACTATTACATCCAAAGTATATAATACATGAATCATTCAAAAATTTTGTATTCTCTTCTAGTAACAGAAAACTAACCGAGGATCCTGAATATAAAAAAGACGAGGAAGCTTTAAAATATTGGCTTGAGCATCAAAGTCCACGCACTTCTAAATGCACATATTCATCGTCATTTTTGCCTAAGTTTCTTCGAAAAGAAGGTATTTGTATTAGTGAAGATTGTAAGGTGTCCAAGGCTGATCTGCGTTCTTTGATTAAAAACTATGGGATTGAGATAGAACTGCCACCACATTTAGATGGTGGATATTTTTACCTTACAAATTGGTGGCCGTTCATTAAATACTGTATAGATAACAATGCTGATTTAGTGGGCTGTGATTTATCTGAAGAAGATGGAGCGTATAGAGTTAAACGCTTTGATAAAGATGTAAATATTGGGAAATTATCAGTATCACCAGAATTAATTTCAGACCGAGAACACCGAGCAGCAAATGTGATATCCGCATATGCACGGAAAGCAACGCCTGTTCTTTCTATTCACGGTTCTTATCACATACGTCCTGGATCGGACATATTTACAGTTCTTGAGAGAGATGGATTAACAGATTATGTTGTAATAGAACAAATTTCGAAAGAACAAAAATAGAAATGTTTTGTGTAACTTCTGAGCCTAAATAATTTCTGTTGACAATTGAATAAAATGCCTGTTAGGCGAGAGTGCAATCTCGCAAGAAAAATTTTTGAGTCGCGAAGGCGCTGAAAATTTTTAGTGCCGTAATTTTTTAGAAAATTGCCACTGCATTAAATTATAACAAAAAATAACCAATAAATTAAGATATTCACTATTGTCATTGGAATGCCTATCCTTGCAAATTCTAAGAAGGTGATTGTTTCTCCGGATTTCCTTTCTGCATTTTGAATTATGATAACATTACTTGCGGCACCAAGTATCAGCAAATTGCCTGCGATTGTGCTGCCTGCAGCGAGGGCCATCATTTCCTTTGTTGTTGCTCCTGCATGAGAAAGCATTGGCAAATAAAGTGCTACCAAAGGAACATTTGATATTAACTGGCTTAATAAAACACTAATTGCCAGTATGATTGGAATAGAAAGAATATTTATGTTTGAAGCAGTTATTATTGATTGAAAAAATCCTGTCTGCCATACACTTTCCATTAAAACAAACATAGAAGCAAAAAATATCAAAGTGTGCCAGTCCACTTTTTTTATTATAGAAATTCTTTTTCTGCTAAAAAACAGAATAGGCAATGAAGCTATTACAGTAATATAAATTAATTTGAAATCTATTTTTGGATTAAAAAATGAAATTATTATTTTTATGAATATTAATGATAATAATAAAACAAGAGAAATTTTAGATAAAAATGCAAGTTTTTTATCTTTTATTGGTTCTTGAGAGTGATTTAAAGAAGTGCTTTTAAATTTTTCTTTGTAAAAAAGTTTTATAAGAAGAAAAGCCGCACAGAGATTAATAAGCGTTGGCACGAATAAATATTGTAGAAAAATTAGGAATGGGTTGTTAATCTTTCCTTGTGTTGCAATAAGAAAATTTTGCGGATTACCAATAGGGCTTGTAACACTGCCAATTGTTATTGCAAATGCTAATGTGATTAGAAGAATTTTTGGGTTTATCTTATGTTTTTTTGCAAGAAGCAAAACCATTGGTGTTCCTATAATAGCTAAAGTATCATTCATGAGAAGTGCAGAGGCAAAACCCATCACAAACAAAATTAACAACAATAGTTGATTTGTATTTTTTGCTTTTTTGAATATCTTGTAAGATAAATAAGAAAGATAACCACTCTCTTCAAGAGCAACTCCTATAACAAACATGCTGAATAAAAAAATCATCACATCCAAATTTATTGATTTTAAGGCATCTTTTGGAGAAATTTGACCAGTTATCAAAACAGTTATTGCTCCAAAGAGCATTATTTGCCAAATTTGTAGTTTTATACTACCAATCTGTCTGATCGCGATAAGTACAAAGACGATAATTAAAATTATTATGGGGATTATCATATCATTAACAATATTTGATGTCCTATATAAATCTAATTAATGACACCAACGTTAAAGATAATAAAAAATTTCGTTAAAATTTTGCTAGATGAAGTTGCGTGTTTTTCCATTTCACGATTTAACGAATGCAACAACGTAAGAATTTTCAGGAGCAGAGTGAGAGTGCAACGATGGCGAAGGAAAATTTTCGAGTTGCAAGGCGTAATTATATTAAAAATTTCTTCAAATCATCCAAATCAAATAGCAAAACACCAGACTCTTTAAACTTTTCCTTAAAACTTTTAGCAAATATAGCATAGATTTCTTTTCTTTTTAGTTTGACATCTTTTGTCTTTTCCCTTAAATTATCTAAAACTTTTCTTGCATCTAGCTTATCCTGCCATTTACACTCCGCAAATAAGACCTCTTTTGTTTGGTCGTTTAAAGCTACAATATCTATTTCTTTATCTTTGTGCCACCATCTGCCTATCTTTGTTAAGTTAAAGATTTTTGAATCAATTATGAACTCTCGGCATACATCTTCAAAGACCTTTCCAACATATGCATTAAGCTCTTTCTCGATAGAATCAAAAACTTCTTTTTCCAAGCCTTGCTCTATCAATGATTTGTTTTTGAAAATGAATTTAAACCAAAACTTGTAAAAATTATCTTTAATTTTGTATCTTGTGTTTTTTGCTTTAATTTTTTTCTCAGTAATTGGAATTTCTTTTTCAATCAGCCCAACACGCTCTAGAATTAAGAGATACTTAGGCAACTTATGGCTTTGTATCTTGCTAACTTCGGCTATTTCGGCAAATTTTGTATAACCTTGTGTTATGGCAAGGAGTATTGAAACATATGGTGCAGGAGACCTAAATTCTTCAAATAAAAGATTAAGAGGCTCGTTGTACAGGAAAGAGGTTTTGTTCAAAATTTTGTTTTTAATATTCTTTTCTATTCCTGCTTTTGGATCAAATTCCTCAAGGTATCTTGGAATTCCGCCTAAAATTGCATAAGCTTGCACAAGCTGTTCGAAATTGTAATTTGGGAAAAAATTCTTGAGAAATTTGAATTTTAGAGGCATAACTTGCATCTCAAGAGTTTTTCTTCCATAGAGAGCAGCTCCATAACCCATCGAGATTTTATATATTGTTGATATAATCGAGCCACAAAGGATTATTTTCTTTTCTGTTTCCTTTATCTTTTCCCACCATCTCTGTAGCATAGAAGGCCAAGCTTTGTTTACTAAATAGAGATATTGAAATTCATCTATTATAATAATTTTATATTTACTTTTGTAAATGAATTCAAAAAAATCTTCCCATGTGTTGAATTTTACAAATTCCTTGCTTACCTGCCTTGCTAGTATATCAAGTATATTTTCCGAAATGTCAGCTAGTAAGTAAAGTGCATTAGTCTTTTTAGCAAATTCTACTAAAAGTCTACTCTTGCCGACTCTTCTTCTACCATAGATCAATACAAGTTCTGCTTTTTTGGATTTTGCGATTTCTAGCAGCTTATCCAATTCCTCCTTTCTATCAATAAACATTATCATAATAATCATTATTATAATCATGTATTTAAACTTTTCTATGGGCCTTTCTTACAATAATTTCAAATCTTTGATTTGATTGTTGTTTAGCGCGAACCTCAAATTGCAACTAACATCGCGATTATCTGTTTCGAGTTGATAGGCGAGCGAGTGCAGCATGACAAAATTACAAAGTAATTTTGAGTTTAGAATTCAGGTGAATTCTGTTTGTTTCGTAGCAGTAGGGGGGGTCTTTGAGCAAATCCAAGTTTGTAAACTTTTTATATTCAAAAATTGTTGGAAACCTACTATTGACAACGGAATTATTGCAAAAAGGCAAGAATTTAGTCAGAGATTTACAAATAACTTAACGAATCGTAATTGCTGAGCGTTAAGAAAGAGTGAACAAAGACTTAGAAAAATTTTAGGCAAAGAAGAGCCTCAAAAAATTATTCTACTATGGTAGGTTTGATTCTCTGAAAAAATAAAAAGTTTAAATAGTTGTATTTTTTTAATAAATCATGTGGGTTGCAAAAATAAGATTAGCAGATAAAAAATGTATTTGGGCAACAAGATGCAAAAAATTTAATATTTATGATTATCAATATCCACTTGGAATCTATAAGACTAATTCTGATTTGGTTTTGATGATGTACCATATCCTTGAAGGTGAAGAAAAAAATAATGAAGCTTACATTAAAGATATTAAAAAAGACAAAAGAGTAAAGAAATTAGAAGTTAAAAGAAATTTTATGATTTCTCTTGCTATTGAAAAAAGAACAAAAGAAGAATTGAAAGCTTTCGAGGCCTTATACAACCCAAAATTAATTTATATTAAACCAGGAATAAATTGTCCAGATGGTTCAGAGATATGGGAAACTGGCTCTTTTGATAGAGAGGATCTTGTTAAATTATTTGCCCTTGTCAAGAAGCATTATCAAGGAAAATTATTATTCTTGAAGCAAATAAAAGTTCCCAAAATATTTATTCCTGAAATAATGCCAGAATTAACAGAAAAACAATGGGAAGCTTTTAAAATTGCTTCTGAACAAGGTTACTATGAGTTCCCTAGAAAAACTAATCTGCATAAACTTGCAAAATTAGCCAAGATTTCTAGACCAACCTTTGAAGAGCATTTAAGAAAAGCCGAAATTAAGTTGTTGAAATTTATGAAAGAATTAATTGAATAAAACCAACTATAGTCGGGTAAAATTCAAAATAGTTCTATGGTTATATAATTACTATAAAGTAATAAAGTTAGGAGATAGATAAAATGGGAAGCATAGCTCAAGAGATGGGTCATGATTTGACAATTATGTATTTTATAGATAAAGTTTTAAAGTCAAGAGAAGAAAAAGAAGACTTTTTTATAATTCATCCAGCAATGGGGCCAAAAAGAGATATTCATTATTGGAACCCAGAACATGATGAATATACTTCAGGGTGGGATACTTCTGGCGACACAAAATTCATTCCAGATTATCTTTTCAGAAGAGCTATTTCTACAGATGAATTACAAAGATTAGTAAAAGAAAGTCAATATTTTGAGGAAGAATGGTATAAAAAACTTAGTGAAAAATTGGGTGAGGACTTAAAAAATTTTACTGATAAGTTATGCAGTAATCTTGAAAATAAACTAAAAGAGAAATTTCCCATGGTTGATAAACTTCCAGATTTTATTGGTACAAGAAAAAGAAAAATTACCTCTATTGGAGAGGTTAAATTTGAGTATTTACCAAAAAAGGCACTAGAAGAATTTTTAGGATATTATTATCTTGCTGAACAAGAAAATGTTCCATTTTATTTAATCTTCCCGAAAAAGGGATACACGAGAACTGATTTTAATTGGTTATCAAGAAATTTACCAAAAGAAATTAAGTTTTACACTTTTGAAGGGGCTGAATTACAACCAATAATTGTCCCAACCTATGGAGATATAAAATTTTCAAGGTGGAAGCCAAAATGACACAATATAAGCAATATAAATATGGAAATATAGATTTAAAAGATAAAGTAAGTATAGTTACAGGAGCAAGCGGAGATATAGGAAGTGCTATCTGTGAAGCCTTGCTTGAAAGAGAAGCATACGTTAATGCTGTTTATAACAAAAATAAAGAACCTCTCGATAATCTTGTTAATTTATATTCTGAAAGAATTAAGCTATTTCAATTAGATTTTTTATCGGATGATTTTGAAAAAGAGATTGAAAATTATGTCAAAAGCGTATATCAAAAGCATAAAAAGTTAGATATTTTAATAAATTGTGCAGGTATTTGGGAAGTAACCAGATTTGTTGATGAAACTCCTGAATTAAGAAAGAGGTTAATGAGAATTAATTTTGAGGCGCCTTATGTTTTTTCTAAATCTGCTTTTCGCTATATGCTAGGACGGCCCGGAATTAAACACATTATAAATATCGGTTCTATTGCTGGTGTTAGAGGGGTTGCCCAACAAGTTAGTTATAGCGCATCTAAGGGGGCATTAAGAACCTTAACTCAAGCTATAGCTGAAGAAGGAGCGAATTATGGTATAAATGTTAATTGCGTTTCTCCTGGTGCTGTTGACTCAAAAGCTATAAGTAAATATTTCCCAGATGAAAAAGCAAAAAAACTGTGGGCAAAAAGTATACCGAAATATTCATTATGTAAAGTTGAGGATGTTGTTAATGCATGTTTAGCAATTTTAATGAATAATTATTTAACTGGAGCAGAAATAATTTTACATGGTGGAAGAGAACCGCTAATGAAGTAAAGTAATAATTAGTACTGGGGCTTAAGATAAATAGAAAGGCATATATTCTCAACTATTTTAATTGCATGCGAGTTTTCTATTGCCCAATGCCAATGATGTTCTTGTTATTTTTTTGGCAAAATCCGCTTTAAATGGCGAATTCTCATATAATTCTGGTATTGGATTTATTAGAATCGGTTTGAAGGTCATCCTAAAATCGTGCCTTAATTTATAGACCTGTCTCGCATAAATTCCACCACGAATTATACAACCCCCTTCTTTCTTGATTTGTTTATAAAAAGTTTTTAATTGGTTAAAAGATTTTGTAGTATATTCAAGCGCTGGAGCTTCTCCTTTATATTCAACTAATCTGAATTTGATTCCTTTAATCTTCTCAATTGCTTTTAAAATAGAAATGGCAGATTCAATAATATCCGGACCACATCCTTCTCCCTTTATATAACCAATTGGTTGTTTGATTAGTTTAGTCATAATTAATAATTATAATTTAGATTTATTTAAAAATTATTCTGTTGTGGCGGAATTCTGAATTCCCCTGTTAACCGCTGTTATGTCTGGGGAGCGTAGCGAATGGAATGAAGCGAAATTTTAAAATTTTTCATAGTGAATTTTACTTTTATCAAACTCATTGTCTTTATGCGGGGGGAATTTTTCTTTTGGATATCCTAATGCAATAATGCACAAAACACCAAAATTGTTTGGGATATTTAACATTTTTCTAACATCCTCTTCAGCATGTGGATTGTGCCTTGTTCCCCTAACTTGAATCCAACAAGAACCAATTCCTAAAGCAACAGCTTGTAACATCATATAACCTGCTACAAGAGAACAATCTTCTATCCACAAATCGCTTTTTTCTTTATCTCCTAAAATCACTATTCCAGCATCTGCATTTGCCAAAAAAATAGCGCCAGATTTCTTAAATTTTGAAAGGCGCTTCAACATTTGCTTTTTCCTTACTACAATAAATTCCCATTCGCGAAGATTTCTACCGCAGGGTGCAAATTGCCCTGCTTTAAGAATTTCATTAAGCTCGTGCTCACTAATTGTTTTCTTAGAATATTCTCTTACACTTCTTCGTTTTTTGATAACATTAATTATCATATTTTTTACCAATTATTTAATATATAATCAACAACTTCCATCGTCTTTTTATCTCCACCCATATCTTTAGTTACATTTTTAGTTTTGATTGCTTTGGCAATTATCTTCTCCATTTTTTCGATTGCATTGGTGACCTTTAACCATTTTTCTAAAGCATATGCTGAAAGTTTGAGTGTAGCAATTGGATTAACAACCCCTTTCCCAGCAATATCATCTGCTGAGCCATGCATGGTTTGTAGAGCTTCTATTCCTTTTTTACCAAGAACAAAGTTAGAAGTAAAAAATGTTTCCTTTGTGCCGAGACCATAATAATGAATCAAAGCTTCTAATAATACATCTCCAATTTCATTTCCACAGATAACTATGATTTTTTTTATGTCTTTTGCATAAATGTCATGAAGAAGAAGATGTATTCCGCTATCTGGCTGCATAATTAAATATTTATTTTTCAGTTTGGATTTTTTCATTGCATTATCTATCATCTTTTGCAGTTCAATACCCATTATATGGAATTTATAAAGAAACAAAATTGTGGAATTTTCAAAACCCAATTCTTTTGACTTTTCTTTAACAAAATTAATAATAATATCAAATAAATCTTCTCTAAAAATAGATACAATTTCAATGCCTTTCTTTGTGGACTTGATCTTTTCAGTTGTATAATATCCTTGGATCTGGTCTCTTATAAAAAGGACATCTATCTCTTTATTTTTCTTCTTTATTTTTAAAGGAACAACTTTTATTGTTTTTGCTTTTCTTCTCAAATAATATAGAGTTTCTGCGTTTATTGCTGTTCTGAATATTCCTATAGCACTTCTCGATAATAAGATATTGTCAAATTTAATGATGTTATTTACATCTTTATCGCATATTTTTTTAACAAAAAAATATGGTTTTGTATAATAATATTTTTTCAATTCCCAAAAAGTTTTGGGGTTGTATCCAAATAATTTTTTGAAAGACAAAAATTCCACATCATTGCCTGTTTCTTGTTTATAAATTGTAGAGACAACTTTTTCAAAAACTTCAGCAAGTTCTGGACCGGTTCCACCGCCTTCAATCACTCCTATTGTTGGTTTTGTATTTGACATATTATTAATAATTATTTCATTCATTAAAAAGGTTTCTATTTTAGGTGGACTTCTGGATTTCTTAATAGTTTATACTGAAATGAAGTGAAAGCCCGCAGGGCGTGGCGAGGAGCGGAGGCGAAGCCGAGCACCGCAGAGTTCCAGAGGTCGCCGAAAAATTATTCAAATATTTTGACATAATAAAAACTAGGATCACCATAAAAGAAATTGTCAAAAATCCCTTTAAAATTCTTCTCTAATTCTTTGTTAATCACACTTCCGGTGAATATGTCATAAAAATATTTTTCACCGAATTTTTTTGCATTTCTTAATCCATGTAAACAAGATTTCCATTTCATCCTATCTTCTATTCCAAACATTGGGAATTTACCACAGAATTTGTTGTAGTATTTTTGACAAACTTTCGAAAAAACATCTTTAAATAACTCATCCCAGTTGTCTGGATGATAGAAAGGTTTATTTGTTCCTGGATGATAAAAAGTTTTTATATACTTTCTTTTATTCAAATTTCCATCGATGAGGTTGGTTACACCTATCCCGAAACCTGCTACGGCCACCCAATCTATATTTGAGATATTTTGATGCACGAATTCTAAGTTTTTTGTGGCAAATATAGATTTTTTATAATTCTCTTCAGTTGATTGTGTAAGAATCTGATATTCCACAGGATTACTACCTTTTATTGAAACCTCAATAACAATTTTTAATCTTTTATCTTTTAAACAACTAAATTTATTTAATAAGTCTTCTTTTTTTAATGAGCCTAGAAGTACTCCATTCGTTTGAATTAATATTCTATTATTAAATAACTTGAAATACTTTTCATCAATATTTTGAATAAAAGTTATTATTAAATCAAGATTTTTTTCAGTTAAGAAGGGTTCACCACCTATTATTCTAAACCAATTAAACGAGTTTTCTTTGATAGGTTTATTATTGTTTAAAAAATGTCTAAAATCTTGTGAAATTTCAGTTATAGAAACAAGTTTAACATCTTTATGTGTTTTGAATTTTGACGGCCATGAATATGCAAATGCAAAACAAGGTATACAAGAAAGAATACACCCTGCACATCGCAATACAATCTCGCCAGGAGGTGTAGGCCCGCATTCAGCATTATCAATCATCCTGGTTCCGTTACATTTTATCCAAATTTTTTCCTTGGATACCGTACCTAAAGTAGTTTGTTGATTATTCATAATAACAGGTAATCTATTAAGATTTATATAACTTGTCTTTAATAGGGCGACCTCTGGAATTACAGATAACATAATCATATCAGAAATAAACTTCTGATATGATACCTATTTAGGTATAAAAAGGAAGTTTTATATAGTTTTGATTTTTATTAAATTTATGAATAATTATGAGAACATTGAAAAATTGGAAAGAGAACTGGAGATAAGGAATTTCTCAAGAAAAACTGTAAAATCCTATATTTTCTTTGTTGAAAAATTTCTGAAATATGCAAAAAATAAAAATCTTGATGAAGATATTGTAAAACAATATATACAAAAAATAATAAGGAAGCAGGACCCTTCAACTGTGTCTGCAAATCTGAGTGCGATAAAATTCTTCTTTGAAAATGTGTTGAAACAAAAAATAAATATTCCACACCCAAAAAGAAACAAGAAGATTCCTGAAGTTCTGACACTCGGAGAAGTGAAAAAACTAATTGGCGTGATTAATAACATCAAACATAAATTAATTGTCAAACTGCTTTATGGCTGCGGCTTAAGAGTGAGCGAATTGGTGAACCTGAAAAAACAAGATTTTAATTTTGCAGAGGGATTAATTCATATCAAGCTTTCAAAAGGAAAAAAAGATAGATTTGTTAAAATACCTGATTCTATAAAAGAAGAATTGGAAAATTATTACAAATTGAATAATGAAGAAATTTTCTTTCCTTCTGCAAGAGGAGGAAAATTAAGCACAAAATCAATACAGCTCATAATAAAAAATTCTGCCAAAACGGCTGGTATTAAAAAGAACATTTCGCCCCATACATTAAGGCATAGCTTTGCAACACATCTTTTAGAGCAGGGTATTGATTTAAGAATAATCCAAAAACTGCTTGGACACAGCGACATAAAAACAACCCAAATTTATCTTTCTGTATCCAGCCAAACAATTAAAAACATCAAAAGCCCTCTTGACAATTTATAAACTTTATAACCGCTCATTTTTAATATCTATCTAATAATATTGATTTTATGGCAAGACAGTTCGTTATCCCTTTTAGCAATATCAGGAAAAGTGACGTTTCACTTGTAGGTGGTAAAACTGCTTCTTTGGGCGAGATGTATTCCATAGGATTGCCTGTGCCAAATGGCTTCGCAATAACTGCTGATGCTTACAGGTATTTTATAAAATTCAACAAATTGGACGACGAAATAAAGAATATTCTCAAAAAAACAAAAGTAAAAAACATAAAGGAATTGCAAAAAGCAGGCAAAGCAATTCGCAATCTTATAAGAAATGCCAAATTTCCACTTGACTTGGAAAAGCAGATATTAAGCGAATTCAAAAAATTGAAGGAAAAACATGTGGCTGTTCGCTCATCAGCAACAGCTGAGGATTTAGTTTGTGCGAGTTTTGCCGGGCAGCAAGAAACATTTCTTAATGTCAATGAAAAAAATCTGCTAACAAGAATTAGAGATTGTTTTGCTTCCCTTTTCACTGATAGGGCAATTTCTTATAGAGAGGACAAGAAATTCGACCATTTTAAAATTGCCCTTTCTGTTGCTGTGCAAAAACAAATATTTAGTAAGGCAAGCGGTGTGATGTTCACAATTGATCCTGACAGCGGGCACAAGAACTTTGTTGTTATAAATGCAAGTTATGGTCTGGGCGATTATATAGTTCAAGGAAAGGTGAATCCAGACGAGTTCTGGGTATTCAAAGAAAGCTGCAAGCTGATAGATAAAAAATTAGGTAATAAAAATATAATGGAAATTCGTTCTTCTAGTGGTGTTAAAAAGAAAAATGTAGATGAAGCAATGCAAAAAAAATTCTCCTTAACAGATGATGAAGTGGAGCAGCTAGCAAAATATGGATTAATAATAGAAAATCATTACAAGCGTCCTATGGATATTGAGTTTGCAAAAGATTACAATGATGAAATTTATATTCTACAAGCAAGACCCGAAACAGTTCATTCAACAAAAAAACAAAAAATATATAAGGAATATTTGTTGAAAGAAAAGGGAGAGTTAATTGCTAAGGGTCTTGCAATTGGAAGAAAAATTGTCAGCGGTGAGGTTAATGTTATAAGTGATATTAAAAATATTGGGAAATTCAAGAAGGGCCAGATACTTGTAACAAAGATGACTGATCCTGACTGGGAACCTATAATGAAGATTGCCGCAGGAATTATAACTGAAGAAGGTGGACGGACAGCTCATGCAGCAATTGTTGCTAGAGAATTAGGCATTCCTGCAATCGTTGGGGTGAAAGATGCAACAAAAATATTAAGTGGTGATGTTACAATTGACTGCACAAAGGAATTTGGTAGGATATGGAAAGGTCAATTAAGATATGAAGTAAGAGAGCATAATCTAGAAAAAATACCAAAGACAAAAACAAATATATTTGTAAACATAGGTATTCCTGACGAGGCGATAGATGTATCGTTATTGCCTATAGATGGTGTCGGATTAGCAAGGGAGGAATTCATAATATCATCATACATTGGAATTCATCCGCTGGAACTAATAAGAATGAAGAAAGAGAATATTTTTATAGAAAAATTATATTTTGGAATATCAAAAATTGCTGCTGCGTTTTATCCTCGTCCTGTTATAATAAGGTTCAGCGATTTCAAGACAAATGAATATCGCAGATTGCAAGGTGGAGAAAAGTATGAACCAGTAGAAGAAAATCCTATGATAGGCTGGAGAGGCGCGATAAGATATGTTGACGAAAAATATGAACCTGCATTTAGATTAGAATGCAGGGCATTGAAAAGATGCATTGATAATGGATTAACAAACATAAAAGTTATGGTACCATTCTGCCGCACTCTAGATGAAGCAAGGCATACCCTATCAATAATAAGAGATGAAGGATTAAATGCAAGTATAGGTATGATGACCGAAATTCCTTCCAATGTTGTCCTCATTGATAAGTTCTCCCAATTGTTTGATTTCTTCTCAATAGGAAGCAATGACCTAACACAATTAGTTCTTGGAGTGGACAGAGATGAACCGCTTTTATCGAATGTATTTGATGAAAGAAACCCTGCAGTTGAAGATATGATTAAAAAATTAATAGCTGGAGCTCATAAATGCAACAGGCCTGTAGGAATTTGTGGCCAAGCTCCATCAGATTATCCGGATTTTGTAAAATTCCTTATTCAGAACAAAATTGATTCAATTTCTGTGAATCCTGATGTTGCTCTGCAAACAAAATTGCTTGTTGCAAAATTGGAAAAAAGCAAATGAATTTTTATACAACTATTTTTAAAAAGCTTTTTTATGTAAGGTGACAAACTCCAACTATTGAAAGAAATTTCTCTTATTTTATTTGGGAAGTTTTCAATCACTCTGTAAAACATTATAGGAGGAGGATTCAATGATAAAAACAATCTCATAGAAAAAAAGTATGAGAAAATCACATATCAGAATTCAGGACAATTGAACAAATTTTTCAATCTGCTTTCTGCAATTGAAAAATTTTCCATTTTGTAGATAACCAAAACCCTAAATAATTTTCTTATTATTTATTGATTATGGATGTCTGTTCTGCAATTCTAAAAAGAAGGAGCATAAGAAGGTTTAAACAGAAAAAAATATCTTTAGAAATTTTGAAAGAGATTGTTAATGCAGCAAGGCTTGCACCTTCTGCACGCAACCTCCAGCCACTTGAGTATATAATTATTAATGATGATGCACTGCTTGAAAAAACATTTTCTTGTTTGAAATGGGCTGGTTATATTGAAGATGGAGCGCCACCAGAAGGTCAAAAACCTGTTGCGTATATTGCTGTTGTTGCAAATAAAAAAATAAATGAAAGGTATGAAAGGGATGTTGGAGCAGCTGTTGAAAATATGATTTTATATGCATTAGGAAAGGGCATCGGCTCGTGCTTTATCAGGGCAATAGATTTTGATAGACTTTCAGAAATATTGAAAATTCCAAACAATCTAACTTTGGATTGTGTTCTTGCCTTGGGCTATCCTGATGAAGAACCTGTGATAGAAGAATCTGGGGAAATAAAATATTATAAAGATAAAAATGGAGTCCTTCATGTTCCAAAAAGAAGATTGGAGGATATTTTACATATCAACTATTATTAATGTGATAACATGATCAGCGGTATAGCAAATCTGCCATTGCATTATGGAAGTTGTCCTCCTTGGCTTTTTGAAAAAATGAAAAAATTGGCAGGGGCAATCACCGAAATCATTATTTATGAGTATTCGGATGATGAATTTCTAAAAAGATTGAGCGACCCTTTCTGGTTTCAGGCGTTTGCGTGCGTCCTTGGATTTGATTGGCATTCAAGTGGTGTGACAACAACAGTTTGTGGAGCAATGAAAGAGGCGCTGAACAAAGAAAATATAGGCGTGGTTGTTGCAGGAGGTAAGGGAAAAACAAGCAGAAAAACACCAGAAGAGATAGAAAAATTTGGTGAAGCCCTTTCATTATCTGATAGCAAAATAAAAAATTTGGTCTATTCGTCTAAAATGTCGGCAAAGGTTGATAATGCAGCACTTCAGGATGGATATAACTTGTATCATCATTGTTTCATTTTTAATGAAAAGGGCAGATGGGTTGTAATTCAGCAAGGTATGAATCTTGAAAATCGTTATGCGCGAAGATATCATTGGATATCAGACAAAATTAATGAAACGAAATCGTTTGTTGAAGAACCTGAAAGTGCAATATGTTGCGACAAGAAAGAAGAAAAAATTTTGAATATGGTTGCAAAGGAGAGCAAAAGTGTGAGAGAGAATTCAGTTGCAGTTGTAAATGACATAAAAAATTTTGAAAAATTCTTTAGAGATAAAAAATTTTTAAAAGAACTTTCACTTCCAAGTCAACATAATGTAACTGTTAATAAAACAATAGTTTCTTATTTAAAAAAGGCATACGAGGTTAATCCAGAAAATTATGAAGAGTTGCTCGCCTTGCGTGGAATTGGCCCTGCATCTGTTCGTGCTCTGGCCCTTATATCTTCTCTTATCTATGGAAGCGAGCCATCTTGGAAAGACCCTGTGAAATTTAGCTTTGCACATGGTGGTAAGGACGGTCATCCATATCCAGTAGACAGAGAAAATTATGAAAAATCAATTGAAATTTTAACTACAGCCTTGGAAAATGCAAAAATCGGGGAAAAGGAAAAATTGCAGGCAATGCGAAGACTGAGTTATTTTATTTAAATGATGGCTTTTAAAAAATTCTGGGGCTCTCCATAAAAGTTGAATGAAAATCTTATTTTTCCATGGATTTCATAATAAGGTGTGGTCATAAAATCAATCTATAATTCTGTATAAAATCGAAAGAATAAAAGCATTATGAGAAAAAATCACAATTGAACAGATTTTTCAATTTGCTCCTGCAATTGAAACTTTTCCATTTTGTAGACAACCAATTCTGGCATGAAGAGAAAGCTTATAAACTTTTTCTTCGTCTTTTTCTTATGAAAATAGAGATATTCGAGATAAAAGGCTCGTCTTTCAGCAATGAGCTTTCAA
>Ga0207433_10005819_pt1 | contig 21735 bp, 14 predicted proteins | sample YelNatPaOPGAMG01_FD_187559 | JGI IMG/M metagenome (GOLD analysis project Ga0207433, IMG submission 187559) | Hot spring thermophilic microbial communities from Obsidian Pool, Yellowstone National Park, USA - OP-RAMG-01 (SPAdes) (version 3) | ecosystem: Environmental > Aquatic > Thermal springs... | reverse complement strand
TACATTTTGTCAAGTAAAAAAAATAAATTTTTTTTAGTATATAAAATCTATATATCCTTTTAATATATATAAATTTTTAAAACGTTTATAAGAAGATTATTTTACCTACCATCACTGAGGGATTACAATTTTATGTAATCCCTCAGTGATAGCAGGTTTTTATAAAATATAAAGTAAATTTTTTTGCTTTACTTTTTTACATTAATAAAATCTCCCCCTGCCCCTCTTTAAAGAGCCTGTGCAAAAAACATAAAATTGAGCATTTTAACTTTTTAAATTTTTATTTTTTCCTTATTTTTTAATCATTTTTATGTGTCAGTTTTTTGTTTTTTATGTTTTTTTCTATTTTTTGCACAAGCTCTAAAAAAGATGGGAATTCAAAAAAATTTTAATTTTTATCTCTCCCTTTTCTAAAGCTGTCCATTACCCATATCTTTATCTATATAAAAAGAAGCAGGTATATCCTGATTTTTGAGGAAAATTACGGGTGGTTCGCAGTGTTGTCTATTTTACTTACTCCCAATTTTAACGCCCTTTTTATTGCTATCCAAGGGTTGTTGCGTAAGCCTCGGCCACCATTGACTGCAAATTCTTTTGCTCGACTTCCCTCTACCGTCTTTTACGAAAAAAATCAGCGGTATACCTGCTTCTTGATACTTATGGGTAATGGTGAGTTTCTAAAGGGAGATTAAGAGGGATTTTCAATTTTTATTATCACCTGCTATAACTAAGGGGATACAATTTTATATAATCCCTCAATCACAATAGGTTTTTATAAAATATAAAGAAAAAATTTTATTAATCACTTTTTTATTAATTTTGACTTATCTTTATCCTTTTCATTTAATTTTAAAAAAATTCTTTCTAACATAACATATATTGCTATTTTAGCATTAAAAGGGCCTGACTTTTTTACTTTTCTGTCTGCTTCCATAATAATATTTAAAATTTCAACAAAAGGTATATTTATAAAATTTACAACCTGCTTTTTTACAATTTCCAGAGCTTTTGAATTATAATACATAATTTCTAATGCTTTTTTGGGATTGTTTTTTGAAACATAATATCTAACCATATATATCTTTTTTATTGTTTGAAATATAGAACCTAAAATTACCTCTGGTTCAAAATCATCAAAAATTTTTTCCAAAATTGCAAATGTTTTATTTTCATCTTTAAAACCAATTGCATCAGTCAATGCCCAAATGCTGTATTCCTTTTCTCCGCCTCTTAACATATTAAAATCTTCTTTATTTATTTCATTTCTATCACCAATCCATAATAATATTTTGTCAATTTCATTTTTTATCAATGACATATCTGTGTTTGATTCTTCAATAATATATTGAAGTATGTCAGTATCAATACTCTTTTTATATTTCTTCAAATATTCCTGAACCCATATTTTTGTTTCATATAAATTCTTATTTGAAAAATTAAAAACATATTTATCTGAAATTTCATCAATTGCTGATTTTTTAAATTCATTTCTATCAACAGACGAAGTTAAAATTACATTTGAAAATTCCGGGATATCCTTTAAAAAAGAAAATAATTTTTCCATTTCTTCTTTCAAAAGTTTATGAAATTCTTTTATTATAATCAAATTTTTTTTAGAAAAAAAAGATGGCGTGCTTGTTTTTTCTATAATATCATTAACTGTAAAAGAATTATCTTTATCAGTTAAATCAAAAATAAATGTTGTAGTATCACTGATTTCATCTTTTAATAAGTCCTTTATTTCATCAATAAACTCTGTTTTAAAAACCTCATTATCCCCAAATAAAAAATAATACGAATTTAATTTTTCATCTTTTATAAATTTCATATCAATCTTTCATCTCAAAAAAAGTAATTGATGCAAGGTTACCGTTTATATAAAGAATAATACTATATAAACCTTTTTCAGTGGGGAGTCCATTTTGTCCATTTTCAGGGAATGACTCGTTTATGCCAATAAAATTACCAAACGCATAGGGTATATACTGTTTATCCAAGACACTTATTCTTTTGTCAATGGATGTTTTGTCGACAGTTAAAATTTTTTCGCATATTACTTTTTTTGATGGTGACACCCATATATTTTCAAAAGTAAAAGTTGTATCTTCATCAATTCTTTTTAAGCCAGAATAATATTCATATGGATTAATAAAAAGATATTTACGATTAATTAAATTTGAGTCAAAAGATGATTGGGTATAAAAAAGAAAATATGCAAAAAATTGAATGACTTTATGACTACTTCTGTAAAACCAGTTAATACTGTCTGCAGGATAATTATTAATAAGACCGCTGCAGGTTGTTATATGTCCGATTATATATGGTTGCTGTTTTTCAGCAAATAAACCGGATGAACAAAAAATTATTATTAAAATAAAACAAATTCTTTTCATTATTTACCACCCATTAATGACTCTTCGCATAACGCGTTCTGCAAGTTTATCAAGAACTCTGTTTCTTGCTATTACTTCATCTTCTACCGGCATACCCAAATCATTTGCGACAAAATATGTTGTTTCTTCCCATATTGAGGTCTCATCTTTCCATAACAATCGCTGATTTATATTATCAAAAAAATAAATTTCAAGATATATTCTTAATCTGTATTCCTGGGCTATCTGATTTGCATTAAATCTTATCGGGGTGTGAATATATTTTGAAATCCTGCATTTAATAATAGCATCAGCATTTTTTTCGTCTTTTATCGCAATTTTTCCATCTGCAAGAAAATTATCAATTGTTTTTTGCGTTATATATTGTTCTATGTTATATCTGTCAGTTTTATTTACAAAGACAGGTATTGCAATACTTTTAATATTAGAAGGAAGTGTCACCTGCGGCGAATATGTCGCACAGGATAAAACCGCTAAAAACAAAAATGAAACAAAAACTATTTTAAAAAAATAATTCACAATAATTCCTCCTTGTTTTTATATTTATGATTTATTACATTTAAAATCAAAAATCTTTTATTTATTTTACCACAATATTTAACAATTTGTTAGGGACAAAAATTTTTTTTACTATTTCTTTACCTTTTAACCATTCTTTAATTTTATTGCTTTCAAACGCAATCTTTTCAATTTCCTGCTGACTGATATTTAAAGGCGCTCTTATTCTTTCTCTTATTTTTCCTGATACCTGAATAACAAATTCAATTTCTTCTTCAATTGTTAATTCATCAATGTATTCAGGCCATCTGTGTCTGAATATACTTGGTTTCTGTCCTATCTTTTCCCATAACTCTTCTGCAAAATGTGGAACAATGGGCGATAAAAGCAGTAACAAATTTTTTATTGCAAAAAAAACAACACTTTTGTTATATTCCTGTGTTAAATCAAATTCTGTATCATTTAAAGTGTTAAATAATTCCATTATGGCTGCAATTGCTGTATTAAATTGTTGTTCAATCTCAATATCATTTGTAACTTTTTTTATTGTTTGATGAACCTTTCTTAAAAGTTTTTTTCCATTTGCATCAAGTTTATTTATATCTACATAGGTATCTTGGATTTTATATTTTAATTCTATTTTTTCTGTAATACTTAAAATTTTTCTCCACACCCTGTTTAAAAATCTGAATGAACCTTCCACTCCTTCATCACTCCATTCAAGGTCAAGTGGTGGTGGGGACGCAAATAACATAAATAATCTTGCGGTATCTGCCCCGTATTTTTCTATTAAATCATCAGGACTTACTGTGTTGCCTTTTGATTTTGACATTTTATTACCATCTTTTATTACCATTCCCTGGGTTAATAATTTTAAAAATGGCTCATTACAGGAAATCAATCCAAGATCTTTCATAACTTTTGTAAAAAATCTTGCATAAATAAGATGCATACAGGCGTGCTCTGGTCCACCGACATACTGGTCAACAGGCAATTCCATGTCAGCAACTGCTTTATTTACACATTGCTTGTTGTTATCCGGGTCGCAATATCTTATAAAATACCAGGAAGAATCAACAAATGTATCCATAGTATCTGTTTCTCTGGTTGCATCGCATCCGCATTTAGGACATTTTGTCTTTAAAAAAGAATTTGAAGTGGTAAGAGGATTACCTTTTCCTGTAAACTTTATATCCTTTGGCAAAACCACAGGTAAATTTTCTTCCTTTTCCATAACCACACCGCATTTATTGCAATAAACAGCAGGAATTGGTGTGCCCCAGTATCTCTGTCTTGATATTAACCAGTCCTTTAATTTATAATTTACTTCTATTTTTCCTATGCCTGTGGCTTCCATCCAGAGACCAATTTTTTTCTTTGCTTCTTCATTATCCAATCCGTCAAATTGACCTGAATTAACTAATTTTCCCGGTCCCTCATAAGCATCTTTCATTTTTTCTATAGTTAATTTTTCTCCATCAGGCTGAATTACAATTATGATTGGCAATCCATATTTTTTAGCAAAAGCAAAATCACGGCAATCATGGGAAGGAACTGCCATTATTGCACCTGTTCCGTATTCCATTAAAACATAATTTCCTATCCAAATTGGAACTTTTACACCATTAACAGGATTAACAGCAAATACACCTGTATCTATACCTTCTTTTTCCATATTTAATAATGTATCAATGGTTATATCTGACTTTCTTACTTTTTCCTGAAATTTTTCAATTTCATCAACTTTTTCTTTTGAAACCATTTTTTTGATGTTTTCCACAAAAGGATGTTGCGGAGCCAATACAACATAAGTTGCGCCAAAAATAGTATCCGGTCTTGTTGTAAAAACAGGTATTTTTTCTTTTGTTTTTTCTTCCTTAAAAAATATTTTAACTCCTTCGCTTCTTCCTATCCAGTTTTTTTGCATTAAAATAACACGCTCGGGCCATTTTAATTCGTTATGCCCATCGAGTAATTGCTGGGCATAATCAGTAATTTTAAAAAACCACTGGGTTAAATTTTTCTGTTCCACTTTTGAATCACATCTCCAGCATTTGCCTTCATGGACCTGTTCATTTGCAAGGACTGTCTCACAGGACGGGCACCAGTTTACAGCCGTTGCTTTTCTATATGCTAATCCTTTTTCATAAAATTTAATAAAAAGCCACTGGTTCCACTTATAATAATTTTCATCGCAGGTTATTATTTCCCTGTCCCAATCATAAGAAATTCCAAGTTTTTTAAATTGCATTCTCGCATAATCAATGTTTTTATAAGTCCACACAGCAGGATGCATACCACCTTTTATTGCAGCATTTTCAGCAGGTAGCCCAAAAGCATCATAGCCCATTGGATGTATGACATCATATCCTTTTAATCTCATAAAATGCGCTATAACATCTCCAATGCAGTAAACTCTCACATGCCCCATATGGAGATAACCAGAAGGATACGGAAACATTTCAAGGACATAATATTTTTTGCCTTTTCCTGTTGTCTTAAATACTTTATTTTTTTCCCAGTATTCCTGCCATTTCTTTTCAACTTCTTTAAAAGGATAATTTTCAGCCAATTTAAATTCACCTGCCTTTGTAATTTTAAAGAAAAGAAATCAACACAAAATGATTAAATGATATTTTGTATGGTAAATTATTTTATCATTATTTTAATGTTTTTCAATATGAATTTATGTTATTGCGAGCAAAATAAAAAAATTTTTTAATTTTTAAATCGTAAATATCTTATCCAATCCGCAATAGGCAATCAACAAACAGCAATGTAGTTATTGCATCTTTAAGATTTACAAATCTTCCAAATTTTCCAAATTTCCTGATTGCCTGATTGCCTAATTTTTTAATCTTTTAAATCCTGCAAATCTGGCAATCTGAAAATCTTGCAAATTACCAATTTTATTGTCATTTGCTTATTGCTTTTTGCTGGTTGTTAATATCTTTTTCGATTTTTCATTCTTCTTTTTATAAATCATAAATCTTAAATCGTAAATCCTTCTAATTTCCTGATTTGTTAAATTGCCTTATTGCCTAATTTTTATCTTTTAAATCCAGCAAATTTTGTCAATCAGTCAATCTGGCAATCAAATAAATACATTTCACATTTCACATTTTAAATGGTTTTTCCAACTGACAATCGGCAATCGGCAATCGACAAGGTATTTATCCCCCCTCACCTTTATCCTCTCCCCGAAGGGCTGACCATTACCCACATCTTCTTTTTTAATAAGAAGCAGGTATATCCTGATTTTTGAGGGAAATTACGGGTGGTTCGTGGTGTTGTCTAGTTTACTTACTCCCAATTTTAACGCCCTTCTTAATCCTATCTAAGGGTTGTTGCGTAAGCCTCGTCTACCTTTGACTGCAAACTCTTTATCCGACTTTTCCTCAACCGTTTTTTACGAAAAAATCAGCGGTATACCTGCTTCTTGATACTTATGGGTAATGGACAGCCCCGCAGGGTAGAGGAAATTTCAATTTTCAATTATCATTTTTCGTTTTTCGTTTTTTAAATCGTATATCTTAAATCTCAAATTGAAAATTACATACCATTTATCATTTGTTATTTTACTTCTATCTTTATTCTTTCTATCTTTCTTTCATCTGATTTTAAAATTGTGAACTCTATATTTCCTAACTTTATTACTTCTCCTGTTCTAGGTACCTTACCTGCGATGGACATTATAACCCCACCTATGGTATTAACATCTTCATCTATAGGTATATCAATACCAAGTTGACTGTTTATTTTTTCAATTTCTGTTTTTCCTTTTACTATGCATGTTTTTTCATCAACTTTATCAATTTCTTTTTCTTCAATATCATACTCATCTTTTATATCACCGACTATTTCTTCAAGTATGTCTTCAAGGGTTACAAGACCTGATGTGCCGCCAAATTCATCAACAACAATAGCCATATGTATTTTACCTTTTTTAAATTCCTTTAAAAGGTCATCTACATATTTTGTTTCTGGAACAAAATATGGTATACGGATTAAATCCTGAAAAACAATAAGCCCCCTGTTCTTTATCATTCCAAGCATATCTTTTGTATAAATAACACCAACTATATTGTCAATATTACCTTTATAAACAGGCATTCTGGTATAACCTTCTTCAATTACTATGTCTAAAATTTTATCAATGGGCCAACCAATATCAAGAGCAACAATAGATGTTCTTGGCACCATTACATCCTTTGCCTGCAAGTCACCAAGTTCCAAAATACGATTCATCATCTTCTTTTCCATTTCATTTATAAAACCCTGCTCAGCACTTGCATCAATTGCTGTATTGATTTCTTTTGCTGATATAACAGGGATGCTTGAAGTTGGTTTTCCGCCCAATGATGTTATTATAAAGCGGCTTATACTTACAATTACTTCAGTTAAAGGTTTAAACAATTTATATAAAAGAACAACTGGTGAAATAAAAAACAAAGCCAATTTCTCAGTATTATGAATTGCAAAAATTTTAGGTGTTATCTCTCCAAATATTATTATAAAAAAAGTTATAACAATTGCTGTGATTGTGGCTGTTAATGAAACATTAAATTTAAAAATCTCAGAAAGTCGAAAAGAAAAAAAAGCACCAATTGTAGAAGCACATATAGCGATGGCATTGTTTAATATTACTATTGTAGAGAGTAATTTATTGGGTTCTTTTAACCATATTTTAAAATCATTTGCCGCCTTATGTTGATTTTTTATGTATGCAAATATTTTTATTTTACTCATACCTATTAAAGATGTTTCAGCCAAAGAACAAAATGCAGATAAAATAAAAAGTATTATTATTATTCCTGTTTCTATTAACAATATGGTATCCACTTAACACTCCTTTAAAAACTCATTAATATATTTTTCCTGCTTTTTTTTCATTATCTCTGTACTTTTAAAATCATCTGTATGGTCATATCCTAAAATATGAAGCACACCATGAGCAATTAATCTTAAAATTTCCTGTTCAAAATCAACTCTGTATTTTTTTGCATTTTTTTCAGCCACATCAACAGAAATAAAAATGTCACCACCTAAAAATTTATGCGTTTTTTCATTATAAGTAAATGATATAACATCTGTTTCTGAATTTTTGTTTCTAAAATCCGTATTTAATTGCTTTATTTTTTTATTGTCAACAAAAATTAAATTAATCTGAAAATTATTTTGTTTTTCATTTTTAAGTATTTTTATTACAAATTTATTTATATTAAATTTAAATTTAATTTCTTTGTCATAAAAAATATTTATTTTAAACCGCTCATTCATTTTTTTCATATCGTTCGTATGCTTCTAAAATCTTTTTTACAATCTCTGCACGGGAAACATCCTCAGGCGTAAAATGAATAAATGTCATATTCATTCCATTTTCTTTGCCTTCAAACAATTCTTTGGCATGAATAAGTCCGGACTTTTTTCCCACAGGTAAATCTATCTGGGTAATATCACCTGTTATGACTAACTTTGTATCATTCCCGGTGCGGGTTAAAAACATTTTCATCTGGTCAACTGTTGTATTTTGTGCTTCATCTAAAATTACAAATGCCTTATTAAGTGTCCTGCCGCGCATATAAGCAAGCGGTGCTATTTCTATGACTTCGTTTTCAACAAGTTCATGAAATATTCTTGGCTCTATCATATCATAAATAGCATCAAATAAGGGTCTTAAATACGGATCTATTTTTTCTTTTAAATCCCCTGGTAAAAATCCCAAATTTTCACCGGCTTCTACAACCGGACGCACAAGAATAATTCTCTCTACCTTTTTTTCTCTTAAAAAATAAAGACCTGCAGCTGTTGCAAGATATGTCTTGCCAGTGCCTGCAGGTCCTATAGCAAAAACAATCTGATTATTAAATATCTTTTTTAAATATTCTTTTTGATTTTTTGTCTTAGGTCTTACTAAATCTCTTTTTGAAGATACTAATAAACCATCTTCAAAATTATATTCTTTTGTCTCTTCCTGTTTTTTCAAATGATAAATACCATTTCTTGTTTCTTCAATTATTTCTTCAATAAACAATCTGGAAATTTTTTTTCCTTCCAGAATACTTTTCTTTAATTTTTCAATTGTCTTTTCAGCATAATCAGAATTTCGTTTATTACCCTTTATTATAATCCTGTTATCCTTGGCTAAAATACTTACATTTAATTCTTTTTCAATTAGCCGTAAATTTTCATCTGCAATCCCGAATAAAGAAAAAATATCATCTCTATTTAAATCAATGAACAATCTTTTTTTTATATCAGCCAAAAATCTTTATCCTTGTATGTTTTATTTTTTATTAATATTTAAGAGGCAATTTTTTTCTTGGTGTAGTATGTGGAACATAAGGCGGAGTATCTTTTGCTTTTTGTTTTGCATCCATTTTTTCTTCTTTTGACCAGTCCTTGCGAACATTAAGTTCCTGTCCTACTTCAATGATATCAGGATCCTCTATCTGGTCTCTGTTTGCTTTAAACAGCAATGGCCATAAAAAATTATCAGAATAAATTTTTCCCATTGCTGCAATATCCCACAATGTGTCTCCTTTTTTAACAACATACTTAAGCCCACTTTCTTTTACCGGTTGTTCTACTGGTGGTTCCTCAACTTCACCTGTTGATTCAACTGCCGGTGCTGTTTCTTTTTGCACTGTCTGCCTTGCTGCACAACCAAAACCAAAAACCAAACTAACAACTAATAAAAAAGCCAATAAAACCTTCAAACCCTTCATGCAATACCTCCTTATTAAAATTTTTTAATTAAAAATATATTTGCTCCATTAGATGCTAAATAAATATCTTGTGTTCCAAGAAAAACTTTCTTTTTTACAGGTATATTTTTTTCCTGTACATAAGTAATAACATGGTAAATACTGTAACACAAACCAAAACCTGCGCCTATTAGCCCACCCCATCCGGCACCAATAAAAAACAATTCAGACCTTACAGCGCCTCCCTGTAAATATGCCGGAGTTGATAATGCCGCCCCTAATGCTGCACCACCTGCAGCACCAATTAATGTATCAAAGGCAATAATATTTGCAATATTTCCAGCAAAAGTCATACTATAAAATATTAACAAAACAAAAATTGCAATAAAAATTTTTTTCATTATATCACCTTAGTATTTCAAATTATATCCTAAATAAGTATATTCTTTGTCTAATATAATATTCATTGCTCTCTCACTCCCGCCATAACCAGCACCGCCCCTTAAATCTTCTGGCAGAAAAAATTCAACAATGCCAAGTATAAGGCCGGAAACAGAACCAAAGACAACTCCATAACCAACACCTAAAGTAACATCTTCCATTCTATTTGTATGGCCAAAAGAAATAGCGCCACCTGCAGCCCCAAGTAAACCACCTAAAACTGCGCCACCTATTAAATCCAATCCAAAATCATCGGATGCAATATAACGTCTGTTATTTAATTGCACCAAAGATAGAGCAGATGCAAGAGCAGCGCCGGTTCCTGCACCAATTATTGCACCATTTACAAGGGGTGTTGAATTACGATTATCAAGTTGTGCATATCCTATTAAACCACACCCGGCACCAATTATCGCCCCCTCAAATATTCCTGCAACTATATTCAAGGTTGATAAGACGCCTATATAACCGCTTTTTTCAGCGATGATTTCTGTTTTTACTTCTTCCTTTTTTACTCCTTTTTTTATTTTTATCTCTTCAACAAATGGTCCTGTTTTGCCAGAATTTCTTATCTGTTCCATCTTTTTTTCAACTTCTGAGTCAATTTTTTCAATTGTTCTCTGTTTTGTTTTTTCTTCTGAAAAAACAAAAGTTGCTAAAAGAAAATTGAAGATAATTGCAAAAATAAAAACTTTTTTCATATTTCACCCGTATAAAATTTTATTTGCAAATAAATAATAACATTATAAAAATTTATTGTCAAGTAATTTAAGCGATAAAAATAGTATAAAATAAAAAAATTTTAAATATCAACTTTTATATTTAATTCTTTTAATTGCCTGGGGTCAACTTCTGAAGGAGCCTCTGTTAACAAACACTGGCCACGCTGTGTTTTTGGAAAAGCAATTACATCTCTTATTGATGGACTACCAGTAATTATCATCACCAATCTATCAAGACCAAAAGCAAGGCCACCATGTGGCGGAGCACCATATTCAAATGCTTCAAGTAAAAAACCAAACTTTTTCTGCGCATCTTCCGATGTTATTTTTAATAAACTAAATATTTTTGACTGCATTTCCTTTTTATGAATTCTTATGGAGCCACCTCCAATTTCAACACCATTTAATACAAGGTCATACGCCTTTGCTCTGCATTTTAACGGGTCTGTATCAAGATATTTTTCATCCTCATCTCTTACCGATGTGAAAGGATGGTGGTTTGAATCATATCTTTTTTCTTCATCATTCCAGGTGAAAAGCGCACATTCAGTGACCCATAAAAAATTAAATAAACCATCTGGAATAAGATTATATGTTTTTCCAATATGCAATCTTACCCTGCTTAGAAATTCATTTGCATTATTTTCTTTATCTGCAATGAAAAATAAAATATCCCCTTTTTTTGCATCCATTACATCAGATAGTTTTTGTAATCTGTCTTCTGAAATAAATTTTACAATTGGTGATTCCGGTTTATCAGTATATCTTATCCACGCCATACCCGATGCACCCTGTTTTATTGCAAATGCAACCAAATCATCAATTTCTTTTCTTGATAATTTTTCTGCACCGCCTTTGAAATTAAGTGATTTAACAATACCACCGTTTTCAATGACACTGGAAAAAACCTTAAAATCAGAATTTTTAAAAATTTCAGTTACATTTTTATGTTTTAAATCAAATCTTGTATCTGGCTTATCTGTTCCATATTCTTCCATTGCCTGTTTATAAGGCATTCTTTGAAAAGGTTTATCAAATTTTAATCCAAGTGTTTTTGAAAAAATTTCTTTTATAAGTCCTTCTGATACTGTCATAACATCATTTTCTTCCACAAATGACATTTCAATATCTATCTGAGTAAATTCCGGCTGTCTATCTGCCCTTAGGTCCTCATCACGGAAACACCGCACTATCTGATAATACCTGTCAAGTCCTGCAACCATCAATATCTGTTTTAAAGTCTGCGGAGATTGTGGAAGTGCATAAAATTGTCCCGGATTAATCCGAGAAGGGACAAGAAAATCTCTGGCACCCTCTGGAGTTGATTTAATTAAAAAAGGTGTCTCAACCTCTATAAAATTATTTTTATTTAAATATTGTCTTGCGGTATCACATACTAAATTGCGTATTATGAGATTATTTAATATTTTAGGCCTTCTTAAATCAAGATATCGATATTTTAATCTTATTTCTTCTGAAATATCTGCATCATCTTCTATTAAAAAAGGAGGCGTTTTTGCTTCGTTAAAAATCTCAAGTTCACAAACAACAATTTCAACGCTACCTGTTTTTAATTTTGTATTTTCAGTGCCAGCAGGTCTTTTTCTTACTTTGCCTTTGATGCCAAGGACATACTCACTGCGTAATTTATGCGCCCGTTCATGTAATTCTTTATTAATAGCAGGGTCAAATACAACCTGAACTATGCCACTCTTGTCACGAACATCATAAAATATTACACCACCGTGGTCACGTCTGGTTGCAAGCCAGCCATTGATTATTACTTCTTTATCAATATATTTGTCTGTAATTTCACCACAATAAATAGTTCTCTTTAGCATTTTTTCCCCGTCAAATTTCTTTTTGAAGTTAAAATTTTGAAATTAAAAATTATAAGTATACATTAAACCAGGAATTAAATTATTTGATTCCTGTTGAAGTTTAAATTTAAGGTTGTGCTCGGTATTATATTGCTCTGCCGACCTGCCGGCAAGAGCAATATCAGCAAGCCATGTTGCAATAAATCCTGTCACACCAATAGCCATAACTATTGCACCTGCATGCTTTACTTCACCTTCGTTACCACCAACAATTGTGAAACCAGAAGGATTGGAATATTCAAGATAACCAACACCTATAGTAAGAAGAGAAATAAGTTCAAGGGAAAATAATAATAATCCCATTCTGAAATTTTCTGCATAAAACTGACCAAAGCCATGTGCAAGAAGTCCGGGTCCTAATGCAATTACTGTTGCTAAAATAGGGTCTTTGGGTTCTAAAATTGTTTCATCAATAACAACTTCTGATGATTGAGCAAAAATTGCTGTTGAAAAACATATCAAAATAATAATTGCTATTATCCTTTTCATCATATTTCCTCCTGATAAAAATAGGTTTTATTATTTAAACATAAGAAAACACAAAAGTCAAATACTTTTTATATGTAAATGTAACGCCTCAGTTATAGGAGGTGATAATAAAAATTGAAAATCCCTCTTAATCTCCCTTTTGAAACTGTCCATTACCCATAAGTATTAAGAAGCAGGTATACCGCTGATTTTTTCGTAAAAAACGGTTGAGGAAAAGTCGGGCAAAGAATTTACAGTCAAAAGTAGACGAGGCTTACGCAACAACCCTTGGATAGGATTAAGAAGGGCGTTAAAATTGGGAGTAAGTAAACTAGACAACACTGCGAACCACCCGTAATTTTCCTCAAAAATCAGGATATACCTGCTTCTTATTATATAGATAAAGATATGGGTAATGGACAGATTTAGAAAAGGGAGAGATAAAAATGAAAATTTTTTTTAATTCCCCTCTTTTTTAAAGATGGGCAGGGGGAGATTTTATTAATGTAAAAAAGTCCAACAAAAAAATTTACTTTATATTTTATAAAAACTTTCCATAACTGAGGGGATACATGTAAATCGTTAAAATTTTTGTTTTATATAATATTATATAGAACAATGAATAACAAATTACCCCTATCACAAAATTATTTATCTTTTACAAATTTATATTTTCCGGATTTAAATATTTTAAGACAAGCATCTACTACTTTTTCATCATATAAAACACCTTTATTTCTCTGTATCTCCTCAAGCGCATTTTCAATACCCAATCCTTTTCTATAAGGTCTCTCAAAAGTAATTGCTTCAACAACATCTGCCACCGCAATAATTCGTGCTTCTAACAAAATTGAATCTCCCAATAATCCATCCGGATATCCAGAACCATTTACTCTTTCATGATGCTGTTTTATCATTAATGCCAGTGGCCATGGAAAATCTAAAGATTTAAGTAATTCATACCCCTCATTAGCATGATGTTTTATTTTTACATACTCATCTTTTGTCAAAGGCTTTACTTTATTGAGTATATCACTTGAAATAAAAATTTTTCCTATATCATGTATCAATGCAGCTGTAAATACGCCATTTATTCTATTTTCATTTAATCCCATTTCCTGTGCAATTAATAAGGAAAGTTCAGCAGTTCTACGTTGATGCCCTACTGTATATAAATCTTTTTTTTCTACCAGCCTTTCCATTATTTGAATAATTCCCTTTAGAATTTTTTCGTTTGTCTGAAAACTATTTATTAATTTTTCTTCTATTTCTTTTCTTTTATTTATATTTCTTCCGACTGCCAGTAAATGCTCCTTATTATTAATATTAACCTTTTTTAACTTTACTTCAAACCATTCCAATTTGCTGTCCTTGTCCATAAATTTCCACTCAAACATTTGTGGACCATCTTTAATGGCTTTTTCCAACCAGGAATATGCTTCTTTTATTGAAAATGGAGGACCTAATGTTGCAAATTTTTCAAATGTAAAATTTTTAATATCTTCTTTTGATATTTTAAGTTGTTTTAATGCAACTTCATTCATATCAATAATTTTTTTTGTTTTTATATCAATAATTGCAATTGAATCGTCCATTCCATTAAAAATAGATTTGTAATTTGCATCAAATGTTTTTATTTTTTTATTTGAAATTACTTTTTGTGTAATATCACTAGCCATCCCCAAAACATATTTTTTATCTTTTATTTTTATTAAATTCAAGGTAATTTCAGAAGGTATTTTTTTACCTGATTTTGTTATAAGATTTGTTGTAAATTTAATATGATCATTTTTTAAAAATTTTTTCCATGCATTTATATTTTTTTTCATATCATCAGGATGATTTATTTCAAAGGGGGATAATTTAAGTAATTCTTTTTTTAAATAACCTAATTTTTTATAAGCAACTTCATTTACTTCTATAAATTTTCCAGGTTGTAAATCAGGAGTTAATAAATGAACAAAAACAGCATCATTTATTTTATTAAAAAGGATTTTATAATTTTGCTTAATATTTTTATGATATTTATTGCATATTATTTTATGTTGTTTTTTTTCACTAAGGTGTTTGCGCCTATTTATTTTCTTTATAATCAATTCTATCCTCAAAGTAAGAAATTTATATCACATCAGCAAAATTATATAATAAAATAATTTTTTTGTAAAGTTTTTTTAAACTGGTTTAACAATTTTTTACTTTATTATAAATTCTGCGTTTTTCAGGTTGGCTTTAAGAAACAGGCTGACATACGGCACGTTCTTTATCAATAATCTCGTTCTCTTGTTCTCGCTCTTTTTAATTGCTTATTGCTTATTGCTTGTTGCTGTTTGCTGGTTGATTTTTGTTTTTTTTTCAATCCGCAATCAGCAATAAGCAACCAGCAACCGGCAATGCAATTATCAACCCGCAATCCGCAATCGGCATTCGGCAATGTTATTTTATTACAAATATCTTTCCCCTCACTACCTGTTTACTGTATTTATTTAATACTACATAGTAATATATTCCTGTTGATACTTCTCTTCCATTCCTGTTTTTTCCATCCCATACCACTCGTGAACCTGCTAATGTATTTAATGATATTACACCCTCTCCTGATATTGTGTATATCTGCACTGTGCAATTTGGTGGTAAATTTACAAACTTTATTACTTTACTTTTTTCACTTATCTTATATGGATTAGGATATGCTATTATTGGTTCTTCCGGATATTCATTTATATTGCTCGTTATTACCGGATGCCTCCCGTTTCCAAATGTATCATTATAATATTCGTCCTGATAATCTGCACTCACTGTGTTTGTTATAAATCCAATGCCATCTGTCTTACTCATTTTTACCGTAAATTCTATTATCAATTTTTCACCGGGCTTTAATTCCATATCTTTCGGTAATTGCCATATTACAACTCCATTTTCTATTATTGGTTTTACTATAAAGTCATTATCAACAAATTCCACCTCTGGTGGTAATGTATCCCACACTCTTATATTATATGCATTTATGCTGCTGTCTTTATTTTCTATTATTATCTTATATTCTATTATTGCACCTGCCTGCGCATTTTCTCCATCTGATGTTAATGTTATATCTAAAAGTGCCGAATGAATATCCGGTGTTATTGTTACTGTTGCTGTTAATGTAAATGTTGCTGTATATGTTGGTGTCGGTGTAAATGTCATAGTATTTGTTTGTGTCACTGTTTCTGTTGATGTTAATGTAATTGTTGCTGTCGGCGTTCCTGTTAATGTTATTGTTGATGTCCTTGTATTTGTCCATGTCCTTGTCACTGTCGGCGTATTTGTTGCAGTGTTCATTGATGTATCTGTTGCTGTTAAAGTCATTGTTAATGTGCTTGTTGATGTTCTTGTTGATGTTGAAGTAAATGTATTTGTCCAAGTTGAGGTTACTGTTCTTGTGTTTGTGTATGTTGGTGTCACTGTTGGTGTATTTGATGATATTGTGTCTGTGAATGTAAGCGTAAACGTAATTGTTCGTGTATGTGTAGGTGACGGTGTTGGTGTGCGTGTGTTTGTGTCTGTTGGTGTTGATGTCTGTGTATATGTTGATGTTGGTGATGATGTATCTGTCCAAGTTGGCGTTACTGTTCTTGTATTTGTAAAAGTTTGTGTTATTGTTGGTGTGTTTGATGATATTGTGTCAGTAATTGTTGGTTGCTGACTGTTGGTTGCTGTTTGGGTAAAACTTGGGGTTGCTGTCCGTGTATTTGTTAATGATGGCGATAGTGTTGGTGTTCTTGTATCCGAAGGACTCGCTGTAGTCGAAGGTGTAGATGAACTTGTATTAGTTGGTGTTGGTGTCCTTGTATATGTAGATGTCGGTGAATTTGTATTTGTAAAGGTTGGCGTTGGTGTTCGTGTATTTGTATTTGTCGGTGTTGGTGTCCGTGTGCTCGTCCTTGTATAAGTTGGCGTTGCTGTTGGTGTATTTGATGATATTGTATCTGTATATGTAAATGTTGGGGTTCGTGTTAATGTGTAAGTAAAAGTAGATGTTGATGTTGGGGTTCGTGTATTTGTCGGTGTCGGAGTTCTTGTATATGTCGGTGTTGGTGAAACCGTATTTGTATATGATGGTGTTGATGTTCTTGTATTTGTGTTGGTTGGCGTTGGTGTACTTGTATATGTTGGTGTTGGTGAAACAGTATTTGTAAAGGTTGGTGTCGGGGTTCTTGTATTTGTTAGTGTTGGTGTTCTTGATTGCGTTGGTGTTCTCGTATAAGTTGGCGTTGGTGTTCTTGACGGCGTTGACGATGGGCTTGGTGTTGGTGTCCGTGTAAAAGTTGGTGTTGGTGTCCGTGACGGTGTTGGCGATGGACTTGGTGTCAGTGTTCTTGTATAAGTAGGGGTTAGAGTTCTTGATGGTGTAGGCGTTGGTGTCCATGTCGGCGTTGGAGTTCGAGAAGGCGTATATGTTACACTTGGTGTATATGTTCTTGTCCATGTCGGTGTTGATGTCCTGGTTGATGTTGATGATGGAGTCCGAGTTGGTGTAAGAACACCAAGAACAGTAATATTTACATAATTTGATAAACCCTGGAGAAATCCATCAGCAGAATAATAATCATAATTCGCACGGTTGGGTATAATTGTTCCTGCCGGAGTTCCTGCTTTTACTCTTCCCCACCACTGTAAATTAACAGTGGTTCCACCGGGTATACAGGTTAATTGCCAGGATAAAATGCCATTGTTTACAACACCACCACCTGTACTTCCTATATAATCTAATTGCGTGGGCAATGTGTCATATATTACAACATAACCCGGCTCACATCCTGTATCAGGGTCAGGCGTGTTGGCATCAAGCCATTCCGTCACTGGAACACCATCATAATACAATACAAAATGTGAGTCATTCACATATGCTGTCCCTGGATTTTGACTATAATAATTATTTCTGTTTGTAAACTGCACAGGCCAGCTTACCTGTAATCCTTCCTGAATATCATTCCATGCAGTATTATTTGGTAAACTGTTATGTGAAGTTGTTTTAAATTCTATTTTTAATGATGCCTGTCTATTTGATGGAGTTAAAATTGGTGGATTTAAAGAAATAAAAGATGCTGTTATAGGCGGTCCATTCCACCCGGCAAAAGGAGTTGTATTACCACCATAATAATTGCTATGAGAAATCAAAGAAGGGTCAATATTGTCTGATATCCACAACCCGACTGAAAGATGAGATATATCTATACTTCCCCCGGAATAATTTGTAATTTCAAATTTATATGAAATAGAGGACCCATCATATTGTCCACCTGATGCAACTCTTAAATTTAATTTCAAAGGCACAGGTGTAGGTCGTGGATTAAACCATGTAATAGTATATGTAACTGTATCCCCCGGATATAAAGACGTTGGATTTGCAGATTTTTGCAATTCAGTGCCAGGAGTAAATATCCTGAAAATCGCATCGTTTGATACAAACGGTGGATTTCCATCAGATACATTTGTTGCAGTATTATGAACCACCTGTCCATTTGTCCCGGAAGTAACTCTGGCTGTAATTGTTATGCTTATGACACTTCCACCTGTCATATTTCCAAAATCCCAGCGATAATATGGCGCAGAACTGTATGTAGGTGCCGGAGTCATATTCACAATTTGCAAGTTTGAAGCTATAGTATCCCATATTCTTACATTCGTAAGGTCAAGTCCGCAGTTGGTTGTAGTTAAAACATAAGTAATGGTATCTCCTACTGCTGCCACGCTCGTATTTACAGATTTTTTTGTAGTAAGACAGGAACAATATAATTGACTTTGTGGAATAATTGTAGGTGTGACATTTCCTGGATATGACCATAAAAGTTGTGCATCAGCAGGTCCAAATCCGTTTTCATAATATTCAAGTAATATTTCATAGTATTGTCCTGCAGTAAGATTTATAGTTCCGCATACACTTCTTGCTCCATGGTCATTCCAGTCATCCACAAGTTGTATACCATCAACCCATAATCTGGTGCCATCATCTGCATTTGTGCAAAAATTATAAGTGCCTGAAACAAGCGGCATTATTTTTCCATGCCATTTTATAGAAAATGGACCTGCTGGAATTCCTGGAGGTGTCACCCCTGGTTCCCAGTGAAAATTTACAGTAGGGTCAATCTGGTCATAATAAAAAGTATCAAAATTTGCACCAGCATAATAATCTGCACATAAGCCATTCCCTGCTGCTTTTATATGAATAATATTAAAAATGGAAATAAGAAAAATAAAGATAAAATAGAAAAATATTTTTTTTGTCATAAATTTTCTTCTTCCATATTAAATTTCTTCTTATAAAATTTATTAAGCATCCCCCACCTTGCTTTATAAATATTACTTAATCTTAGTTATTTGCGCCATAATAATTCATTATTAAAACAACTATTTTGCTATTATTATAATATATAATCTACTTTTTTATAAATTTATATAAATAATATATCTCTTTTAATTTCTCCTAATATAATCAGATCTGCATAAAACATCTGAATTCCTTATATATTACAGTCAACGAAACCGATTTAGTAAAAAATATATCAGAAAAAAACATCCTTGTCAATCTTTTTTAAAAATATTACAACAAACCTGAAAAAAAACATTTATGTTGGACATTAAAAAAATCATAAGTTCATCTTTTTATCTTATAATTACCAATATCTGTGGTTTGCTGTTTATTTCCTTTCCTTCCAAATTTTTAACTGTAATAATAAGATAATACACTCCATTTGCTAATTTATTAATATATCTGCCTTCAATTTCAATATTATTATCCCCGGAATTATAATTCCTTGGCTGTGTTATCTGTTTTATTAATCTATATCCTGTTGTGTATATTTTTATTTTTATTGTCTTACATGGTTGCGTTATTTCAAATTTTATATTTAAATTATCTTTATCAGGATTATATGGATCGGGATAAACTACTACGTTGTTGATTGTTTGCTGTTGATTGATGATTTGTGTTGGTGTTGGTGTCATTGTCATTGTTGGTTGCTGGCTGCTGGTTGGTGTTTGGGTAAACGTAGCTGTTGGTGTGTTAGTATATGTATTTGTTAAAGTAAATGTTGTACTTGGAACTTGCGAACTTGTAACTGTCCTTGTTGCTGTTCCTGTCAATGTATTTGTATTTGTTGTTGTGAAAGTAGCAGTTGGTGGCACCGCAGTATTTGTTCGTGTAAAAGTAGCTGTAGGTGGTATTGAAGTATTAGTAGCAGTAGGGGGCACTAAAGTATTTGTAGCAGTCACAGTTCTTGTAAATGTACTTGTTGGTGTTCCTGTGAATGTTACTGTAATTGTTCTTGATGAAGTAATTGTTGGAGTGTTTGTTGGCGATGGTGGCGTGCCTGTCCATGTCTGGGTTATTGTTGGGGATATTGAATGTGTTGGGGATATTGTATGAGTATTTGTTGGTTGCTGACTGCTGGTTGCTGTTTGAAAAAACGTAGGTGTTGTTGTGTTTGTTCTTGTTAATGTGCTTGTCAGTGTATTTGTAGGGGTACTTGTTCTTGTATAAGTTGATATTTGTGTCAATGTCATTGTCGCTGTTCTTGTTGAACTTTCAACTTGTGAACTTGTAACTGTTCGTGTTGGCGTCCCTGTAAACGTATTTGTTATTGCCAGTGTATTTGTCCACGTTGCTGTTCCTGTATATGTCCTCGTGTATGTCAGTGTTATTGTCCTTGTCTGTGTTCCTGTAAACGTATTTGTTATTGCCAGTGTGTTTGTCCGTGTCGCTGTTCCTGTATATGTCCTCGTGTATGTCAGTGTTATTGTCCTTGTCTGTGTTCCTGTAAACGTATTTGTTATTGCCAGTGTGTTTGTCCGTGTCGCTGTTCCTGTATATGTCCTCGTGTATGTCAGTGTTATTGTCCTTGTCTGTGTTCCTGTAAACGTATTTGTTATTGCCAGTGTGTTTGTCCGTGTCGCTGTTCCCGTATATGTCCTCGTGTATGTTGGTGTTTGTGTTCTAGTTCTTGTAAACGTATTTGTTTGTATTGGCGTATTTGTTACTGTTGCTGATACTCCTTCTAATCGTATATTATCAACCATCACTGTATAATCTGCGTTTGAATTATTTATAAAATCTATAAAATCTATTTGAGTCTGCCCTGACTCAAGTAAAACAGAAAGCGGAATTCGCGCTGTCTTCCATGTGGTATCTATATTACCACCTTCTATAAGATAATTTGCAACATTTGGATAATTATTTGACCAGTTCATTCTTACAAGAAATTGACTAACACTTCCTGATACTACTTTTATATTAAATACCAAATGGGTATTTGCACCTATACTTATATTTGTTGTTTTATCCCACCAGTGTTCCTGCCACCAATTGGGATTTGTATAGGACAATAGCATTCCATTTCCTGTTTGTCCGCCTGTTGTTTCAGTCATTGTTCCTGAACCGCCATTATGAACTGTACCATCTGACAATCTATAGCCAGATGTATCTCCATCATAAATAAGTGTATATGGTGGTAAAGGTGTAGAAGTAAAAGTTATTGTTGGTGTAAAAGTTCTTGTATGGGAAAGATTTATAGTTGGTGTCCTTGTTGCTGTGCCACAGGTTGGAAAAACTAATGAATAATGATTGTTCTTAAAAGAATTTGATGCAGGA
>Ga0207433_10005817_pt1 | contig 21736 bp, 14 predicted proteins | sample YelNatPaOPGAMG01_FD_187559 | JGI IMG/M metagenome (GOLD analysis project Ga0207433, IMG submission 187559) | Hot spring thermophilic microbial communities from Obsidian Pool, Yellowstone National Park, USA - OP-RAMG-01 (SPAdes) (version 3) | ecosystem: Environmental > Aquatic > Thermal springs... | reverse complement strand
GCCGCATCCTCAATCTCAAGGTTGTCGCCGAAGGCGTCGAAACCCTTGAGCAGCAGGATTATCTCTCCCAGTTAGGCTGCAATTCGCTGCAGGGCTATCTGCTGGGCCGCCCCATGCCCGGCGACGAATTCCTCGCCTCGATATCATCCAGCCAACAGGCCGAACACAACCTTCCCCCGCGTTAGCGTTTGCCGCCTGTCTGCTCTGCGAATTTCTCCCCGGCGTCCCGGAGCAGCCAAAGGGTCCGGGTCCTCGTTTTGCTTGACACCCCTAGCCGTCTAGGCTACCTTTCTATCCAAAGAAGTCTAGGGGTACAGCGTGCCGCGTAACGATCTGCAGGGAAGTCTCGATCTGCTTGTCTTGAAAACCCTCTCACAGCGCAGCCGTCTGCATGGCTATGGAATCGTGCTGCATATCCAGTCCGCTTCCGATGATCTGCTGCAGGTGGAAGAAGGCTCGTTGTATCCCGCGCTGCATCGCATGGAGTTGAGCGGCTGGATTGCCTCCGAATGGGCGCTCACCGGCAGCGGCCGCCGCGCGAAGTACTACCGCCTCACCGCTGCCGGTAAAAAACAGTTGCAAAAGGCTGAAGAAAGCTTTGAGCAGCTTGTCAAAGGCATTCTCGCCATCTTTCGCTATGCCTAGGAATCAGCCATGAGCATTCTGCGCCGCATCTTCAATCTCTTTCGCCGTCACCGCCTCGCGCACGACATCGATGCGGAGTTGCAGGCCCATCTGGAAATGCGTATCGAGGCGAGCCTCGCCAGCGGCATGTCGCTCGAAGAAGCCCGCCGCGACGCCCGTCTGCGCTTCGGCAATCCCGTCGCCATGCGCGAGCGAACCCTGCAGATCGACGCCGCACTGGTGCTGGACAAACTCTGGCGCGATCTCTGTCACGGATTACGCTCACTCAGGAAGTCGCCCCGCTTTGCCATCACGGCAGTTGTCACCCTTGCGCTCGGCATCGGCGCCACCACGGCCATGTTCACGCTGGTTTATGACGTCATGCTGCGTCCGCTGCCATTTGCGCATGCTCGCCGTATCCTCTTTCTGCAGGAGCGCGTCGCCGAGTGGCGCGATCTCTATCCGGCGCTTCCTGTCAGTGCCAACCACTTCACCTTCTGGCAGCAGCACAGCAACAGTTTCTCCGCGATGGCTGCCGTGGAGAGAGATTCCTTTCCGCTGGGAGCAGGGGACCACGCGCTGCATGTCAACGCACTCGCCGCCACGCCCGGTATTTTCGCCGTGCTGCAGGTGCAGCCCTTCATGGGGCGCGCTTTCAACGCGGCGGACGCTACGAGCGGGCACAACCGTGTCGCGATTCTCACGTATCGCCTTTGGCAAAGGCATTTTGCCGCCAATCCGGCCATTCTGGGGCACATCATCCGGCTCAATGGATATCCTTACACCGTGATCGGTGTCATGCCGCGGTCGTTCCACATGCCGCCCGTGGCAACCTTGGGCGATTCGGTGGATGGCAGCTCCCAGCTTTCGCTGCTCGTGCCGCTCGCGTTTTCTCCTGATCTTCTGGCTGAGGCGATGGGCGATTTGAACTACGCCGTTCTTGCGCGGCTCAAACCCGCTGTATCGATTGCGGCCGCAACTGCGGAGTTGAACAGCGAGCAACACGCCATCTCCGCGAGCCTGCCTCCGGACGAGAAGGTGAGCCTGTCCGTAGTGGTTACACCCTGGCAGCAGCTCCTGGTGGGCAAGGATCAGCGTCCGCTGCTCCTGCTGCTCGCAGCCGTAGCCGCTCTGCTGCTGGTCGGTTGCGTCAACATCGCCAACCTGCTGCTCGCCCGTGCAGTTGGGCAGCGGCAGCAGATGGCCGTGGTGGTCGCGCTCGGAGCCAGCCGGGCTGAGGTGTTGCGCGCTTCCATGCGCGAGGCCGCAATTCTGGCGGCTGCGGGTGGTCTCGGCGGACTCCTGCTGGCCGCTGCGCTTCTGCCCCTCATGCGCCACTTTCTCCCTCCGGCGCTTGACTTCCGCAGATCTCTGCACCTGGATGTTGCGGGAGCCGCGTGCGCAATCGCGCTCGCAATGTTCACCACTTTGCTTGCTGGTGTGGCCCCGGCATGGATGAGTTCACGCACCGCGCCGCGGGACGTGCTGCACAGCGAGTCCCGCCTGGCGAGCGAATCCCGCGTCAGCCGCCGGGTGCGGCGCGTCCTTGTCGGTGTTGAGGTTGCGGTCAGTGTCGCCCTGTTGCTCATGACCGGTCTTGTCACCGCGAGCGTCATGCATCTCATGCGTGTCGATCGCGGATTCACCGTCGCGCGTACGCTCACTGCCAGTATCGAGCTGCCCCAGCAGTCCTACTCTGACACGCAACACCGCGTTGCGTTCTACAAGACCATGCTGGCGAGCCTGAATCAACTGCCCGGCGTGCGCGCTGCGGCCATTACCAATGTCCTGCCGATGAGCGGGGACGGCTGGGGCGACTCCGTGCGCATCACCGGGGATACGCGCACCTGGACCCAACTGCCCGAAGAACAATTCCGATGGGTGAGCCCGCAATATTTCACGGCCATCCATTTGCATCTGCTGGCGGGCCGTTTCATCCGTCCCGAGGATCAGGGGCGCAATGTGGCCGTCATCTCCGAGCGAACCGCCAGAACGCTATGGAAAGGGAAGAACCCAGTCGGTCAGCAATTCCATCGCGGGGGATTGCCAGACGAAAGGCCTTTCACCGTCATCGGTATTACCGCCGATGCGCATACTGTCTCGCTCTCCAGTCCCGATCCCATGTTCGTTTATGTGCCGTACTGGTATCGCTGCGGCGTCGTCGCGGGCCTCATCGTGCGCGCTTATCAGGATCCTGCAACCATGGCTGCGGATATCCGGAAAGCCATCTGGCGTCTTGATCCAGGCGTGGCCATTCCGGCCGTGCATTCTCTGGGGGGTCTGGTGGCAGACTCCTATGCGAACCAGCGCTTTGAAATGGATCTGCTTCTGCTATTCGCCGTTTGCGCCGTGCTGCTCGCCGCGCTTGGCGTTTATGGGGTGGTCTCTTACTCCGTCGTACAGCGCCAGCGCGAGATCGCCCTGCGCCTTGCGCTGGGAGCGCGGCAGGCGCATGTCTACCGGATCGTGCTTTGGGAAGGCCTGCTGCCGGTGCTTGGGGGAATTGGCAGCGGATTGATCGCGGCCTTTATCCTGGCGCACACGCTGCAAAGCCTGCTCTTTGAGGTCAGCCCGTATGATCCGGTTACTGCCATCGCGGCGGTTTGCCTGCTGTTCTTTATCGGAGCCGCTGCCTGCCTTCTTCCGGCTTCGAAGTCGCTGCGCCTCGAACTCGCCGGCGTCTTGCGCGAACAGTAAGCGCAAGACGCTCTCAGCTCTGCGCTTCGGTTTCTTCCGCCAGCGATTCCATCAGCGCCGTGCGCAGGGACTTCTGCCGCCCCTCGTCCAGCTTTTCGCCATTTTCCGTCAGGTAGAAGACGTCAATCGCAATCTCGCCTTCTGTATCAATGAGAGCCACTTCAATGTTGCAGCCCTCGGTCGCCAGCGCCAGCGCAATCTGGCGCAGCAGTCCCGGCGTGTCCTGCGTGGTCAACTGCAGCAGAGTGCTGTGGCTCGAGGCCACATTATCAAACTGAATCCGAGTCTCCACTTTCAGCTTTGACGCCGTGCGCTTCAGACGATGCCGCCGCGCTTTCAATAAGCCTTCAAGCTGCGTACGGTGCGCAATCACCTCGCGCACCTCGGACACAAATCGCTCGATTTCTGAGGGATTCAGCTCAAGCGTCCGATACGGGTCCGTGAACTGCAGCGTATCCACAATCAATCCCGCGGCATTGGCAAAGGCGTCGGCCTTCACAATGTTCATGCCCCAGGCCGCCAGCACGCCAGCCATGTCGGCAAACAGCAGCGGGCGATCCTCGGTAATCAGCGTGATCTCGTGTAGCTGCCGTACCGTGCGATAGGAGAGTTGCACCGGCTCCTGCCGCAGCGCAAAGCTCATCGTCACGTGTTTCTCCACCTGTTCGGGCAGCCGCGTCTGCAGGTAGCGCTGCGGCAGCCCTTCCAGAAAGGACTTCAGCCGGTCGGCGTGCTGCGGCATCCGCACCAGAATCCGCTCCAGCACCGTCGGGTCAGCTTCTACGTGATACCGCGTCTCGTCCACGCTCCGGTCCAGCACATTCGACGTGCTGATGTAGAGCTGCCATAGCTGCTCAGCCTTCCACGGAGTCAGCGCATCCGGCGAAACGCCGCCAATATCGGCATACGTCATCAGCGTCAGCATCTTCAGGGGCTGCGGACTCCCGATCTTCTCGGCGAACCGCCGCACCGTCTCTTCGTCGAAGATGTCCCTCCGCATCGCCGCCGACATCTCCAGGTGCAGCCGGATCAGCCGCCGCACCGTCTCCCGCTCTTCATTGTCAAAGAGCAGCCGCGAAAACAGGCTCTCGCAAAACTCCACGCTCTGCACCGCGTGATCGCCCGTGCGCCGCGCCTTGCCGGTGTCATGCATCAGCAGCGCCAGAAAGAACAGATCCAGCCGCTCAATCTCCGGCAGCAGAGTGGCCAGTCGCCGTTCCCAGTCCTCATGCGGCTGGCGCAGCTTGTGCACATTGTCGATCACCACAAACGTGTGCTCGTCCACCGTATAGCGGTGGTAGGCATCTCGAATCACCAGCGAATCAATGCCGTGAAATTCCGGAATCAGCAGCTCCAGCAATCCCAGCGCATGCATCGTGCGCAGCGCGTCGGCGGCCCACGGACCCATCAGCACGCCACGCAGCGCGTTCCACAGGTAAGGCCCTTCCGGCAGTTGCACCGCCAGCACCGGCAGCGCTTCGGCAATGCTGTCTTCGGCATATTGATTCAGGCGGTGCCCATGCTGGGCCATATATCCAAACACGGCCAGCATATCTTCGGCGCTGGTCACCATCGTGCCTTCGGCCAGCCCAATCCGCCCATGCTCTACATAAAAGTCGGTTCCGGCAATCGGCGTCCGCTTCCGCCGCAGCGTCTTATAGAAAGAGCGCCGTGCCGGAGGAATCTCATCCAGCAGCAACTGCGCACGGCGAAAGATCGTGCGCGCCTGCCGGTAATAGGTTCGCATCCAATATGCTGGATCGCTCGTACCCGCGGTCTCGAGCCCGATGCTGCGCGCCGCTGCCTCATCCTGCCCATACCAGTCCAGCGCATTGTCATCGCGCTTCGAGCGGTAGTGCAGAAAGCATCGCGTCGCGCTCAAAAAGTCATACGCTGATTCCAGCTCACTGTGCGTTGCATAGAAATGGCTGGCCGAGTTCTGCGGCCACGCCCGATCCGCATGCAGCTTGTTCAACAGAGTCAGCCACTGCGCCAGGTGATAATCCCGCAGCCCGCCCGGCGACTCCTTCACGTTCGGCTCAAGGTGAAAAATCGTGTGCCCAAATTTTTCATGCCGCGCCCGCGCAATCTCTGCCAGATTCTGCACAATCGTCTGCCACTCGCGCAGGCACAAATCCGGCAGCAGCTTCTGGGCCAGTTGGTCGTAGAGCGCCACCTGCCCGGCCAGAAAGCGCAGGTCAAGCAGGGCAATCGTGAACTCCAGATTGTCGGCCTCGATGCGGTCGCATTCCTTCAGCGTGCGTGTCATCGGGCTCGCGCGCAGCCCAATATCCCACATCGCCTGTGAAAACATGCGCAGCTCATTGGCATAAGCCGCGGCGGCCTTGTCGTTCTCGCACAGATACAGCACGTCTACGTCGGAGTAGGGAAACAGCTCGCTGCGCCCAAAGCCGCCCGTTGCCACCAGAGCCACGGGTGCGGAGCTGGCGGCCGGAAACAGTACCTGCCAAAGCTCTTTCAGCCGCAAGGAGACGCTGGTGGCGCGCCGCCGGGCCACCGCCGAGCCATCGCCCGTGCGCTCAAACGACTGACGCAGCGACTCCGCGTCTTGAGAGACACGTTGCCTGCACTGCGCCAGTAAGGGAGGAGCAATTTCCATAAGTGAGAACGAATCCAGAGGTGAAGCAGATGAAAGAGGCTGCGGCGCCGACTAGCGAGCGCCGCAGCGGGTGCAACTGACAACGTTACCGTGTCAGTTGCTAGAGTGCCGAAGCGCCGCGCTCGTCGTTACGAATGCGGATGGCCTCGTCAATCTTCGTCACAAAAATTTTGCCGTCGCCAATCTTGCCCGTGCGGGCGGAGGAAAGAATCGCGTCGATCGCTTTGTCGAGCAACTCGTCCACCACCACGGCTTCAATCTTGATCTTCGGCAAAAGGTCAACTGTGTATTCGCGCCCGCGATAAAACTCGGTATGGCCTTTTTGCCGGCCATGCCCGCGGGCTTCCAGAATGGTCATTCCCTCAATGCCTGCTTCCAGCAGGGCATCCTTGACTGCGTCCAGCTTTGAGGGCTGAATCACCGCTTCAATCTTATGCATGTTCTTGTCCTGAACTGCTCCGTGTCAGAATTCCGTTCCAAATATGTTTCGCGGCTACGCCACAAACTCGTAGCCTTCCTCGCCATGCTGGGTAATGTCAAGTCCTTCGCGTTCTTCATCAGGCGTCACACGCAGGCCAATCGTCACATCCACCAGCTTCAGCAGAATCAGAGTACCCACAATCGACAGGCCCCATGCAATGGCTACGCCGCCAAACTGGTTCAACAATTGGTGCCAGTTACCTTCAATGACACCTGAGGGCAGCGTGGCTCCCGTCTTGGCATCTTTGAAAATCGGGTTGATCGCGCTGGAGGCAAACACGCCCGTCAAAATCGCGCCTAGCGTTCCGCCCGCACCATGCACGCCAAAGGCATCCAGCGAATCGTCATAGCCGAAGATCGACTTCACGGTTGTGACCATGAAGAAGCAGAACACGCCGGCCAGCGCTCCAATCACAAAGGCAGACATCGGCTCCACAAAGCCTGCCGCCGGCGTAATCGCCACCAGCCCGGCCACCGCGCCAGAAATTCCGCCCAGCACCGTCGGCTTGCCCGTGCGCCACCACTCCACGGCCACCCAGCCCAGCGCCGCCGTCGCCGTCGCAAACTGCGTGTTCACAAATGCGCTCGTCGCCAGCGTGCCGGCGTTGAGGGCGCTGCCGGCGTTAAAGCCAAACCAGCCTACCCACAGCAGGCAGGCGCCCACCACGCTCAGCACCAGTGAGTGCGGCGGCGTCGGCTCCTTCGGGTATCCCACACGCTTGCCCAGGTACAGCGCGCAAACCAGCGCCGAAACACCCGAAGTGATATGCACCACCGTGCCGCCCGCAAAGTCCAGGCAGGGAATCGCTCCGCCCGCGGCCGCATTCAGTAGTCCGCCCTTGCCCCACACCATGTGCGCCATCGGCGAATACACCACCAGCGACCACAGCGTCAGAAACACCGCCATCGCGCTGAACTTCATGCGTTCGGCAAAGGCGCCGGTAATCAGTGCCGGCGTAATGATCGCGAACATCAACTGATAAATCATGTAGGTCTGCGCCGGAATCGTCCCGGCATACGCAGGATCAGGCACCAGCCCGACTCCGCGCAGAAACAGGTGTTGAAACCCTCCAATAAAGCTCGTGCCTGAGCCAAAGGCCAGGCTGTAACCCACAATGCCCCACAGCAGCGTCACAATGCACATCATCATGAAGCTCTGCATCATCGTGGCCAGCACATTCTTTTTCCGCACCAGGCCGCTATAGAACAGCGCCAGGCCCGGCCCGGTCATCATCAGCACCAGGGCTGCGCTCACCAGCATCCAGCCGTTGTCGCCCGACGTCTGTGCATTGGCAATCTGCGTCTGCAACTGGGTCATCTGGCTTGCCGTCGCGCCGCTGGCAGACTGTGCCAGGGCCGGCAGGCCGCAAAGAAGAAATCCTGAAAATGCAAAAAAGGACAGCTTGACGAAACGAGGTCTCATAAGGCTCCGTGGGTCAGGTTCTTTATGCAACGGGGCAAATGTGGCAATTAATGTTGCCGGCCATCGTCGGACGGGGACCATGCGGCAGCGTGGATGATTGACGCTACTTTTACATACTTCGACCAAATGACCAACAGAAAATCCACTTCCTCAAAGCGTTGTCGCTTCCTCGTTCGTCACGCATTCCACAGAATGCCCGGCAGCGATATAGTAATGGTATGACCGATACGGTGCGTGACCGCTATCTCTTTGGAACGCTGCAAAGCAGCGCCCTGAATCAGGAAAAGATTCATCAGGCCAGCTATGGCTACGAGCAGCCCGAGGGCGTGTTTCTGACTACGCTCGATTCGGCCATCAACTGGGTCCGCAAAAGCTCCATCTGGCCCATGACCTTCGGCCTTGCCTGCTGCGCGATTGAAATGATGTCCATGGGTGCCTCGCGCTTTGACGTGGCCCGTTTCGGCGCGGAAGTCTTCCGCCCCTCACCCCGTCAGGCTGACCTCATGGTCATCGCAGGCCGCGTCTCGCAGAAGATGGCACCCGTCATCCGCCGTCTCTACGACCAGATGCCCGAGCCCAAGTGGGTCATTTCCATGGGAGCCTGTGCCACCTCCGGCGGTGTTTTCAACAATTACGCCTTGCTGCAGGGCGTCAACCAGGTTATCCCCGTAGACATCTATGTACCAGGATGTCCCCCGCGTCCGGAGCAGTTGATCTACGCATTCACGCTCCTGCAGGAAAAAATTCAGAACGAGCGGGGCAGCTTCAAGCGCGCCCTGAATCTACAGTAGATTTTTTGTTTTCAATGATTTAAGCTCGTTGTTCCGGCCAAGTGCCAAGCGGGCACCTTATGCGGGAAACGGGCTCGGCCGAAATCGCCGTCAGAACAGGGAACCAATTTGTAACGGATTTGGTTCCCTGCCGTGCGTCTCAGGCAACTATTTCCGGCTTTTGCGCTCTAAGATAGTTGGTTATGGTGTAGTTTTTTACTGCGGTAACTGCTGAACTGCGCTAAGGTTTCCGGTTGCTGTGAGGCAAAGTTTCAATACATGTACGACTTTCAATATTCGGTGGTTGCGGAGGATAGACGTATGAATTCTCGTCCCTTAAGCTCTTTCAGTCGAATTCTGCTGGCCGGGTGTGCGGTTGCGCTGGGCGCATCCACACTCTACGCGCAGAGTTCCAATACCTTGCCTTCTGCTCCTCGTGAGCATATTTCCCGTACCGACGTCTTCCTGGGATACTCCTATGTGGCCCCCCATGCCACAGTCACAACTCAGTTGACCGACGGTACCACCTTCTCTGACAATCTGTCGGCCATCAATGAAGGTGCCATCGGCAGCGTTGCCTACTACTTCAATCGCTACATCGGTGGCCAGTTCGAGTATGAGAACAGCCCCAGTGGCAATAACGACGGACTCCAGACGGCTCAGGCCGGTCTGATCGCCCGTTATCCCATGCAGGGCATGGTGCCCTTTGTGCACGCATTGGCTGGCGCGGTTCGCATTGGCGGCCCGAACGACGAGCCATACGTATATCATCCCTATACTTGGGGTCCGGCGCTCACCGTCGGTGGCGGTCTTGACTATCCGCTTCCGTGGTTCCATCACCACCTCAGCCTTCGTCTCTTCCAGGCTGACTATGAATACCTTCACGCCGATTACGGCGTTGCTCCGGTCGTCGGTGGCCGCGTCAACTCTAACACGGCCCGCCTGAGCACCGGTCTGGTCTTCCACTTTGGCAACATTGTTCCGCCTCCGCCGGTCACTTACTCCTGCTCGGTTAGCCCCGACAGCGTGTATCCTGGCAGCTCGGTCACCGTTACCGGAACGGCCACCAACCTCAACCCCAAGAAGAACGCGACCTACAGCTGGTCGGGTAACGGCTTCACGGTGGCAGGCGACAGCTCCACCGGAACCATTGACACCACTAATCTTCAGCCGGGTGCTTACACGGTGCAGGGTCACGTGACCCAGGGCAACAAGGTCGGCCAATCGGCTGACTGCACGGCCCACTTCACCGTCAAGCAGTTTGAGCCCCCGACGGTCAGCTGCACCGCCGATCCCACCACGGTGAAGCCGGGCGAAAGCTCCACCATCACCGCGACGGGTGTCAGCCCGCAGAACCGTCCGCTGACCTACAGCTACACGGCCAGCGAAGGTACCATCAGCGGCACCGGCAACACCGCCACGCTGTCCACCACGGGTGCTCCGTCCGGCGAGGTCACTGTCACCTGCAACGTGCAGGACGACAAGGGCCAGACTGCTTCGGCCACCACCACCGTGGATGTCCAGGCACCGCCGCCGCCGCCGCCGCCGTCAGTTCAGAAGCTCTGCACTCTGAGCTTTGATCGCGACAAGCGTCGTCCCACCCGTGTCGACAACGAAGCCAAGGCTTGCCTCGATGATGTTGCCCTCAATGCGCAGCGTCAGTCCGATGCCACCCTGGTTCTCGTAGGTAACTCTGCTCCCGGCGAGCGCATGGCAGACCACAAGGCTGCCGAGCGCGCTGCAAACGCCAAGCAGTACCTCGTCAAGGACAAGGGCATTGATGCCAGCCGTATTCAAATCCGCACCGGCAACGCGAGCGCGAAGGAAGTCGATGACTACCTCGTTCCCTCCGGCGCGAACTTTGAGAATGATGTCCCCGGAACGCAGCCGGTCAGCCAGACTGAACTGCATCCCGTCGTGCATCACTGGCACCATCACTACCGCCACCACAAGAAGGCCGCTCACAAGATGTAAGCCTTCTTTAGGTGCAGTCACTACCCTGGGGCTGACCGGACAATCCGGTCAGCCCTTCGGTTTCTGTGGTTCCAATTTCAGCCCTGATCCGGCTCAGTGCCCTTGTTGTGGAAAAATATCTTATGCGGTTCCGACCTTTCCTTGCCTCTGCTTCTCTGTTTCTTTGTCTTTTGACCGTTCCCGCCCTGCATGCCGCAACCCACCCCTGGCCCGCTGTCGGCCCCGACGGTGGAGACGCACGCAGTCTCGCGGCCGATCCCGCTGACCCCTCGCACCTGTATCTGGGCACGGCCAACAGTTGGATCTATCAGTCCATGGACGACGGCGCGCATTGGACCCGTCTGGCACAACTGGGCACGGGCGAAGACCTCGTCATCGACCACATCATCGTCGATGAGCGCGACCCGCATACACTTTACGCAGGCGCATGGAGGCTCGACCGCTTCGGCGGGGGCGTCTTCGTCAGCCACGACTCCGGCGCAACATGGAGCGAGCTAACCGGCATGGACGGCCAGTCCGTCCGCGCTCTCGCCCAGGCGCCTTCCAATTCCCATGTCCTCGTCGCAGGAACTATCAGCGGCGTCTACCGCACCGAAGACGGCGGCCAGCATTGGAAACAGATCAGCCCGCCCGGCAGTGCGGAGATTCATGAGGTTCAGTCCATCGCCATTGACCCGACGGACCCCGATACCATCTATGCAGGCACCTGGCACCTGCCCTGGAAGACCACCGACGGCGGCCGCCACTGGTTCAACATCAAGAAGGGAATCATCACCGATTCCGACGTTTTCTCGATTCTCATCGATCCTCAGTTGCCCACCGTGCTCTATGCCAGCGCCTGCTCCGGCATCTATCGCAGTGACGATGGCGGACTGCTCTTCCGCAAGGTGCAGGGCATTCCCACCACTGCCCGCCGTACCCGCTCCATCAAAGAAGATCCTCAGAATCGCAATGTCGTCTACGCCGGCACCACCGAGGGGCTTTACAAGACTCTCAATGGCGGCAAAAGCTGGAACCGGCTGACCAGTCCCTTCGTCGTCATCAACGACATCCTGATCAATCCGTCCAACCCGCAGCGGGTGCTCATGGCGACTGACCAGAATGGCGTCCTCGCCAGCAACAACGGCGGCAAGAGCTTCGAGCCCTCCAACAGCGGATTCTCCGAACGCGTCGTCTCCTCCGTCCTCGTCGATCATCAGCACCCCGGCACCCTTTACGCCGGAGTCGTCAACGGCAAAAGCTTCGGCGGCGTTTTCGTCTCGCATAACAATGGCCGCACCTGGGCTCAGCAGAGCAATGGCCTTGGCGGACGAGACGTCTTCGCCCTCGCGCAATCGAGCAACGGCACCGTCTATGCCGGTACCAACGACGGCCTTTATCGCTGGTCGCCCTCCGGCTGGGTGCAGGATGGCAGCATCCTCAATTCCTCCGCCCACGCCGTCTCGTCACGCCGTCATGCCTACCATCGCCATGAAAGCCTTGCGCACATTGACACCCGCGTCGATCACCTTTTCACCAGCGGGCCGGTCTGGTACGCGGCTACGGATGGCGGCGTCTATGCCAGCCGCAACCAGGGGGTGACCTGGCAGGGGCCTATTCTGCAAGGCCAGGGTTATCTTTATTTCGGCAAACTTGGCAGCCGCACCGTTTCCGTCGATCGCACCAGCATCCGCTACTCCAGGGATGACGGCCAAAGCTGGCACACCATGTACCGTCCGCTCGGCCTCTCGTACCTCACCGCGGCCACTGTCACGCCCGATGGAACCCTCTGGGTCGGCGGACCGCAGGGAATCTATTTCACTCATGACGCTGGCCTGCGCTGGTTCCAGTTGAAGCGTCTGCCCGTCAATGCCATCAACAGTCTCACCTGGGACCCCACACAGAACAGCGTCCTGCTCTCGTCCAGTGACTCGACCGTGGTCTATGCCATCAATCCGAAGACCTACACCTGGAAGTGGTGGAACACCGGCTGGCTCGTGCATGCCGTCCATCCCCTCGGCAACCGCCTTGTCGCAGTCTCTGACTCCAACGGGGTCGTGGTGCAGCCCGCCGCGCAAAGCGGCACCGCACTTGCTGAAGCAGGAGGAAACTAGGCTCGGTTCATCGGGCCCTGGCCGCCATGTGGACCCTTCGCGAAGCCTCTAGTGCCGACTATGACGGCTTCTATCACCTTGACCAGCAGTGCTTTCCCCCGGGCATTGCTTACTCCCGCGCAGACTTCCGCGCCTTCCTCTCGCAGCCGCACAGCATCGCGCTGCTGGCGGAAGGCGCATCCGGCGCGCTTCTCGGCTTCATTCTTGCCGGGCAGCGCCGGCGAGGCGAGCTTCACTACGGTTATGTCGTCACCATTGATGTGGCGGAATCCGCGCGCCGCCAGGGCGTGGGCCGCGCCTTGCTCTTCGCCGTCGAAAAACATCTCCGCGAAGAGGGCCTCGCCAGCATCCGGTTAGAGGTTGCCGTGGATAACTTCGCTGCGCAGCAATTCTATGAGCGCGAACAATACCGCCCCATCGGCCGCATCCCCCGCTACTACATGGACAAGATCGACGCCTTCGTCCTCGAAAAGTCCCTGCTCTAAAGAAATAAGCAATTCGCCATTGGCTGTGAGTCTTTAGCCTTCGGAGCAACGGCTCGCGTGCGGATTCGCGCGAATCCTGCGGCAGTTGGAGAACATCTACAAAAGGGCTGTTCGTTCAACCAGGAAGGTGTTGAGTAACCGGATGAGTACAAAGTCATTGTTTGAGAAGTATGCGCTTGGCCCCGTGGAGTTGAAGAATCGGATTGTGATGGCGCCGCTGACGCGGTCGCGGGCGGGCGAAGGCAAGGCTCCTCGTGACCTGAATGCGGAGTATTACGGGCAGCGCGCGGGAGCCGGGCTGATTATCAGTGAGGCTTCGCAGGTGTCGCAGCAAGGGCAGGGGTATCTCTTTACTCCGGGCAGTTATTCGCCGGCGCAGACAGAGGGATGGAAGAAAGTGGTAGCTGCGGTGCATGCCCGGGGCGGCAAGATGTTCCAGCAGTTGTGGCATGTGGGGCGAATTTCGCATGTGACGCTGCAGCCGGAGGGGAAGGCCCCTATCTCGTCCACAGACAAGGCAGCGGAGAACACGCTGTCGTTTGCGTTTGATGGCGATGGAAACCCGGGTTTTGTTCCAGCCAGCCAGCCCCGTATGGCGACGGTGCAAGAGTTGCGGCAGGTGGTGGCGGAGTTTCAAAATGCGGCCACGAATGCGCGTGAGGCAGGCTTTGACGGCGTGGAGGTGCATGGAGCAAACGGATACCTGTTTGACCAGTTTCTGAACTCTGCGGTGAACCAGCGCGCCGACGAGTACGGCAATCAGACAAAGGAGAGCCGCGCCCGGCTGCTACTGGAGGCATTTGACGCCGTGGCTGCCGTGATGGGGCCAGAGCGTGTCGGCGTGCGGATCGCCCCGTTGGGAAGTTTCGGCGGAATGCTTCCCGATGCGAATGCGGAGGAAACCTTCCTGTACCTGGCCGGGGAACTGAAGAAGCGGAAGGCAGCCTATGTGCATGTGGTGCGGGGCAGCCAGTATGACGCCGAGCCTGCGGTTTCTGATCAGTTTCTGGCAAAGCTGAAGGCGGCCTTTGGCGGAACTCTGATGGTGACGGGCGGGCTGACACAGGCCAAGGCAGAGTATCTGCTGGAGAAGGGAGTGTTGGACCTGGCCGGATTTGGATCACTCTACATCAGCAATCCGGACCTGGTGGAGCGGATGCGGAACGGCTGGCCGCTGGCGCAATCGGACCAAAGCACCTGGTATGGCGGCAGCGAAAAGGGGTATGTGGACTATCCAACTTACGAAGAGAGCCTTGCGAAGTAAGTCTTGGCGGCGGGCTTTTGGCTCGGGTTTCCAGCTTGAACTTTGCAGTCTCTTCGGGGCTCACCTGCAGCCGTGAACCGTCGGCTGCGGGTGAGTAGATAACCTTCGAAATGAGAAGCTAAATGCTTAAAGGTAGTAGCCAAAAGCTGACAGCTAATAGCTAATAGCTGCATTCAACGCTGCCTGCTTCTCCGCAGTCAGCTTCCCGTGCGTCCGCCACACCACATTGCCTTGCCGGTCGGTCAGCAGCACCACCACCGAGCGGTCTTTGGCGATGCTCAGCGTGCTGCGAAACTGCTTCCGATTCACATACAGCGGCACAATCCACGGCCACTCTTGAGGATCGCTGTAATTGCCGCGCATCGAGGAGTTCTCCCACCAGCGATACAGAGGGTTCTCCCGTTCAGAGACGGGCAGCACATAGTAGCGCAGGCCTTCATGCAGCCGTTCCAGCGATTGAGCCTCGCGCAGCCAGCGGTCCACCTCGGGGCTCTGGCTCACGTCAAATGAGAGCACCAGCAGATTCTGTTTCCCTTTAAGGTCGGCGGGCAGCGCTACCTTGGTTTTCGCAAGGCTATAGGAGGTCACCGCTGGAAAACGCACCGGCTTCTGGGCCTGCGCCGCTGCCAGCAGCACCATCGGTCCGAGCCCGCCCAACAACGCCAGCCGGATCATACTTTTCAATGAGCGCAAGAGAATCCTTAGGATGCGTCCATCCGCGCAACGGTGGAATTTCCATCGATCTTAACAGTGCCATCGCATCTTCTCGTGTCCCTTTTTGATCGAGTGCGGTCTCAGCGAATCCTTTTTTGCCCTTGCAGTATCATAAAGAGTGATGCCAAGCCAGCAACATGCCTTTGTCACTGACGACCCCCGGCTCCAGCCAATTGCCGAAAAGGTTCTCGCCTCCGAGCGTCTTTCGTTCGAAGAGGGCGTAACCCTTTATCGTTCGCCAGACATTCTGGCCGTGGGCTGGCTGGCCAACCACGTGCGTGAAAATCTGCACGGCGATGTGGCCTACTTCAACGTCAACCGCCACATCAATCCGACGAATGTCTGCGTCGCCGCCTGCCGCCTCTGCGCCTTCGGCCGCAAAAAGGGAACCGAAGGCTCCTACACCATGGCGCTGGAGCAGGCCTGGGAAACCGCTGCCTCCGGCTACACCGAGGCTGTGACGGAGTTCCACATTGTCGGTGGACTTCATCCCGATCTGCCGCTGGAGTACTTTGAAGATCTCGTGCGCGGCCTCAAAGAGCGCTTCCCGCAGGTGCACATCAAGGCCTTCACCATGGTCGAGATCGCCTTCCTCGCGCGCCGCGCCAAGCTGACTATCCCGGAGACGCTGCGCCGCCTCAAGGCTTGCGGCGTAGACTCCATGCCCGGTGGCGGAGCGGAAATCTTCTCTGATCGCGTGCGTCACATCATCTGCGATCACAAGATCGACGGCAGCGAGTGGCTCGACACCGCCCGCATGGTTCACCAGGCCGGCCTCAAGTCCAACGCCACCATGCTCTACGGCCACATTGAGTCTGACGAAGACCGTGTCGACCACCTCATCAAGCTTCGTGAGGTGCAGGACGAGACCAGCGGCTTCCAGACCTTCATTCCGCTGGCCTTCCATCCCGACAACACGCCCTTGGAACATCTGCCCCGCACCACTGGCCTGACAGACATTCGACAGATCGCCGTCAGCCGCCTCATGCTCGACAACTTCCCGCACATCAAGGCTTACTGGCAGATGATGACGCCTAAAATCGCGCAGATTGCGCTCCGCTTTGGTGCGGACGACATCGACGGCACCGTCATCGAAGAAAAAATCTACCACGATGCCGGCGCCACCACTCCGCAGGGCATGCGCCGCGAAGAACTCATGCGCCTCATCACCGCCGCCGGCCGCGTCCCGGTCGAGCGCGATACGCTCTACCGCGCAGTCACCCGCAGCGAAGACACCTTCACCGTTGCCGTCTAAGCGTGGCAACCTTCAGCGCTCTCACTCTCTCTGATGAAGAGAGTGAGAGCCATACTTCATGTGCCTCGCTCTCTTTACTCTTCCATCCCGGTCAACGACAATACGCCTAGAAGCTGTCTCATAAGGGACCGAGTGAGGGCCACCATCGATGCCGGGCTCAGGCCGAGGCTGAAAACGAAAAGCCTTCCTGTGAGACAGTGGCTTTAGACATCTGCAATTCGAGGAGAATCCCTGCATGCCCCTTTCCGGCGAAGCCATCCGCATGATGAATTACGTGGACGATGTGGCCGTCACCCTGCGCCGCATTCTGGCCCTGGTGCCCAGCCTCACTCCTGAGGAGCGCGAGCGCGTCAGCGAGTACGTCCGCAACTCCCGCCCCAACGCCGAATCCGTCCTCGAAGCCCTCAAGAAGTAACCCCGCGCCCCATTTCACCTCATCGCTGAAGTGGGGCCACCCCTCATCTCCTTGGCCTCGTCGCGGCTGCCTTCAATGTTCCGTGGCGTGCTGCCGAGCCATCATTTCTGCGATTCCATCCCGGCTGAGACGCTTGGCCCCAATCAGCTTTGCGGTCCTTCATCCACCACCTCAATGGCTGAGACCGTGGCGTTGTTCCTGATCGGATCAAACGTCACATTCAGCTTGCCCTGCGGTGTCGGCACAATGTGCTGAAAGCTTACCGTCGGCGCATGCAGGCTGCCCGCGCTCTTGTAGATGTCCAGCCCCTTGTCCAGGGTCTGCCCATTGCAGTCAATGCGGAACACACGGCTCCCCGCGCCCCCGCCGCCTGGCCGGTTCGGTCCGAAATATAGTTCGGCAAAATGCAGAATCAGCGTGTACTCATCCCGCGCATCCACCGGAATCGAATACGAAAAATAACCATACCGCTCCGCCGCATAAAGCTCCGGGTCCGCCGTCTCCGTCACCGCAAAGTTCGTCTCCGAAGTGTATCCGCCGGAGTAATAATCATCCGGCTCCCACAACGCCCCGCTGTGGTCCGTGTAGGCTCTCGACTGCGCCACAATCCGGATCGGCAGCTCATGGTGCGCCTCTCCCGGAACAATCTCAATCGCATTCAGCGAGGTCGGCACCGTGTAGCTGGTGAAGCTCAGATGCAGCATTCCATCAGCGGCTGGGCTCACATCCCGAAAGACTCGCTCATCGGCAATATCCGGCCCCATGGCGTCCATGTTCACGTCAAAGTAGGGAAGCAGCGGCTTCCCGTTCACCAGCACATTAAAGGTCGAGGGCGTGTTCGCATATGGCTGCGCGCTCACAAAAAACAGGTGCAGGTCATAAACCCCCTGCGGCAGCGGAATGTTGTAGGAGAAATTCCCCTCGCGCCAGTGCTGAAAGAGCATCGGATCACTCGTGCGCCGCACCGGCCCATAGCTTTCCGGCCGGTCCCAGCTTCCGCCGCCGTGATAGTACTCGTCCGGCTGCCACACTGCGCCCGCGTTGTCGATCTGCGGTTTGCCCTTGTATCCCGCTAAGATGCGAAGCGGCATTTGAGCATAGGCCCCGGAGTGAGCCGCTACCCGAGGGAAAACTGCCTGCGCCGTTCCCGCAGCTGCGGTGAGTTGCCGGCGGTGCTGCCGGTAAATGAGCAAAGCGCCCGCGCCCACCAGCAACACCACCACAAGCGCCGCCGCAACCGCATACACACCAACGCGCTGGCTGCGAGGCGTCGGCTCCATCAGCTCTTCAACCGGCTTTTCGGCGTCCTCCGGCTGCTCTATGCCATCCTCTCGGCTATCCTCCTGCGGCTGCACGCGATGCGAAAACACCGGCACATACGACCCCGCCGGAATCGTGAACTGCACCGCATGGTCCTGGCCTTCCGTGTCGTAATACTTCTTGAGCCGCTTGCGCAGCCGGTGCGCCTCGACCCTGACAATCGCATCCTCGCCAGAGTTGAAGGTGCTCTTCGAGCGGTCAAACACCTCGGTGGCAATCTCGTACTCTCGCAGCTTCTCCGTTTCGCCTTCAAAGTACTTCTCGCCGATATAGGTGATCAGGCTGAGCATTCGGGAGGGCTTGGCCAGTGTCGCGGCAAACGCCTCCAACTCCCGGCGCTCGGCCTCCCTCGTCTCCGCATGAGAGAAACCATGCGCCGCCTGATACTTCTCTGACAACTCAAAACCTCTGCGTCCCGTGAAAAACGGGCGATGAATGCGCTTACATAAACGTTTTATCACGTTTCATCCCATCAAAGCATCCTCTGCAAACTCAACAACATACTCCCGTTGAAACGGGGCGCGTAACGGGTATGTACCACTTTGTACATAACGAACGTTGTCAGTCTTTTACTCCGGAATTTACCTTCCACCGAGTTTGCCGGAAGTGTGCCGGATCGATGCGGCACGCTGTCATGCATCCAGCCTCCACGTCACGCAGCCACCATCACCGTTCTCACTACTCCTCAGGTGCGAGAACGGTCCGCGTTACGCAACGGAGCCTGGGACGCCTGCCAAATCCGCAAACCTTTTCAGGAGAACCGAATGCAAAAGTGTTTCAGTCATTCCAGGACGGCCACGCATAAGTTTGAAAGAGGCCTTCCAACATCTCAGCCGGGCACGGGACGGAGTCTCTCCTCCAAAATCAGCCGCCCGGCAGTTTTCCTCGCTCTGATCCTTGCGCTGCTGTGCGTGCCTGCTCTGCGGGCGCAGACCACAGCCAGCCTCACCGGCACAGTCACTGATCCCACCGGCGCTGTCGTTCCCGGTGCAAAGGTCACGCTGACCAATGACGCCACCGGGGCAGTGCGCCAGACCGTCACCGACTCGGCCGGCGACTACAACCTGCAGGCGCTGCTCCCCGGCACCTACACCATTCACGTCTCTGAGAATGGCTTCCAGGCCTATGAACAGCATGGCCTCACGCTCACGGCCGGTGCCGCGGCAAAGCTGCCAGACGTCAAGCTGGCTCTCGGCAGCGCCACCCAGACCGTCACGGTGCATACCAACACCCAGATTCTTCCTACCGTCAGCGGTGAGCACTCCGTTGTCCTCTCCTCGCAGGACATTCACAAGCTCGCGCTCGGCAGCCGCGATCTCTCCGAGATGCTCAAGATTCTGCCCGGCGTCACCGTTTCGCCCAGCCTCAGCAACGGCCCGTCCTTTAATTTCACGCAGGTCAGCGCCGCGCAGAGCGCCATCAACAACGGCCTCTCCGCTAACGGAGCCCCCTACCGTGGCGGCACCACGCAGTTGCTCGACGGCGTCGACGTCAACGACCCGGGCTGCAATTGCAACGCCATCACGCTCATCAATCCGGATATGACCCAGGAAGTCTCTGTCGAGACCTCCAACTTCGGCGCGCAGTCTCCCTACGGCCCCGTGCTCGTCAGCACCATCAGCAAGTCGGGCGGTTCGCAATATCACGGCGAGGGCTACTTCTATGCCCGCAACGACGTGCTCAACGCCAACGACTGGCAAAGCAACCACCAGGGACTCCCGCGCGGCAGCGCCCACTACTACTATCCCGGAGGCAACATTGGCGGTCCCGTCCCCGGCACCCACAATAAGCTCCGCTTCTGGGGCGGCTATGAGCGCTTCCTTCAGAACACCGGCAACACCAACTTTCTGGAATCCTTCATCCCCACCCCGGACATGATGGCCGGCAACTTTGGCGACACTCCAGCCAATGCCTCCTTCTGCCAGGGCGCGAAGAACATCAATGCATCGCAGACCAACGGCTGTAATGACCTCACCGGCACCATCCTGCCCAACGGACACGCCACCGGTCCCGGCACCTCTTACGGCAGCACCATCCCGGCGCAGTTTCTGGATGCAGGCGCAAAGGCGCTCTCCAGCTTCTGGCCCAAGGCCAATGCCAATCCTTCCACCACGCCCGGCGGATACAACTACTACCAGGTGATTCCCGGCACGAACAATGGCTGGATGTATCGCCTCCGCGTCGACTACGACCCCAACCCCTCCACGCAGTTCTACGTCTCCTATCAGCAGACCTACAGCGCGGCGCTGGCCTCCGGCAACGGCGCGCACATTTACTGGACCCCGTATGCTTCCATCCCCTATCCGGGGGGCGGACTCTACGGCTACAGCTACACCAAGGCCATCGCCGCGCACCTGGTGCACACCTTTGGCCCCAATCTGACCAACGAACTCATCGCGGCCTGGGGCTACGGCAATTTCCCCACCGAGCCTAACAATCCCAATGCGGCCACCCGCAGCGGTCTGGGCTACCCCTACGGAACCATCTTCAGCACCGGCTCCAACGTTCTGCCCTCTTACAGCAGCGCCGGCTATGACACCTTCCCTGATTTCTCGCAGCCGGATTACTTTGAGAACTCCAGCCACAGCTTTGAAAACAAGAAGGAAACCCCCTCGCTGGCTGACAACGTCATCTGGCAGGTCAAAAACCACACCATCAAGCTCGGCGGATTCGCCGAAGAAGTCAGCAACGATCAGGGCGGAACCGAGACTCTGAACGGAAACTTCAGCAGCTTCAGCTTCGGCGGTACGGTCGCGCCTAACGTGGTCACCGGGCAGGCTGTCGGCTCGCCCAACAACCCCACCGCAAACTTCCTGATGGGCATTGCCTCCGGCTACAACGAAAACAACACCTCACAAAACCTCAACATGGCTTTCGGCGACTTTGCCGCCTACTATGACGACACCTGGCAGGCCACCCGGCGTCTTTCCATCGAGTACGGCATGCGCATCGAGCACATCGGCCACTGGTATGACAAGAGCAAGAACGGCGTAGCCGTCTTCATTCCGTCGCTCGTGGTGCCCGACTACAACGAGGGCCGTCTCTATCCCGGCGTTCGCTGGCACGGTGTCGATCCTGGCATTCCGTCGAGTGGCATGCCTAACCGTTTCGCTTATATGACGCCGCGCATCGGCGTTTCGTATGACATCTTCGGCAACGGCAAAACCCTGCTCCGTGGCGGATGGGGCATCTTCCGCTTCACCAACCAGCCCAACACCAACTCGGTTCTGACTGCGCAGGAGGTGCTCGGATACAACCTGCCGAGCGGCAACAGCATTTTCCTCTCGCAGGCCGGCCAGGCCGGCCAGCAGGGTGGCCTCGCCGGACAAGGCAGCGCGCCCGGCATCTCCATTCCCACGGCGGACTGCAGCGCCGCCACCGGATGCATCAACAACACCGTCTACGCTGACAATCCGCTCGACGATCAGATTCCAGACTCCACCGCATGGAATGTGACGCTCGATCAGCAGTTGCCTAACAGCCCGTGGTGTAAGTGGCGATTTTCCGGCACGGCGTCGGCCGGGTGCGGAGCAACGTTTTTGTCGGCCGGACTTGGCGACAGCGGACATTCGGTCTTTCTGAACGCCGATGGCGATCCTGGC
>Ga0207433_10005814_pt1 | contig 21742 bp, 21 predicted proteins | sample YelNatPaOPGAMG01_FD_187559 | JGI IMG/M metagenome (GOLD analysis project Ga0207433, IMG submission 187559) | Hot spring thermophilic microbial communities from Obsidian Pool, Yellowstone National Park, USA - OP-RAMG-01 (SPAdes) (version 3) | ecosystem: Environmental > Aquatic > Thermal springs... | reverse complement strand
CAAGAAACGGAATAGAGGGTTTTAAAAAAGCAATTGAAGAGCGTCCCGATTTAATTATTTCCGACATCATAATGCCTCAGATGGACGGCTGGGAATTTTGTGAGCATGTTCGTGCAAATCCTGAGACCACATCCATACCGTTTATATTTCTTACTCAGGAGAAAGATGCACCCTCAAAAATAAGGGGTTTTTCTATAGGAGCGGATGATTACATAACAAAGCCATTTTCCCGAGAAGAGATTATCATGAGGGCGAAGAACATAATTAAGAAAACAGAAGCGATAATGGAATCTGCACGAAAAAAATCAGACCTGTTTGGTTCGGTTAAGGCCTTACCCCTTTTTGACCTGCTTCAGATGTTTTCTTTTTCCAAGAAAAATTGTGTGATAAAGATAGAAAAGAGAGATGAAAAAGGAGAGATATATTTTCGCAGTGGAGAAATCATAGATGCAAAAACTTCTGTAAAAGAAGGGATTTCCGCTCTTTACGAAATTCTTTCCTGGGAAGATGCTACATTTACGCTGGCTCCACTTGAGGAGAACATGTTAAATTCTCCTAAAAAAATTACAAGCGGCGTGGATGAACTTTTACTTGATTTTGCGAGGATAATGGATGAAAAAAATAGAAAAGGTTAGAGTTCTTATAGTTGATGATTCCATTGTAGTCAGGGAGATAATAAAGGAACTTCTTTCAAACGATAAGGAAATAGAAGTAATTGGTGAAGCAGAAAATGGTAAAGTTGCGATAGAGAAGGTTAAAGAGACGAATCCCGACATTGTTCTTATGGATATTATGATGCCTGTTATGGATGGGCTTGAGGCCACAAAGCGCATAATGGAAATTCATCCAGTTCCCATATTGATTATGAGTTCTCTTATAGAAGACCCACCGTCAGGGAAGTTCACCTTCAAAGCCATAAATAGCGGGGCGATTGATGTTTTGAAAAAGCCGAAGAGAATACTTGAGGGGATTGAGGAAGGGGTGAAGAAGCAGATAATTGAGAAGGTCAAATACATAGCAAGGACAGGTGTTTTCAAGATAGAAAGGGTTAAAAAAGTTTTTACGGTTTCAGGTGGAAAGAAGAAAATTCTCCTTATAGGCGCATCGGCAGGGGGACCGAGGGCTGTTTTAACTGTTCTCAAGGGATTAAAAAGGGATTTTCCCTGCCCTATAATTGTAGCCCAGCACATGGCTCCTGATTTTGTTGAAGGTTTTAGCAAGTGGCTACAAGAGGAAACACATTTTAATGTTTCTCTGGTAGGAAATAGAGAAATCCTTCGTCCTGGGGTAGTATATGTTCCCTGTGGAGGATGTAACGGAGTAGTGAAGGAAGGAGAAATAATATCCGAAAAAAGCAACAATCCGATGGAAATTACTCCTTCCGTTGATGCATTGTTTAATTCCGCATCAAGATATTTTGGGGACGGGTGTGTGGGGGTTATCCTTTCCGGAATAGGGAAAGACGGGGCAGAGGGAGCAAGGGAGATATTGAGGGTAGGAGGGCTGGTTCTTGCACAGGATGAAAGTTCATCTACAGTATATGGAATGCCAAGAGCGGCAGTTGAGATCGGTGGTGTGAAGACAGTTCTTCCGCTTTCCGAGATTCCAGATTATCTGAATTCAATTTTTTAGATTTAAAAGTTTTCTTTTCACCGAAGATAATGAGAAGAGATTAATAGGGTTTGAGACGATAATTAAAGAATTTAAAGGTTCCGTTTATAAAAGATTTGAACTGTATGTAATCAGCCTTCCGCCTCGCCACTAATCTTCCCCCATTTCTTGGTAAGAGTTTTCTTTTTCCTTCCCCCCTCTTTGAAGAGGGGGGACACAGGGGGGAGATTTTTGAATAACCCCTCCCCCTCCCTCCCCTTAAAAAGGGGCGGGAAAAGTAATGAAAAATTTTCCCCTCTTTTTTAAAGAGGGGTAGGGGGAGATTTTTAAGAATAATAAATATTTGACGAAAAAATTTAAATAGAAAACCCTTCCCAACCTTCCTTTAGCCTTATTCTTCCGCCTTTTTCCCAAAGGAGATTCTAAATCCTTTCTTCTCTCCTTCATAATCTCAGGAAAAAATTTGATTGGGTAAGGGGGAGGAGAGAACGCGAAGACTTGACAATAATGAAAAATTATGCTATAATAGGTAATGTAAAAACAAATTAAATGAGGTTTTTGATGAAAGAGATTCAGAACTGGATAAAGAAAAGATACCTGAAATTGCTGGATGAATTTAAAAAGAGAGAATTTTCCTTTCAGGAAGCAGTGGAGTTTTTAAACAGGAATTTTGGTGATGACGAAAATCAGGTAAAAAATGTATTATCCGAGATGAAGAAAGGAGGTTTCCTCTCCGTAAGGAGAAATACAGAAGACAGGAGGGAAAAAGTGTATAAACTGCGGACTCTATTTGAGGGTGAAAACAATTCTATTTCAACAAAAGACCAGTTAATCAACCTTTTGAAACAGGCAGCAGACCTTATAAGAACAAGGGTTGATTATACCTTTATTTTGTTCTTACTCTTTTACAAAGCGATTTCAGATAAATGGGAGAAAGAGTTTGAAGATACCAAAACCAATCTTTTAATGAAAGGATGGGAAGAATCTGAAGCAGTAAGGGAGGCAGAATCAGAGTCTCGCCACAGTTTTAACTTTCCAAAGGAGTATCTATGGAACAACATGAGGAGAGAACCTCATAAAATTTCAGAAAAATTTTCAATGGCAATAAAAAGATTGGCGGAGCTGAATCTAAACTATAAGGATATCTTCTCTCAGTTTGATTTTTATCACTTCACAAGCAGTCAAGAAAACGCAGTAATTTTGAATCAACTGGTTGAACTTTTTAGTAAGTTTTCCTTCAAAGAAATCTCGGGAGATATTTTAGGAGATGCCTATGAGTGGATTTTAAAATACTTTGCTCCGACAAAGGCAAAAGAAGGAGAGGTTTATACTCCAAGGGAAGTTATAAGACTGATGATAGAGATTTTAGACCCTGAGCCTCAAAAGAGTTTGTATGACCCTGCTTTAGGTTCCGGAGGAATGCTGATTGTTGCTTACAAATATGTGGAAGAGAAATACGGGAAGAAAAAGGCGGATACTTTACTGTTGAATGGGCAGGAGGCAAACTCAAAAACTTTTGCCCTGGCAAAAATGAATATGCTTTTACACGATATAAGAAACTTTTATTTTTATCTCGGTGACACCCTTCTTTTTCCAAAGTTTAAAGAAGAGAATAAGAATGATATAAGAAAATTTGATTATGTTATAGCGAATCCTCCGTGGAATCAGGATGGATATGACGAGGAGACCCTAAAGAAAGGTGATTACTGGAAAAAGAGGTTTGAATATGGATTTCCAACAAAGCAGTCAGCAGACTGGGCGTGGATTCAGCACATGTTAGCATCTGCGAAGGATGAAGGAAAGGTTGTAGTTGTAATTGATACAGGTGCCGTTTCAAGAGGGGGAAGGGAGAAATTGATAAGAGAAAAGATAGTTGAAAAGGATTTGATAGAATGTGTGATTTTGCTTCCCGAGAAATTGTTTTACAACACAGGCGCCCCCGCGGTGATTATTGTATTTAACAAAAACAAACCCGAAGAGAAGAAGAGGAAAATTCTGCTCATAAATGCGAGCAAGGAGTATCAGGAAGGGAAAAAGCAGAACACATTATCAAAAGAGAACATTCAAAAGATTGTAAATGCATACAGAGAATTTAAAGAGGTTGAAAAATTTGCGAGGGTTGTAACGATTGACGAGGTAAAAGAGGCAGATTATAACTTAAGTCCCTCACGCTTTGTGAGTATTGTAGATGAGGAAAAATATCGCCCTATCTCCGAAATAAAGGCGGAACTTGAGAGGTTGGAAGAGGAGAGGAGGAAGGTGGAGGAGAGGGTGAATAAAATGTTGGGGAAATTGATATGAACATAATGCAGGAAAAATTCCTTGAGAGGATTAATCAACTTTTAGAAAAAGCGGAAAAAGTAAAAGCCACACATAAACCTAATCCACCTGGTGTAATTGGTTTTCCTACTTTGGATGAAGATGCCTTTTTCGAATGGAAAAGTAATGTTGAGAATTTAATTATTTTAACTTCAGGACAGGATAGCGTTTATTATCAAAATTTTATCAACAATGTGAAAAATGGATATCGTAGTGAGGTCGATATCGGCATAGGAATTTTGAGAGCATTAAAAGAAGATTTAGAAAAAGGATGTTTAACAAGTGTTAGAGATTTAGTCATTGCAGAAGTTTTCACCGATTTTTTAGATATGGCAGAGCATTTATTAGAAAAGGGATATAAAGACCCTGCGGCATCTTTAATTGGAGCTGTTTTAGAAGATGGTCTAAGAAAAATTGCTGAAAAACATAATGTGACTGTAAAACATGATGATATAAGTTCGCTTAATACGAGATTAGCAAATAAAGAAATATATAATCGGTTGATTCAAAAGCAAATTCAAGTATGGAAAGATATCAGAAATAGTGCAGATCATGGAAAATTTGATGAATATAACTCCGACCAAGTTAGATTGATGCTTGAAGGAGTAAGAAAATTTTTAGCGGAGTATCTATGAAATCACCTTGGCCAACAAAAAAATTAGGAGAGATTTGTGAAGAAATTATAAGTGGGGACTGGGGAACTGAAAGGGAAAAAACTGGTTCAGTACTTTGCAAAGTAATAAGAGGAACCGATTTTATTTTAGCACAAAAAGGCAAATTATCAGAATTTCCCGATAGGTATATAGATATTGAGAAATTTGAAAAGATTAAATTGAAACAGGGTGATATACTCGTTGAAATTTCTGGTGGAAGCAAAGACCAACCTACTGGACGAATTCTATTTTGGGATAGAAATGAAACTATACCAATCGCTTTTTCTAACTTTGTGAAAAAGATTTTATTAAATACAGGAATAGTTGAACCCAAATTCTTTTTTAGATATTGGCAGTTTCTTTATTTTAAAGGAATAACTAAAAATTATGAAGACAGAACTACTAACATTAGAAATTTTAAACTCAAAGAATTTTTAGAAAATGAAGAAATCCCCCTTCCCCCTCTTCCCATTCAGCAAAAGATTGTGAAGATTCTTGATACGATTCAGGAAGCGATTGATATTTATGATAAAATTATTGAAAAAACAAAGGAACTTAAAAAGTCATTGATGGGAGATTTGTTCAACTATGGTGCTCCATCGTTTAGAAGGGGAAGAAAATTAAAGAAAACAGAAATTGGAGAGCTACCAGAGGATTGGGGGGTGGTGAGGATTAAAAATGTTGTATTGGATACCGAACAAAAGGACCCTTCAAAAACTCCATTACAAGAGATTAAATATATTGATGTTTCAAGTATATCAAATGAATTTCTGAAAATTGTTGAATATAAATCCTATTTGGGGAAAGATGCACCAAGCAGAGCAAGAAAAATTTTAAAAGAAAATGATATAATTTTTGCAACCGTTAGACCATACTTAAAGAGAATTGCTTTTGTACCCAAAGAGTACGATGGTTTTTACGGTTCTACAGCGTTCTGTGTATTAAGATCTAATCCTGAGAAAATTTTGCCATATTTTCTTTTTTATTATGTATCAACTGATGTTTTTGTTTCTAAAGTTAGCGGATATCAAACAGGATCTGGGTATCCTGCTATTACCGATGATCAGGTAAAAAATGAATTAATCCCCCTCCCCCCTCTTCCCGAACAGCAAGAGATTGCGGAGATTTTGCAAACCATTGACCAGAAGATTGAAATTGAAAAAAGGAAAAAGGAACTTTACGGAGAATTGTTTAAAACAATGCTTAATAAAATTATAAATCAAGAAGTAGAAGTTGAAAATTTTGAGGTTTAAAGATGGTTATGCAGTTAGAGAAAAAATTGATTGAGGGTGGGGTTATTGAGAAACTTAAAGAGAAGGGCTGGAAATATGTTGAGGCAAAGAATTTGAGAAGGGTGGGTAGTGACGAGCCTCTGCTTGTTGAAGATTTGAAGAAAAAAATTTTGGAGATAAATGAGGATGTTGAACTCACCGAAGAAGATTTAAAAGCAGTTATAAATAAACTTCAGGGAATTTTTACAGACCAGAACGGGCATAAGGATATTTTAAGATGTTTCAAGTATGGTGTCTCAATAAAAACAGAGAAGGAGAGGATTGTAAAGGACATTCAGCTTTTTGATTATAAAAATGTCAACAGAAATGAATTCATTTTTACAAATCAGATTGAATTTTTTGGAAAAGATAAAATTAAATTGGATTTATTGCTTTTTGTCAATGGAATCCCGCTGGTAAATATTGAATGCAAAAATCCCTATACTGGTAAGGCAGATTACTACGACGCTTACAGGCAGATAAAGAGATATGAAAAAAGTGTTCCAGAGCTTTATAAATATGTCCAGATTGGAATTGGTTTTGCTGAGAGAATTAAATACTTCCCGATTGTCCCATGGGTTGAAGATGTTAACCAGGAGATTTGGAGACATGATAATGGAAAGGAAGAAGAGGCTATCTTTGAAATGTTAAAACCCGATGTTCTTTTGGACATTATAAAAAACTTTCTTTTTATCCGTCAATTTAAAGAGAAGATGACGAAAGTTATTGGTAGATATATGCAGTATCGGGCGGCTAATAAAATCTATAAGAGGGTGATGGAGAATTTAGAAGGGAAAACAGATAAAAATAAAGGGCTTATCTGGCACTGGCAGGGTTCAGGTAAAACCCTAACGATGATTTTTTCTGCTTATAAGTTATATTGTGAACTCGGTAAGCCTACCATATTTTTCGTTGTTGACAGGAAGGACCTTGAGAGGCAGTTCGGTGATGAATTAAAGGCTTTAGATTTGAATTTAGAGATTGAAAAAATTGATAGCATTAAAAAGTTAAAGGAAGTTTTGACTTACGATGATAATAGAGGGAAAAGGGGAGTTTTTTTAACATTGATTCACAAATTCAATCTTGAAGAGAGTGTTATTCTTGATGAGATACAAAGGGCTGGTGAAATTGGCAAAAGGAAAGATGTTATTTGTTTCCTGGATGAGGTGCACAGAAGCCAGTATGGAATTCTGGCTTTAAAAATGAAGAATATTCTGACAAATGCCTTCTTTTTTGGTTTTACAGGGACTCCTATCTCTTACAGGGAGCGCGATACTTATAGAGAATTTGGTTATATAAGGGAAGGCGACCCAGAGCATTATTTAGACAGGTATTTTATGGATGAAGCAGAGAAGGATGGTTTTGTTGTTCCTATTATATATGAACTGAGAAGGGAAGAGGTGAATTTGAAAGACAAAGATTTGGAGTGGTATCTACAACAAGTGGATGTTGATGACATAAGTGATGAAATAGAACGAAGAGAAATAAAAAAAGCAGTGGAGAAAAAGATAAATAAAATCAATGTTTTTCTGGAAAACAGGAAAAATATAGAAGTTATCTGTCAGGATATAGCAAAACACTTCAAAGAGAATTTTGACGGAAAGTTTAAGGGGCTCATTGTTACGGGGAGCAGAAAAGCATGTGTGAGGTTCAAGGAAATTCTGGATAAGTATCTGGAACCGCACTACAGTGAGGTGGTTATGACTTTTGATAAGGAGGAAGAGGAAATAAACAGGTATAGAGAAAAACTAACAGAAAAGTATAAAAAAAATGACCCTGAGGAGATTGTTAAGGATATAATTGAAAAGTTTGGAATGGAAGATTATCCGAAGCTTTTGATTGTAACGGATATGTTAATCACTGGTTTTGATGAGCCAAGACTTGCGGTTCTTTACCTTTATAAGATATTGAAGAATCACAGGTTATTGCAAACAATTGCAAGGGTCAATCGTCCATATGAGCAGAAACCAGCAGGGTTAATAGTTGATTATGTTGGTATTTTTAAGTTTTTAAAGCAGGCATTTAAGGCTTACTCTGTTGATGATGCGGAATTGATAAGGGAGAGAATTTTAAGTAAAAAGGAGGCGGAGAGGGAATTCAATAAAATTCTGGAAAAATTGGAAAATCTTTTTGAAGATAAAAGTCTGATTGGCAATATGGAGAGTCTGGACAAAGCAATGGAGATGATAAAAAACAAAGGAGATGAGTTTGCTTCATTGTATAAAGAACTGAGGAAGAGGTTTGAGTTTTTAAAGTTAGAAGAAAAAATGCTAAAAGTGTTGCCAAAGTATAAATGGTTTTCTGCTCTGTATGAGTATTACAAGAAACTTATGAAGCCCGATATTGATGAAGCAAAAATAGAAAAATACTTTAAAAGGACAATAGATTTAATCCATGAAGCAATAGAGCCAGCAGCATTAAAAAAGATTGAACCAAAAGCGATTGATTTAGAATACATAAGACAACTCAAAAATTCGGATTTGACACCAACTCAAAAGTATATTGGAATTTTGATTGCATTAAAATACATTTGTATATTGAAGGCGAAGAATCCGATTTATAGAAGTATAGCAGATAAGGTAAAGGAATTAGTAAAGAAATGGCAGGAAGAGGGAGTGGAGATAACGAAGTTAATTTCATCTATTGACCAGGTTGTAAATCACATTGAGGAAAAAAAGGAAGAAAGGAAGGAAACGAAGTTGAACGAATTAGAGTTTGTAGTGAAGTTGAGTTTAGAAAAGACACTAAAGATAAAGCCAGAAGAGATAGAGGATTTAGCAAGGGGAATTTACCGAGAAATAGAAGAGCTTCTTTATCCGGGCTGGAGTGAAAATCCAGTAGCCTCAAAAGCGGTTGAGAGGAGGATAAGAGAGTTTCTTTCTGAAATAAAGCCAAAATATAAAATTCCCTACGAAGAATTTGATAGGCTCCATAAGGAAATTTATGAGTTTATTAGTGGATATGAAGTTGAGAAGTAATTACATTTTGTTTCATAGAAATGTGAAATATCCGAGGATAGAGGTTCATCCTGATGTTAAAGATAATAGTGCCTAAAAATTATTCCCGGGAAATTGAAGACTTAATTCATAGGCATGAGAGGTGGATAGAGGAAAGACTCAAGCGTTTAAAAGGGATTAAGATGATTTCAGAAGATTTGATTTTATATAACCAGAAAAATTTAAAAGATATTGTTGAAAATCGTATTAATGAATATAGTGAGATTTTGGGGGCAAAACCTGAGAAGACATTTTTTAGAAAGATGAAAAATAGGTGGGGGAGTTGCAAATATGAGGAAAGGCAATTGATTTTTAGCAAGGATTTGAAGTTTCTGCCAGAGGAGTTGATAAATTATGTAGTATTACATGAGATGTGTCATTTAATAGTAAGGAATCACGGAAAAGAGTTCTGGAATTTGGTGGGGAAGATTGATGATAAGTATAAGGAGAAGGAGAGATTTTTAATGGGCTATAGATTTAAATTGAATCAATTGAGAAAAGGAGGGTAGGGGTCTCAATTAAACTTTCCGAGGATTGACTTAAAATTGTCCCCCTCAACCTTGTGCCTATTCTTCAGCCTATCGCCTTAAGCCTTCAGCCTGTTAAACAACCCCTCCCCCGCCCTCCCCTTGAGAAGGGGAGGGAAAATAAATTGGGAAGGGGCAGAGTAAACAGCTCAGATAATTTCTTCTCAACTCCCCCCTTTGGTTTCCTTAAAATCCTTCCCCTTCATGAGAGTTCTTTTTTCCTTCCCCCCTCTTGTCAAGAGGGGGGACACAGGGGGGAGATGAAAAACCCTTCCCAACCTTCCTTCTCCTTCAGCCTTGTGCCTTAAGCCTTCAGCCTATTATCGCCTTCAGCCTGTTTAAATTGACCTGTTGGTTTGGAAGGTTTATAATTAAATGAATGAAGGTGAAAGATGGAAATAAGGGGCTATTTTTTAGATATAAAAAATGGATGTGAATATCTGATAAGTAAAAGTAAGGATTTAATGAGGTCACAAAATGAAAATTAAACCAAGAAGATATATCGTCTGGTCAACTGATAAAGAGATAGATTTAAGCAATCCCTGGCAGAAAAAATGGTATATAAAACAGGTTTTGACAAAAGGGAGAGCAGAAGATATTGCTGAACTTGACTGGGAAGAAATAAAAAACTTACTTCCTGAACTTGAACTTCCAGAAGACATAAAATCTCTGTGGGAGGACTATTTTGCTTCTCAAAGGTAAGGGGATTATCACTGATTTACAGAGAGAAATCTTACATATTTTTTCAAAGATTCCAGATAGTAAAATCTTTTATTTCACAGGTGGAACCGCATTAGCGGAATTTTATTTAGCCCATAGAAAATCCTTTGACCTTGATATTTTTACCACTGAAAAAGGGATTATTGTTCCTTTTTCCTATGCCTTTGAAGAGGAAATCAAAAAAAGGTTTTCTCTCAAAGTCATAAGAAGATTTGAAACCTTTGTTGAATTTGAGGTTTTAGAAAAAGAAAAAAGCACAAGAATTCAATTAGCTCTTGATTCACCTTTTAGATTTGAAAAGCCTCTTGACTCAGATATTGGGGTAAAGGTGAATGATTATAAGGATTTAATTATTGATAAGTTTCTTGCATTTTTTGGAAGAGCAGAACCAAGGGATGCAATAGACCTGTTTTTTATCTTAAAAACCGAAGATTTATGGGAACTTATAGAACTTGCAAAACAAAAGGATTCTGGATTTGACATATACTGGCTTGCTGTTGCTCTTCATAAAGTTAAAGAATATCCTGACGATATAAATGATTTGCCAGTAGAGATGATAAAAGAAATAAGTATCAAAGAGTTGAAAAATTTATTTTTAAATTTATCCAGGGAAATAATGGGTAAAATTAAAAAAAGTAAAAATGAAAGAAATGAAGAGATATAACCAGAAGGTGTGTCCATTCATGGTAAGCGGGAGCTGTTATAGGCTGTAAGCTGAAGGTCATAGGCTGAAGGGATTATTTTTTATTAAGGGTTTCAAAAAATCTAAACTTTACACTCTCGCCTTTTATAACCCCTCCCCTTGAGAAAGGGTGGGAAATGAGTTCGGGAAGGAGCAAAGGAAAATATCAGATCACTTGCTTCCCAACCTTCCTTTTCCTTCAGCCTTGTGCCTTCAGCCTATTATCGCCTTCAGCCTGTTAAACAACCCCTCCCTTTAAAAAGAAGGGAGAAATGAGGGGTAAGTTTCATATACAAAATCATTTGACTTTTATATTTTCCTTAAATAATCTTATCTTCATGAAACTTCTTCTCATACCATTGTTTCTCTTATCCCTTTCCACAGTGCCTGAAGAACTTGAGAAGGAGATGAGCCTCACCCTTTCAAGGTCAATTGCTTCTTTAACCCATGACCCATCCCTTCTTGATAGGGTAATAGGAAAAGGTGAGATAGTGATAATTGATGAGACAATTCAGGAGATTCCATGGATTTTATCAGCAGGGATAAGGGTTAATTCTTCAAAGGAAAATATCTGGAATGCTATAGCAGATTTCAAAAACTACAATAAATGGGTTCCATCCTGTCAATCTGTGGATGTAACAGAATGGAATGAGAGGGTTGTGGACCTTGAGTATCATCTCGGTTTTAAATTTATTCTTTTACCTTTCACAGTGAGTTACAAAGTCAGGCACTATCATCATCCACCGATAAGGACAGACTGGGTTGGTATGGGGGGTGAGATAGCAAAGACTTATGGGTGGTTTGAAAACATTCCTGTGAAGGAGAACAGGACTTTGTTTTTTTATAATGTGTGGGCGATACCGGGTTCAGGATTTCTGAAGAAACTTTACGAAAAATATCCGTTTCTTGATATGGGGATAAGCATTTCAGCAGGAGCTGTTTATGCGAGGAAGTTGAAGGACTATGTTGAAAAAGAGAATCCGGCATCAAATGAGGGAGAAGGTGAAAGCATTCTTTCGGAAGAAGATGAGGCGAAGGTGATGAGGGAATTTGCCAAAAAGGGTCCCGTCCTTCTCTTTTCCCTGGGTCAGGGAAACATCATGGATATTTCAAGCTGGATCAGGCTTAAGGTTCCTCCTGAAAGGGCTTTTGATATAATTTCTGACTTCTCTTCATACAAATACTTTGAGCAGATGCTTGAGAAGGTTAAAGTTCAGGAAAAAACGGAGAATTCTGCAAGGGTAGAGTTCAAATACGATGTGAGAATTGCGATAATTAAGGTGGCTCCTCATTTTACTCTTGAGTATAAACTGGAAAAGCCATCCCTTATTACATGGAGATGCATTGAGGGTGATAAATACATTCCACAGGGATTTTTCAGGTTCTATCCAATGGATGACGGAACAACCCTTGTTAACTATAAAGTTACCTATGATGCCAATGAGCTCGGGAAGCTTGTTTCCCTTGTTTTGAAAATTCTTCCTGAGGGCAACCTCGCTCTTAATTCATACATAACCCAGCAGACATTGAGGGATTTGAGGGACTGGACAGAACTTCCTCAGGATAAAAAGATGGAAATAATGAAGAAGGGGAAAAAGAAAGGCTACGAGTGATGAACCAGCTCCTTCTTTTTTCAGGAAAGAAACTTGCTGAACTTATAAGGAAAAGAGAGGTTACATCAGAAGAGGTGGTAAGGGTTCATATAGAGCATATAAAGAAAATAAATCCTGTGTTAAATGCTTTAGTGAAAGACAGGTTTGAAGAGGCAATAAAAGAGGCAAAGAAGGTTGACGAGCACTTAAGGGGAAATCCGGAGAATGTTCCACCATACTATGGAGTTCCATGCACAATAAAGGAGAGTTTTGCCTTTAAGGGGATGCCGAATTCGGGAGGGCTTTATTCAAGAAGAAATGTTATTGCCAAGGAGGACGCTCCCACGGTAGAAAGGTTGAAAAAAGCAGGGGCTATTCCTCTCGGTATCACCAATGTTCCAGAACTGTGTATGTGGATGGAGACCTATAACAAAATTTATGGAAGGACGAACAATGCTTACGATAAAAGGAGGATTCCGGGAGGGAGTTCGGGGGGAGAGGGGGCAATAATAGGTGCTGGCGGTTCTCCCTTTGGACTTGGTTCTGACCTCGGAGGTTCTATAAGGATGCCAGCTTTTTTCAATGGAATTTTCGGACACAAGCCAACAAATGGAATAGTGCCAAACACAGGGCAGTTTCCTTCAACTGATGGACCTGCCCTGAAATTTCTTACTCCAGGTCCACTTGCGAGGAGGGCTGAAGACCTGATGCCACTTTTGAGGATACTTGCTGGTCCGGATGGCAAAGACCCCTATTGTGAAGAGGTTCAATTGAAGAATCCTGAAGATGTAAAGATTGAAAAGATAAAGGTTTACAACATTGAAAGCAATGGGTTGATACCAGTTCGTTCATCGTTGAAATCAGTTCAGAAAAAATGTGTTGAGTTTTTGAAGAAAAGGGGATTGGTTGTGAAGGATGTAAAAATTGATGAACTCAAGCATTCATTTCTGATATGGAGTAGTATGCTCAATACCTATCAGAAAACTCCATTTAAGGTTTTGATGGGAGAGGGAAGGGCGATACGCCCATTTTTTGAACTCATAAAATGGATTTTTGGGCTTTCAAAACATACATTTCCTGGAATTATGCTTTCTCTATCAGAAGGATTCAGATTCCGTTCAATCTTGAAGAAATTCGTTGAAATGGGAGAGCATTTAAAGGAAAAGCTTCAAGACATGCTCAGGGATGACGGCGTCATTCTTTACCCTTCATATTCCCGTCCTGCGCCCTTTCACAATCGTCCACTTTTAACACCAATTGACTTTTCTTACACAGCTATATTCAATGTTCTCGGTTTTCCTGTCACTCAGGTCCCCCTTGGTCTGTCAGATGATGGGATTCCTCTTGGTATCCAGATTGTTTCAAACTTAAACAATGACCACATTACTATAAGGGTTGCTTTAGAACTGGAAAGAGAATTTGGTGGCTGGAAGCCACCTGAATGGGTGAGGACAATCTATGGAGGTTGAGAAAAAGGAAGAAATTAAAAAATTAGTGCTTCAGAATCAGAAGGATGGGAAAATTTCATGCAAAAAGGCTTTTGAGATAGCAGAATCTCTCGGGGTTCCTGTTAGAAATGTGGGTGATGTTATTAATGAACTTGGAATTAAAATTGTAGCCTGTCAGCTTGGATGTTTTTGAGATGATTTCTTTTGAACTGGCAAGAGAAAAAGTCCTTTCAAGTTTGAGAATGCTTCCTGCTGTGAATCTATCAATAAAAGAGGTTCAAGCTGGGATGGTTTTGAGAGAAGATGTAAAGGCTAAAGAGGATGTCCCTCATTTTAGACGCTCTGCTGTAGATGGATATGCGGTGATTGCGGAGGATACCAGGGGAGCATCTTCCGAGAATCAGGTCCGCCTTTTGATTAAAGGTTCTCTTTTTCCTGGTAGATTTTTAAAAAAGAAGATTGAAAAAAATTCAGCATATCTCATTTCAACAGGGGCTCCTCTTCCAGATGGTCTTGATGCAGTTGTTATGGTTGAGGATACAGAGAGGGAGGGGGATTATGTGAAAATATATAAAGAAGTGAAAAATGGAGAGAATGTAGCTCCAAGGGGAGAGGACATTAAGAGGGGAGAGGTTGTCCTTAAAAGGGGAAGAATTCTTTCACCTCCTGATGTAGGAATGCTCGCAAGGGTTGGGAAAAAAACAGTAAAGGTTTCAAAAATTCCAGTGGTTTCTATTATTTCAACAGGAAATGAAATTGTTGAGCCCTGGGAAAAGAAGGGAAAATGGCAGATATACGATGCAAACTATTTTGCCCTTTCCTCAGCAGTGAAAGCAATGGGCTGTATTCCAGTTTTTGCGGGAAGGGCAGGGGATAGAAGAAGTGATTTGAGAAGATGTTTTAAGAAAGCATTAGGTGGTGACCTTATAATTTTTACAGGCGGTGTATCTATGGGGGAACCTGACCTTGTCAAGGATGTTCTTATTGAAAACGGTGTGAAGGAAATTTTCTGGAAGGTTGCAATTCAACCCGGAAAGCCGGTCTTTTTCGGTTTGCTCGGGAAGAGAAAGCCGGTGTTTGGACTGCCAGGAAATCCTGTATCAGCATTTATAACATTTTTGATGTTTGTGAAGCCTGCATTGTATAAAATGATGGGGGCTGATTTTAATGAGTTTGAGTTAATTGCGCATCTTGATACTGAAGTGAAAGGGAAAAAGGACAGGACTGTTTTTTTAAGAGGGAATTTTTATCATAAAGATGGTAAACCTTTTGTCCATCCATTGCCTCTCCAGGGTTCAGGAATTCTAAAATCCCTTACAGAATCAAATTGCATAATTGTTCTCAAAGAGGGAAGAATCTCTTTTACAAAAGGTGAAGAGGTAAAGGTAATTCCGTTTAGGGTCTTTTAAAAATTTAATTCTCTAAATTTACTTCCATATTGAATTGAGAGAGTGCGGGTTACACTTTTACTTAAAAATTGAAGTGTCGGTTGAGACCACAATTTTTAAAAATGTAAGTCTCCCGCTTTTCATCAATGAATTTAATTTTATTTTTAGATTGGATGTATTTTTCGCTATGGCGAGCAAGGTATTTGAAAGAGGGGAAACCCAAAAAATCCTTTTTCCTTTGATTTCATAAGTAATATAATATACACAAAATTTATAATACTATGGGAAAATGATAGGGGCATTCGGAATTATTTTGATATCCATCACTGCGACCATAAGAAACATTACTTTTCCTCAAAGTGTAAGTGAATTTGAAAGGTTTGAGGTAAGGTTTGATATTGCCAAAGACTACACAAATCCCTTTGACCCGGATGAGGTGGATGCATGGGCTGAAATAAAAGCGCCCTCCGGAATAACCCTATCAGTTCCTGCCTTTTACACACAGGATTTTGAAAGGTATTTAAAAGATGGAATTGAACGATTTAAAGCAGTTGGTTCCCCATACTGGGCTATTAGATTTACACCCGTGGAGACTGGAATTTACAGATTTTTAATAAAAGTCAAAGACAAAGATGGAATTTTTCAAACTGATATTCTGACATTTGAAAGCATTCCCTTAAACAATAAGGGGTTTGTAAGGGTAAATAGAGAAAATCACTTTTATTTTTCTTTTGATAATGGTGAACCCTATATACCAATTGGCTTTAACATTGCCTGGGCATCAGATGACTCAGGAAGTTTTTATTATGACCACTTTCTTGAGAAATTGCACAATGCTGGTGGAAATTATGTGAGAATATGGATGTCCCATTACTATCAGGGGCAGACAATAGAATGGAGTGATAGCCACCCCTCCGGTCTTTATCACGGACCTGGAATCTACAGCCTTGAAGGAGCGAGCAGGATTGACAGAATTGTTGAAAAGGCTGAATCACTCGGGATTTACATTCAGCTCGTCCTCCTTTATCATACTGCCTTTGAAACATCTATATGGTCTTCCTGGGATGAGAATCCCTACAACATAAAAAATGGTGGGATGCTTAACTCTTCAATGGAATTTTTCTCAAATTTAGAGGCGAACAGGCTTTTTGATAGAAGGTTGAGGTATATTATTGCAAGATGGGGATACTCAACGCATATCCTTTCATGGGAAATTTTTAATGAAGTTGATGGAATAATTGGGTATTATGAGAACAGAGATATTGTAAAGAAATGGCATATTGATAAAATTCAAAAGATAAAAAGCTGGGACATTCACAACCATTTAATAACAACATCCTTCACATCACCATACTTTCTTGATGACCACCAATTCTGGGAGATGGAGGGACTTGATTACACCCAGTATCATGCCTATTTAGCACCCCTATTCGGAATTTCTTATCAGATAGTAAAGTCTGCAGAATCTTTGAGGAAATTCGACAAACCGACCTTCGCAGGCGAATTCGGAATATACTGGCTTCCTGAATTGAATTCCTATGACCCGGAAGGAATAAATATCCACAATGGAATCTGGGCGTCCCTTCTATCAGGAAATGCAGGAAGTGCCATGTCATGGTGGTGGTATGACTACATTGAGCCAAATAACCTGTGGCATCACCTCAAAGGTGCTGCAGAATTTGTTAAAGATGAAAACCTCGCAGATTATCCGGATGTTTTTTACAGAGGGGTAGGGATATTTGACATCTCTCCGGTAGAGGTTATAGGAATAAAGTCAAAATCAGGAGCCCTTTTCTGGGTTCATGATAAGAAGAGCGAATGGGACAAAAAGCCATCTTCTCAAAAAAGAGATGATGTGACTGTTAAGGTAGAGGGACTGATTGATGGAGAATACTCCCTTGAATTCTGGGATACAGAAAATGGCGAGATAATTGAGAGAAAAAATGTAAAGGTTCAAGAAGGAACAGCAGAAATAAAAATTATTCCGTTTAAAGGAGATATTGGGGTAAAGATGAAATACAAAAATGAATTTTTAGAGGGATGCGGGTGTGCAGAAGGCAAAAACCCATCCTTCGGATTGATTATTACTGGATGTCTGCTTTTCCTCCTCTTTTCTAAAAACTTTTTTGATTTTAAGGAGGTCTTTGGAAGAGATTTTTGTTCTTGATTAAATAGGGATAAGAAATTTTAGATTTGCCATTTCCACTGAAATAAGAATTTTTGAAAAATCAAAAAATTTTCCCCTCACCCCCTTTTTTTCTTATATGTATTCCTTCAAAGTAACGGCTGGGGTGTTTGTGAAGTTGGCGTAAGCCAATTTGGGCGAACGGAGTGAGCCACAAACACCGTGTTATCTACCGCTGCCATGCCTATGCTTTGTTATAGGCTTCTAAGAATTCATCACTTGAGATACTCGCCTGAGTGCAAATCGTTCTCAGAGTGGAAGCTTTAATTTTCGGATGGTTAGGCATGGTCAGAGGAGTTTTACTTCCATCTGGATTCTCACGCACCATGGAGATATGCTCTTTTTCACGCACAACTCGAAAACCGAGTGTCTCCAATGCCTTGATTACCTTTCGCTTTGGAGCATCAACAGGGAACTTTTTTATCAAATTTCAACTCCGGTCTCAGCAACGAATGCTTCAAGAATTGGTGGTTCAACTTCGAGAACCTCCCTACCAAAAGTCTCGATGTGAAAACGAATTGCTGATTTCACATCTGAAAGAGCCTCCTCATAAGTATCTCCTTGTCCAACCACGATTCCCTTAAGCCCCAAGGGATAAGCCACATAGCCATCTGGATGTTTTTCTACGATAATTTTAACCTGCTTCATATAGCACCTCCTTCATTTTAGTCTTCATCATCATAAAAAATAAGAACACTCTTTTAGATTTCCTACTTCGGTTCAGCACGAGGCTCTCCAAAGTAGATTGGAGGAGTAGAATATTGCACATGTTTAATTCCGATTTTGGGATGCTCCTCAAGAAAAGACTGTATTGCCCTTTCTATATATTCATCAGCAGAAAATTCTCTTCGTCCTTTTTCTTCCTCTAAATTACTATATAGCTCGTTTACGATAATGGGCTTCCAGTCTCCATAAAATCGAACTGAGAAAATTTTGACTTTCATCCTCTTATCCTCCACCAATGGCAGATAACTCGTTCATAGACGAAGTATTTCTCTTTTTGTCCTGAATTGGTAAACTCTGGTAGAAGTGTAAGGTTTCTCCTTTCTTGACTGACTTTATCGTTTCGCCCCCCTTTATCTTTTAGGATTTTAATTTCCAATTCCATAATTTTATTATCTACCTCTTTAATTAAAAGTCAAACGCATTTTTGGGGCTTTCTGGGGGTTATTTTGGTTTTTCTTTTTGGATTTTTTTTCTCTTCCTGATTCCTTAAAAATAGACCTTCGTTTAAAATCCTATTTCCTAATAAAGATGGCACGCAACGGTTCTTCCGTTTACTTCCTTTAAAGGGGGATAGGAAGTCCTGCATATTTCCATCCTTGACGGGCATCTTGGATGAAAATGACATCCAGAAGGAGGAGAGGCTGGGTCCGGGACATCTCCTTCAAGAATTATTCTCTTCCTTTTTGTCTCAGGCTCAATGCCTGGAACTGCAGAAATAAGGGCTTTTGTATAGGGATGTAAGGGGTTTTCAAGAATATCTTCTGTCCTTCCGTATTCAAAAACCCTTCCAAGATACATGACAAGGACAAAATCTGAGATAACTCTTATAAGGTTGAGGTCGTGAGAAATGAAGAGGTAGGTGAGCCCGAGTTTTTCCCTCAGTTCCATAAAAAGTTTTATTATCTGAGCCTGAACAGAGAGGTCTAATGAAGATGTAGGCTCATCCGCAACAATGAATTCTGGCTCAAGGGCAATAGCCCTTGCGATGCATATCCTCTGCCTCTGTCCACCTGAAAACTCATGGGGATATCTTTTGACAGAATCTGCAGGAAGTCCGACGATTTCAAGAAGTTCAAGAACCTTCCTTTTCCTTTCAGAAGATGTCCCAATCCTGTGAATCTTCAACCCTTCTTCAATAATCTCCCCAACCTTCATCCTCGGGTTAAGTGAGGAAAATGGGTCCTGAAAAATTATCTGCATCTTCCTTCTAAATTTTCTCAAATCTGAAGGACTGAGAGCAGTGAGCTCGGTGCCATATAGAAAAACTTTTCCCTCTGTGGGCTCAACGAGCCTTAATATAGCTCTTCCAAGGGTTGACTTTCCACAACCGCTTTCTCCTACCACACCGAGAACCTCTCCCTTCCTTATCCTGAAGGAGATTCCGTCCACTGCTTTAACCCATCCCTTTATTCTTCTCAAAATACCACCGTAAACTGGATAATACTTCTTAAGCGTCTCTACCCTTATCTCATTCATAGAGAAAACACCTCACTTCTCTTGAATCAATTTTGAAAACAGGAGGAATGGAGTAACATTTATTCATCTTCCTGGGACATCTATCAAGAAATGGGCATGTGTTAATAACTGTTCTTGCATCCGGGAGATTTCCAGGTATACTTTCAACCTTTCCTTTCTTCGGAATTGCATTTATGAGGGCTTTTGTATATGGATGAAGGGGTTCTTTTATAATATCCGCTGTCTTACCGCTTTCAACAGTGAAACCCGCATACATCACATAGATTCTCTCTGTAAGTTCATTCAAAAGTCCGAAATTGTGAGATATAACTGCCATTGAGAGGCCCTTCTCTTCACTCAAAGAAAGTAGAAGCTCCATAATCTGTGCCTGAATTGTGACATCAAGGGATGTTGTGGGTTCGTCTGCTATAAGAAGTGATGGGTTTGATGATATGGCTATTGCTATTACTGCTCTCTGCTTCATTCCCCCGCTCAATTCATGGGGATAGGATTTCATAATCCTTGAAGGGTCCGGGATACCAACCTTTCTCAGAAGTTCAATGGCAATCTCCTCGCATTCACTTTTTGACTTTTTTAGATGAAGCCTTATCGTCTCAAGGAGCTGTGAGCCTATTGTGAATACAGGATTAAGAGCCTGTCCGGGTTCCTGGAATATCATTGATATCTCCTTTCCCCTGAGCTTCCTCGCCTCTCTTTCTTTCAAAGATAGAACCTCAATTCCTTTGAAGTAGATAGACCCCGAAAAATGTGCAGGGGGAGGCGGAATCAACCTCATTATTGAGAGGGCTGTAACTGTCTTTCCGCATCCTGTCTCTCCTGCTATTCCAATCCTTTCTCCCGAAAAAATTTTGATACTCGCATCCCTTACAGCGTAGATTTTTCCAAAAGTAGATTTTAAGGTGACGGATAGATTTTCTAAGGACAGCAAACTTTCATTTGAGTAATTCTTTGAGTTCATCTTCAGTTATAATCTTCTTTTTTATAAGTAAATTAAAAATGGCATTAACTATCTTTTCAAGAGGATATTTCTTCATAAGGTCATTATTCTGCTCCATCAATTTTTCTGTAATCACCCTGTCCCTTTCAGTAAACACAACCTGCGTTTTAAAATCCTGAAAAGCCTCCGAATCTCCTTCGTAGTAATACTTTATCGCTCTTTGAATAGCTGACTCAGTAGAAATAACCGGTCTAACAGGGAGTTTTGATATGAACTCTATCTGCGATATTGCTTCTGTATCAGTTGGGTCTGACATTGCTAAATAAAGAAACTTTTTACCTCCATCCTCTTTTATTCCGAGTGGAATGACGGACAATTTTTTTGCAGTTTCATAGGGTATAACCTTCAAAACACCCGGAGGTATTCTGAACCTTTTAAGGTCAACTGCTGGAAGTTTCAATTGATTTGATAGAGCCTTAAGGAGCTGTTCTTCTGTGACGAAGCCGAGTTCAAGAAGATTTTTGCCGAGTTTACCCCCCCATTTCTGTTGATATGCGAGGGCTGACCTTAACTGAAGTTCATCAACCACCCCCGCTTTTAGTAATATCTCCCCAAGTTTCATTTTTTCCATCTTTTAAATTTTATCATAATTTATTTTTTATTCAATTTTTCGCAGCACAAAAGCCATTATCAATCATAATTTTTTGTGAGGTTCTTTTGGTAAAATAAAGAGGACAGTCATTTTTATATTCTATTTTTTGAATAAAACCAGTGGAAATGGTATTTAAATCTATATGAAGAAGGTTATGGTTTTGATGAGCGGAGGGGTTGATAGCGCGGTAAGTGCCCTTCTCCTGAAAGAAAGAGGGTATGATGTTACAGGAATTCACCTTTCAGTATGTGAACCTTATGAAGGGGAGTATGGAAGGTGCTGTTCACCTGTTGATGCATTTGATGCAAGAAGGGCAGCAGACAAAATTGGGGTTCCCTTTTATGTCCTTAATGTGAGAGATGTATTTAAGGAAATGATTATTGACAATTTTGTCAAAGAATATCTTTCGGGGAGAACTCCAAATCCCTGCATTATCTGTAATAGCAGGATAAAATTCGGGTATATATTGAAAAAGGCAATCTCTTTAGGATTTGAGTTTGTCGCAACAGGGCATTATGCAAGGATAGTTCCTGAAAATGGATATTTAAAACTGAAGAAG
>Ga0207433_10005797_pt1 | contig 21789 bp, 20 predicted proteins | sample YelNatPaOPGAMG01_FD_187559 | JGI IMG/M metagenome (GOLD analysis project Ga0207433, IMG submission 187559) | Hot spring thermophilic microbial communities from Obsidian Pool, Yellowstone National Park, USA - OP-RAMG-01 (SPAdes) (version 3) | ecosystem: Environmental > Aquatic > Thermal springs... | reverse complement strand
ACACTACAAGTTTGATTTAACAACTGGTTATTTATATAAACTCGAGATAGGCGGTGCAAATACATGGACAAGTTTGGGCACAACTGTATACAACAGAGTTGCGGTGAATTATTCAAATGGTTATTTATATGCAATGTCATCGGACTATTCATACAGCAACGGAACCTATACAATTACAACAAAATTGTATAGAATAAATGCTGATGATACAATTACAACATATTATACAAAAACAGATACACTGTACGTTGGAACAGACTGGGATACTCTATCACCGCAAATCATCAGAGTTTTTGCCCCTTACTTAACCGATAACAAATTTTTATGGGGCTTTTGGTTTCAGGCTTATTATACTAAACATACTTTTAGTGTTGATATAAAAAGAACGTTCCATTTAAAAAAAATCTATGATGTAGGTGGCAATGTATTTTATTCATCAGCATCTTCCGATATGGGGAGCGATACAAGAACAGAGGCACAAAACAACTATGGAACTTGCAATATGCTGGAATTTGGGGAATTAAAAAGTTTTCGATGTGGTAAATATACACTTGATTATTCTTATAATACTTTTTCTACTTCAATTAATTTTTCAAGCACTTCACTTGATTATAGTCAACAATACAAAAAAACTCTTTTAGATGGTTATTATTATTATAATTCTAAATATTATGATATTGATGGAAATGGTGAGTTAACTTTTAATTATTATTATATATTTGACAAAAACGCAACTAACTTATATTGTTTTTATAATCAAATTAGAAACGCTTATAATCTTACAACAACATCATCATCTTTAACTTATCAAAATTCAAATTCAGCAAACGGCTATAATGCAGATAATGATACTATAATAAATTCTTCAACGATTGTAAGAGATAACCAAACAAGTGATTTAAATAGTTTTGTATATAAATTTGCACCAGTCACAAATTTTAGAATTGAATGCTATTATAATAATAAAGTTGTAAAAGTTTTTGAAAATGATGTATTAAAATATAATGTATTAACAAGAGATAAAATTGTAATATGCTGGAAATTTACATACAATTCACAAAATTATCTTGGAATAATAGATAAAAGTAAATATTTTTATGTTTATTCGTTTTCAAATAACATTCACAACTTTTTTAGCGTATCTGAAACTGAAAGTTTTTATTATAATCCAGTTTGGAATAGTAATTATTATATTACTACTACATACAAAAAAAGAGGATTATCGGTATCAATAACAGAAAGTTCTGATTTGCAGCAATTAGGCAGCGGAATTGTGCAAACAGGCTCAAACAGCAATGGAAATTGGATAAAGTTTTCAAACGGGTTAACAATTTGTTATGCAAACGACCTGACAGTGTCAGGCTCAATTGGCAATGCTTATGGTAGTTTATATCAAAATACAATTTCAATCAATTTACCCGTAACATTTTCATCTAATCCTGTTGTTTCTTTTACAAAAGCACAATGGAGCACAGGTGCGTCGTGGTGCTATTGTTATTCTACATCTACTACAACAGCAACAATGAGAATTATAGATGTAATGAGCAGAGCAAGCGGAACCATAACATATAGTTATTTTGCGATTGGCTATAGTTAAAAAAAAGGAGTTGAAAATGAAATATTATATAAAATATTCACCTGTTTTTAACAAAAATTTTGATGATGATGTGAATGTTGAAATAATAAATGAAAAATTATATATTAAAAAAATAAGAAATGAACAAGTTTTAGAGTTTTTTATAATAGATGAAAACACGATAGAATGTGAAAATAAAATATACACAAGAAACATAGAAAATAATCTTTTTGAAGAGCCAGTGTTTGGTGAAATTCCTTATATTTATAAAGATGAGAATGAAAATATTTTTGTAAATGTATTGAGATTTTATAATACAATAGAAAAACCAGAATGGGATACGGGCGAATATTTTGAGGTTAATGAATAAACATAAAAGGGAAATAAATGCAAGAATATATAAAAGCGTTTGGGTTATATATTTTTATACCAATTTTCGCATCTTTATTTGCAATTCTCTATGATAAAAAAATAATAAAAAAGATTAATAATAAAATTGATAATTTAGCAAATGAAATAAAAGAGTTAAAAAAAGACTTGCAACTAACAATAACAGAACAAGAAGTTGAAAATAGTTTAAACAAAATTGTTTTAGTATATAGTTTAAAACTCAATCAAAAATATAAAGAGTTATTATGTAAATATTTCAGCGAAATAAAAGATTTAGCATTTTTCCTACTAAAAAGCGATTTTTTTAAACATAAAAATTCAGACAATTCAATGTTTTTGCTTTTAGAAGAATTGCTGGAAAGATATAAAACTATATTGCTTAATATTGTTGCTGATGATTATATTAAATTTGTTTATTCTTGCTTTTACAATAATATTATTGATATATACACAAATATTAAAAATAACAAAATGCTGGATGTTAGTGTTCAAATTCAATATTTACTAAAAAATGTTGCCGAAAGATTAATAATAATACAAAGCGAAGGAGTTGGAAATGAAAGATAAATTGATAGCGTTTTTTAATGCGATAAAAAATAGTGTTTATTTTAAGTTTGTGATTAAAGTGTTAATAACCTTATTGCTTTTGTTTTGCATTTATCTAATGTTTAAATATTTATAACAAACAAAATGTTCTATCTCGTCAATAAACTTATAAGAGTTATTATTATATATAATTTCGACGAGACAGAACAAGTTATAGAACAAGAATAGAACAAGTTTAAAATTGTATGATATAATATAAATAATGAAGTGAAAAATAAAAGTGAAGTTTTAATATAAAGAATGTAAATAAAAAAAAAAAAAAAAAAAATAGGAAGTTTTAATATAAAAGAAAAGGAGTGGATAAATGAATAATCAAAAAATAATGGGGGCTCAACAACAACAACAATTTGTTGACCCCCCCAACACAAACACAAACACAACACTAACACCACAAATAAAATACTATCAAAACGGTGATTTGTCAAATAAATTTTCAAAATATTTTAAAACTGCTGGCGTTAAACCAGTTTTAGGCGAAAAAAAATACTCACCACTTCACTCGGCACTCGAATATACTGATTTTGAAAAAGCAAAATACCTTGAAGCGGACTTAAAACAACTGAATTTATTTTGTATAGATATTGATATTAAAGCAGATGCAGAATTTGAAAGAGATTATTATTTAGATGAAATATTACATAACTTAAAAGAAGTTGAAGAAAATGCATATGTTGAGTATTCGAAGAACAAAGGAATACATATATATATAAAACAAAATAGTCCACTACCTAATAAACTTGTTTATAAACTTCCTTCAACCCGAGAAATTGAAATATTAATACATAAAGCAATAATAACAGATAATGCACACCGAAAAAGTTTCTACAGCAGTTTTTATGAGTTTTTAAATACAGCGACACAAATAACAGAACAACAACAATTAGATATACTAAACTATTTTGAAACAACATATACAAACAAAAAAGAATATATTAGGCAGCAACAAACAAACACAAACACAAAAGCCACTGCGGATGATATTAAAACAACTAAAAGAATTAAATTTTACAATTATGAACTTATAAACAGAATTGGAGTAAAAGAAGTATTAGAAGCACTAAATATCGACTACAAAGAATATAACAATTATTATACAATATTTTCACTGGTTGAGGATGATGGGCACAATATGGGTGTTATGATTTACAAAAATAGCGGTGTTGTTATTGACTTTCATACTGGTGAAAAATATAACTTCCTTGATTATATTAAGCATCACGATTTTTTTAGTAATTACAAAAACGTTGATGAAGCAGTAAAACAAATATTTACAATAAAAAATGTATTATTTACTCGATATACAAAAAATAAGAAAATGAGTTTTGAAGTTAAGTATAAAAAAATTAAAATTGATGAATATATAAATACTGATGATATTGCCGAAATTTTAAATACAGAAAAAAAAGTTGTGCAGATAAAAGCAGCGACAGGAAGTGGCAAAACAACAGCAATAATTAACTACTTTATAAATAACAAAAACAAAAGTGTTATAATAACTTTTCCATACAGATTGCAGGTTGAACAACTTCAAAAAAATTATGGTGCAAACCGTGATTTTGAGTTTTTATATGCAGGGCAACAACACAATAATAGTAAGCGTGTTGTTATTACAACATACGATAGTATAATTAAAATTTCAAACGTAAAAGATTATGATTATTTTATCGTTGATGAAGCACACAACATTTTTAAACAAAAAAATTTTAGAACATTTGCAATAAATAATATTATCAATAATAGTAACAACGAAAAACAAACATATGTATACATAACAGCAACCCCACAATGTTTATTTACAGAAAATGATGATGCAATAAGTTATGAGTTTGTTAAAAACAGCAAAAGTAAAAATTACAAACAATCTAAACTTATTTATACAAATGAATACAATGATAAAATCGATTATATAATCAAAAATCACAAAAATAATATGATTGATGCTATTTTAATAAATGATGTAGAAGAAATAAAACTTCTATCAAATAAACTAAAACAAATGGGTTATAAAATAGCAACAGCCTTTTCTGAAAAAGACAGAGAAAGAGAAGTTGATGAATTGACAAAACAAACAATTGAAAATATTATAAACAACGAAAGTATTGACAACAACATTGATTTTTTGTTAACAACAAATGTTCTGTTAGATGGTATTAATATTAACAACAAAAATATTGATAATGTTTATTTTATTAAAAAAATGGATGTTGTATCGGTGCTACAATTTGCTGGAAGGTTCAGAAGCGGGTTTAATGCATTGGTTATTTTTACAAAAAAACAAGAAGCGAACGAAACCCCCGCATTTACTTTTAACTATATTGATATATACAACAAATATTATAAGCAATTAAACACACAAGTAAATGGGCATCAAAAAATTATCGATGATAATATTAGCAACACCCACTTTCGCATTTTTATAAAATCACTAAATGAATATATCAAGACCAATTTTCTTTATAGACGTTTTAACATTTATAAATATATCAAATTAAATAGCGAAAACAATGAACTAATGTTTGATATAAATTTATTGCAATACGATATATATATACAATTTCTTTCTTTAACAACAAAAAACAATTTGTTTAATTTGTTTTTAGATAATTATTCTATTGAAGAATACACAGCAAAAAACGATGATTTTTCAGCAATAAAAAAGGAATTACATAAAAGTAAAGAAGAAACAAAAAAAGAGATAAAAGGAGTATTAAATAGTGTTGATAAGTTGCTTACAGCAACAAAAGTTATTTTGCAAGATGATAATGAGTACACGCAACAAGTGTCAGTTTTAAAATATAAGACTTTTGAAAATGAAAATAATACAGATTTTATTGAAGAAGCAAAAGAATTATATAGTAAAAATAAAAAGCAAGTTAAACGCTATTTATTAAGAATGTTACATATATATAAAATATTAAGTTTTGATGATATTAAAAAATTAGAGCAAGAAATACTAAATCACCTTTTTCTGCAAGGCAAACACTATCAATCTTTTATCACAAAAATTCAACTTTCAATTGTTAATGTTTTAATTACAAATAATAAAATAAACAATATAACAAATAACGCAATAACTAATATCATAAACGAAATAAACACATTAAAACGTGAGGTAGAAAAATACAAAAACAAAAACATCAATGAATTTTATAGTCAAATTTATAATATTACAAATTTATCTAAAACAACAATAGAAAGTGTTATTTTAAAGAAAAAAACAAGAAACAATAAAACAACATTTTATAGTGTAATCGATGTTGATTTTTATAAATTAGATGAACAAAGTATTTTAGAAAAGTTCGATGAAATTTATTTTATCAACAAACTTAAAATTGATTGTATGTTCAGAGTTGAAACTGAAAATGAAGTAGTAAAAAATAATATAACAAATGAAACGCTTGCATTTAATATGTTTTAGACTGTTCTCGCTCGTCGAAATTATATAATAATAATTGTTATATATATATATATTTCGACGAGCCAGAACAAAATTAAAAGTGAAAATAAAAGTGAAAAAATAATATAAAGAATGTAAGTGAAAATAAAAGTGAAAAAATAATATAAAGAATGTAAGTGAAATTAAAAGTGAAAAAATAATATAAAGAATGTAAGTGAAAATAAAAAAAAGTAAAAAACAGAGAAAAGTATTAGTATTTTATTATGTAAAAAATTAGATGTTTGTTTGTCATCGCTAAAAAACAGACAAAAAAACATAAAGGAGTTTTTTATGTATATTATGAAAACAAACCAAAATTTAGTTGAAGAATTTTTGACAGATTTTAGAAGTGCTTATAATAAGTATTTTGAAAACAAACCTTTCTTGTTTAAAGAAAGCGAAGAATGGTCAATTACAGCAGGATTTGCAAAAATGTATTTTCCAAATAGTTTTAATAAATATCACCAAACAACATACCTTTGGATAAAATTTGATGAAAGTTTAGCATACACAATATTAGCAAGAGAAAAATATAAAGATGCAGAAATAAATAAAATAGGTTTTTATGATAATGATAATGATAATAATAATGATGATGATGAATTTAAAATTGATTATATTGATACTGATAACGACGATGAAAAAGATTTTTATGATTATGCTTTTTTTTATGAAGGATTAGGCAGAAAGGATGAGGAAATTAAAAACAAAGTGAATGACTTAAAGAAACAATTTATTGAGTATGTTGAAACATTATAATTAAAAGTAAAAAAGGAGGCAGGAGGCTTGTATTAAATATGTTTTAAAAAAGGAGTAAGGAAGGAAATGACAAACACAAACACCACTGTAATAAACAACAACACCAGCATTGAATTTAACAAAAAACTAAAATACTCACAACTTGGAGTTGAGAGTATTGCAAACTTCATAAGAGCAATAACAGCAACTGAAGAAATGCCAACTTTCATTGATGACAAAAGTTGTGATTTTATTTTAAACTTCAAAAAATATGAAGTGAAGCAAGAAAAAAAAAGTTTTTATACTAATAATATAGTATTTGAATATTCTAATTATAACAAAATATCAGGCGTTCTTGCAACTCAAAGCGATATTTGGGTTCATATTTTTGCGGTCAATGAAAATGAAAATGAAGTTTGGTATATTGCCTTTTTTAATACTACAGAACTAAAAAAAGAATTGTTAGAAAGTAATTTTAAAAAAGTCACTGGTGGTGATGATAACGCATCAAAGATGTTTTTAGTTCCGATTAATTATGTGTTTAAAATGAGTAGTTTACTTACGATACTTCAAATTCCAAAAATTTTGCTTAATAAATATATTACAACAGTTTAAGGAAAAATTATGGATAACAATATATACAAAAAAAATATTGATGTTTTTTTTTCAAACAATTTTAATAAACTACTCAAACTTTTTAAAACGCATAAATATTTAAGTAAAAATTATCATATCGATACTGATGAAATGTTGAGTGAAATGTATATTTATATGCTCTCTTTTCCTTTTTTTTTAATAAATAAGACTTTAAGTATTTCAACAATTGAAAACATTTTATTATCACACGAATTTTTATCATATCTATACAACAAATACATCATTGAAAATAGACAGTATGATAGATTAATAAAAGAATACAAAGAGTTGTTTAATAATTATAATAATTTAACACAACTTGAAGTTGAAATATTATTTGAAATGTACATAAACAACAGAAATGAAGATGAGATTGCGAAAATGTATAATATAAAAAAATCAACATTGAAAAATAAAGTATGCAATATAAAAAAGAAAAAGATAAAGAAAGACAATATTTCTTTTAGTGTTGAAAAAATGTAAAATATTCAACACGAGAGAATTATGATGTTAAAAAAATTAAAAAAATATATCACGAAAAAGTACTATATAAGAAAGAGGTAAAAGTTTATGGATAAAGAAAAAGAAAAATTATTAACTAATCAGTTAATTAAAAATGATGATGGTAATACTAATGTTAATTGTAATACTAATGTTAACACTAATAACAATTCATTAAAATTAAAAGGTAAGACTATATCATTAATAAGCAAAATTACGGGAATAATATTTATATTAACAATTTACATTGTATATTTAATTGTAAATAAACAATTGCCTTCATCTGACGAAGTGATTGGTATTCTATTGATAGGAATTGGCATTACTAATATAATATCATTGCCGATTGACCTTTCGATTATTATTAAAAATCTAAAGGGAAACTAAAATGAGAATTTGCAAAAGGCACGGGTGCACTAACATAGCAACTGATGGTGATTATTGTGATGAACATAAAGAATTTGGATTAAAGTATGAAACCACAATAAATGATGCACGTGAAAGGGCTAATTTAGATAGACTTTATAAACTTTCTACAAATGCTGATAAAAGAATAAACGATAAATTTAGACAAAGTTACGGATGGCAAAAGTTAAGGGAAGAAATATTGAAGGGTGGACAATGCCAAATGTGTGGTGCAACAAACAACCTTGAAGTTCATCATATTGTAAAACCGAACGGCAATGTTGAATTATTTTTTGATAAAGCAAATCTAATGATATTATGTCATAAGTGTCATATAAAATTACACGCTCAAGAAACACGGGGGGTACAAAATAAAAAAAACAACGTTATTTTTTAATTACATCGGGCACTCTCTTTTTTGTGAAATGTCAAAATTAAACGCATTAAAAAAAGGAAGTGGGTTTTTGAAAGTGGATTTTTAATATAATAAAAAAGAGGTAGAGGTTTATGAACATACATACAACAATTATGGTTATAATTATGACTATTACAATTTATACTATTACAATTTTCACCATCAATTTTTTTCTTAATAAAAAAATAAAGCAAATCCAAAATCGTTTGAACAATTTTAAAGTAGTAAGTGTAAACCATGAAATTGAATTTGTTAATGACGCAATTCAAATTGCACAGAAACTAAAAAAGCAAAATTTAATTAATTAAAACAAAATGTTCTATCTCGTCGAATTTATATAAAAAGATTATTATATATATAAACTCGACGAGACAGAACACGAAAGGAGTTAGAGATGATTAAAAACGACAATTTAATAAAAAATTTAAGAGGTACGTACAGAGCAGATAAAGATAAAAATAAAATTGCAGATAGAGATGAAGGTTATTTTGAAGACAACAATAATAACAAAAAACAAATTATTACATTAAACATCGAAAATATTTTAAAAAAATCTAATTGGGCACTAAAAACAAAAAAATACTTTACTGTTGCAGTTAATCAACTTTGCGAAACTAAACAATTAAGTGATATAATAATAATTCAATTACAAACAGCCTTTAACATTTTTGATGAAAGCGACAAACTATTAACCGCTTTAAAAACACAAGATGAAGATGATGATATAAAAAAACAAGCGTCGCTACTAAAAATATATTCATCAAGCATTAGAATATTTAATAATATTTTGAAAGATTTAAAAATAGATGAAGCAGATTTTAATGATGATGAAAACGAAAACGAAAATGTTAATATTGCATTAAGAGAATTATTAAAGAACAATTAAAAGGAAATTAAACGAATGTTGACTTTTGAAAAATATGTTGATGATGTTATTAATAAAAGAATTGATGTATGTGAAAAAACATATTTAGCAGTAAAAAGGTTCAGTGATGATTTAGAAAGACAAAACGATGAAAACTTTGAATATATATTCGATTATCAAAAAGCAGAAAAAATTATTAATTTTATTCAATCTCTGAAATTTTCGGAGGATAATTTTAACAACAAGCCTTTTGTTTTGGAAGGTTGGCAAGCATTTACAATTGTAAATTTGTTTGCTTGGATAAATAAGAAAAATAAAAACAGAAGGTATCAAAAAGCGTTTATTTTTATAGCACGAGGTAATGGAAAAACACCACTTGCAGCAGCAATTGCTCTTGTTAGTATGCTAATAGATAATGCTGCACAGGTTTATTCCATTTCAACTAATTATAGTCAATCCGCCCTTGTCTATAACAATATGAAAAATTTTATAAACAAAGATAAAGATTTAAGAAAAATATTTACTATCTATGCACGTTCGATTGAAAACAAACTAACAAATAGTTTTTATCGACCGCTATCAAAATCTTTTGCTGGGTTTGATGGTTTTAATCCCAGCATTGTGATTGCAGATGAAATTTCGGCGATGAAAGATTATAATTTACTAAATGTTATGACAACAGCATTACATAAAAGACAAAACAGCCTTTTATTTATGATAACGACAGCAAATTTTTATAATAACCAAAGCCCCGCCGTAATCGAATATGATTATTCAAACAAAATATTATATAATATATTACAAGATGATAATTATTTTGCTTTGGTATATGAAATTGATAAGCACGATGATTGGAAAAATGAAAAATGTTATATTAAAGCAAATCCTTCATCATTTGTTAACTTTGAAAAACTCAAAAAAATGAAAGATGAAGCATTGCATAAAAGAGAAGCAGAAGTTGCGTTTATTACGAAAAATTTGAACAAGTGGGTTGTTGGTGATATAAATGAGTTTGTTAATCCCGCTATAATTAATAATATCAAAGAAAATTACGAAACATATAAAGATAAAATAAACGATGAACTATTACAAAATAGCGTTTGTTTTTTAGGTGCTGATTTTAGTGCAAGAAATGATTTAACAGCAATAACGATTGCTTTTTATTTAAAAGAAATAAATAAAATATACTTAAAACACCTTGCTTATGTGCCAAAAAAGGTAACTGGAAACAGAACAGCAGAAGAAAAACAGTTTTTGATAAATATGTTAAGACAAGGATGGCTGAAAGAAGCAGGCGATACTGAATATATTGATGAAAGAATAGTTGTTGATGATATATTAGAGTTGATAAAAAAATACAAAATAAAAACAATGTATTATGATGCTTATAACTCAATCAACTATATTCAAATTCTTGAAAAATATATTAATTGTGTTGCAGTTCCGCAAACAATTGCAGTTATATCACCTCACGTTCAAAATTTTGAGCGTGAACTTTTAGAAAACAATATTATATGCGAAAATCCCTTATTTTTCTGGTGTTTATCGAATGCGAGAAAATATACAAGCGGAAGTTTAGTTAAAGTAGAAAAAGAAAGTAAAGATAGTAGTAAAAGAATTGATTTAGTCATTTCTGCAATATTAGCAACTATAGGAATTGAAAATTATAAAATGCAAAATATAAAACAACAAATTATTACAAAAGATAATAATAATAACAATAATAATATAAAAGAAGAATTAAATACGCTAAAATCAATTTACAATCTATTTTAATTCAAAAACATTACTTTCTTCGATTTAATTCTAAAAAAAATATAGATTTTATCGTATAACCATCACGAGAAAGTACTATATATAGAGAGGTGTAATACCACTCCGCACCTCTCTATATAAATAACGAGGTAGTGAATGAAATTTAATATATTTCAAAAAAGAAGTAAAAAAACATTAGAGTTGCCCTTCTCAATTTTACAGAAAGCACTACAATATGATAATTTAAATATAAAAAATAATTCAACAATAATTTTTTGCACAAACTTAATTTCAAATCTAATTTCAACGCTCCCTTTTAGCATTTATTATGAAAACGAAAAAGGCAATAAAATTGAAGCAAAATATCATAATGCTTACAAATTAATACAAAGACCGAATGTTAACGAAACGTGGACAATATTTATAAATGCAATAATCAGGGATATAATATTTTCTGGTAATGCATTTATCTATAAAATTATTAATAAAAATGAAATTTCACAATTAGTTCGCATACCACCTAAAAATGTTGAAGTTAAATTGAATGGTTTAGAAAAACAATACTATATTAAAAATTCACAAACACTATTAACTGATAAAAATATAATACATATACCCAGTTTTTTTAATTATACAATTGCGGGTGGACAAAGCATTGTTGATTATGCAAAAGAATATATTTTAACATCAGCAACAATGCAGCAATATATCAATTATTTCTATAATAATTCACCTTTTTCACGCTATAAAATTGATTTTAACAACTCCGAATTTAGAGATTTAAGTAAAGATAAAATAAGTGAATTTACTGATTTTTTTACATATTTAGCAAGTCAAGCGAATGCTGGAAAACCGCTTGTAGAGTACAAAGGTGTTAAAATTGTACCGACCGACTTTAAAGACGCTGATATTTCGTCTTTGAGAGAAAACAAGACAGAAGTTGAAAAAGATATAGCAACATTAATGGGTGTTCCTTTTGCATTGATAAATGCTGATGCATCAAAATATCAGGATTTATCGATGAATTTTTTAAAAATATTTATATCAACCACGCTTTCCGCTTATACAGATAGAATTGCGTCTGTTTTTAAGTATTCGCTTTTAAATGAAAATGAATATGACAATTACAACTTTGAGTTTGATTACAGCGAATTGTTAAAAGGTAATCAGAAAGAGTTTGTGGATAGTGTTACAAACCTACAAAAAAACGGAATTATTACAATAAATGAAGCAAGAAAAGAACTAGGATGGAACACTACAACCGAAATTGGAAGTGATAAACACATTGTGAACGGAGTTGGAGTTTTAGAAAATATAATACAACAGAAAAATAAGGAGTAAATAATGGCTAAAAAGAAATATGAAAGACGAGTATTTGAAGTTAAAAATGCAAAAATTGAAACACGAGAAAGTAATAATGAAAAACACATTGTAGGGATAATTCCTTATAATTCATACAGCGAAGATTTGGGTTTTCGAGAAATTATCGCACCGAGTGCATTCAAAAAAACAATTCAAGAGAATAAAATTTATGCACTGCAAAATCACGACACAAATTTAGTTCTTGCTAACAACAAAAACGAAACTTTAAAGTTTGAAGATACAGAAGATGGACTTATTTGTGATGTTTTACTGGATGATAGAACTTATGCACAAGATTTATATAAAGCAATAGCACGTGGCGATGTTTCTAATTTGAGTTTTGGGTTTAGTGCTATAAAGGATGAGTGGATAACAAATAATGATGGTAGTCAAATTAGAGTATTGAAAGAAGTGAAATTGTATGAGGTTTCATTTGGAGTGCCTTTTCCTGCTTATTCTGACACAACATCAGAGGCAAGAAATATAAATGAGATTGCACAGGAAATAAATTTATTAAGTGATGATGAAAAAAATGAAATAGTGAAAATTTTAACTCGTAATTCTGATAAAAAAGATGAGCCAGCCGATGAGGCTACTCAAACAGAAACAAAAAACACAACATCTGATGAAGCAAAAACAGATGTTGCCGTAGAAAACAAAGAAAACGGGTTAGATTTATATAAAGCAAAAATTAAATTATTTGAATTACAAAACTAAAAACTAAAAGGAGTTTTAAAAATGAAAAAAGAAGAAATAATTAAAAAGATGAATGAAATTGTAGCAACAGCAGAAGCAGAAAAAAGAAACCTAAATGAAGCAGAAAAAGCAGAATTTAGGGTATATGAAAATTTATTAAAAGATAATAAGGAAGACAAAATGGAAGAAAAAAAAGAAGAATTAAGAAGCGTAAAATTTGCAGATAACAAAGATAAAATTGAAATTTATAAAGATATTGCAAATGCAATGAAAGAAGGAAGAGGACTTACCCTTAACGGGGCTGGTGCAATTGCAATAGTTGATGACCTTTTTTCAGTTATGCTTGCAAAAAGAGAAATAACACAGAAATATCAAGTTTTTTATGCAGAAAATGCAAACCAAAATATACCTGTTTTAAATCCAAATCCAGCAAGACCAGCAGCAACAAATGAGGGTGCAACAAACATTTCACCTGATAGTACAGCGGTTTTAACAGGTGTTAATATGATTACTAATCCATTTTTATCAACACTTCCTGTTTCTTTAAGTGCAGCAAAATTTATACCAAATTTGGAAAGCAAAATTAAAACATTAATGGCTGATGTTTACGCAGATGCACTTTTTTATCAGAGTTTAAACGGAACTGGCGGTAATGGTGAATTTAAAGGTATATTTACAGCAAATGTTTTAACTAACACTTTGACTTGTGCAGCAACAGGAGCACCAACTTACGCAGACCTTTTAAATCTTGCATTAAAAGTCGCTGATATTAGTGATGAAGGCTACATTGTGTTAAATTCAGCATTTATTGCATCAATATTGGCTGATACTAACACACCAGAACAAGCGAAGACCGAAATTCTACTAAACAAAAGCATTTTTGGCGTTCCTCTTTATGTTTCATCTTATGCTCCAACCACAATAAGTGGTGGAAGCGTGGTTGCAGTTGGATTTATACCTTCAAAATATGCAGTTGCACTTGCAAGTCAATTAGATATTGAGCCTCTCAAAAAAGTTGGTGATGCTAACATTTATTATCAGTGCACTTTATTTATGAACGGTATGCCAACAAATCCGAAAAATTCGATTGCACTTTTGGCTAAATCATCATCTTAGTAAAAATTTAGAATTAAAATATAGAGGAAAAAACAGGGGTTGGAAATGTTTACTAAAACAACTTTTGATTTATTTAATGTTTATATGAACGACTACGAAGGAAACAGCACAACACAAGATGAGGTTTATAAATTAAAAATAAGATGTTTAGAAACCGCAAAAGCAATAGTTGAAAGAAAATTAACTTATTCAATTGAAGAAAATACTATAAACAAAAAATTTATAAATATTTACCATATTTATATTGTGCTACCAGCCCCCGCATCCTCTATTACTACTTTAAAAGTGAATGAAAATAATATAGATGTAAAAAAAATAATAATTGATAAAAATATTTTATATATCGACGGTTTTTATGATTATAAAGATTTACAAATAGAGATTGAATATAAAACTGGTTGGAAAGAAGAAACACTACCTACCGAAATTTTATCAACGATTTTATCAATTGCAACTTTGTTGTATATACAAAGTGGTAAAAATATTGGAATTACAGGATTAGCAACAGGCGGCGAATTAGGTTTCAGTAGAACTTTTATAAATTATACTAACTTTGATAAATATTTAACACCGCTTTTGGGATGGATAATTTAATGAGTAAAACAGGATTTGTTATTGATTTATCACAATTAGAGAAAACAATAAAAAACATAAGAGACAGCAAAATTAGGGATAAGGTTGAAAAATATATAGTTCGCAGATATGCATATCACACAAAAAAAGACGCAATAAGTTTACTTAAAAGTAAAATAAGAGATATAAAAAAAGCAAAAAAATATATTAATTATAAAATTTATAGAGATAAAACAGCAGTGTTAAAGGCAACTTATATTGCACGCTTTGTTGAGACGGGAGTAAAAGAAAGAATACCAAAAAAAGCAAAAGTATTGTATTTTATTGTAAATAACAACAACGTTTTTACAAAATATTGTAGAGCAATACCCCCAAAACCATACTTTTCAGAAACAGCAAACGATTTGGAAAATGGTAAATTTGATAATGCTGTTCTTGGTGATGATTTACAGAAATATGTTAATAAAATTTTAGAAAAAAGGATATAGAAATGAGTAGTTTTTTTAACATAGACAACGATATTTTAACTTTTATAAAAAATAACTACAATACATATTTAGACGAAGTTGAAATAAACATACAAAAACCAAACGGCTATTATAACGATATACCAACAGCGTTCCCCGCAAATCAAATAATTCTTTACGTTTATGCAGATACAATTGAGTTTGAAGAATTTACGAATGAAAGTAAACAATTAAAACAAACAATTACAATCATGATAGTGTTTAATAATATACAAAAATCGGGTGTTGATATAACAATTTTATTAAAAAAATATGCGGAAGCACTTTATAATTTAATAAATGAAAATAATACATTTAATAGTATAGTTGATATAACAAAAATAAATACAATATCATTCCTTAATCAATCCGCAATGGATAGTTCAGCACAAAATTTGAGAATGATAAATGCAGAAATACAAATAATAAAAGAAATATAATAAAGGAGTTAGAAATGTTGACAGGAAACAAAGCAAAACTACAGGTTGCAAAAGAAACTACATTTGGAACAAAACCCATCTCAATGACAAATCAACTTCAATTTTTCAGTGAAAATTTTAAAGAAAAGCGAGAAAAAAAGAGCGAGGGCGTTATAACTGGTGCAAAAGGTGAGACAGCGAGTTACACCACAAAAATAGTGGTTGATGGGGGTTTTAGTTGCCTTGTAAGACCCGACGATGCTGGACTATTGTTTGCAGCAGCATTGGGCACAGAGGGTGAGGTGACGGATGTTGGAACTAATGGAAAAAAACACACTTTTACAGCGCTGGATATGATAGAAAGTGCAAGTTTGCCTTCTTTATCTGTTATAGTCGACAGAATTGCAAACACTTTTACATATACTGGATGCAAAATAAATGAATTAAAATTGTCCTCCACTGCTGGTGATTTTGTTAAAGTTGATGTAGGAATGATTGGTAAAAGTGAAGCACTTGGTGATACTTTAACAACTTTAACACCGAGCGTTAGGCGTGCATTCAAATTTTTTGGTGGCTCTTTAAAAATCGGAGGAAACACAGTAGCAGATTTAACTAAAATTGATTTTTCTTACAACAACAATTTGCAGGCAGATATTCAAACAAACAGCAGTGGATTATATGTAGTTGAACCCCAACCTGCACAAAGACAAATTTCAATTGATGTTGACGCACTTTTTAGTGATAATACAATAACACAATATGTTAACAACTTCAAGGCAGACACTCAATTTTCGCTTGAAATAAATTTTACAAGTGATGAAGAAATTGAAACTGGACTTAATTATTCACTTAAAATTACAATACCTGCGGCTCAAATCGTTGATAGTGATTTTGGAATTTCAGGCACTGATACTTTAAAACACAATTTTAAGTTTAAAGCGATTGATAGTATTGCAAGCGAACTAATTACAATTGAGTTAGTTAACACAAATGCAAGTAAATACATATAGTATATTTCGTAATATTATAAAAAGTTTGAGGCAAAAATCGTTTATACGGCGATTTTATTAAATTTATGTAAAAATATACTATGAAAAAAAACGGAGTAAAAAAGATGAAAAGAGAAGAATTTAAAGAAAAGATGTTAATAAATACAAAAATAAAACTTTCAAATGATGATTATATAATATTAAGAGAACCAACACTTATAGAAATGCAAAATTTTAGTGATGACAATAGAGAAAATTTAAAGTTATTAGCAAAAATATTCAAAGATTGTGTTATTGAACACACCTTCGCTAATGAAGATGGTACAAAAATGGCGAATACAGAAGTGCAAAAAACACTGGAAACATCTGGTGCGTTGTTTATAGAAATATTAAACGCTTGGATTAACAATATCCCTTTCAGCAGACGGCTGCAACAGAAATAAGGCAGGTTGCAGCCGTGTTGTTTGCCGCTGGCGACCCAACCGCTGATGGTGAAATTTATAGACTTTATTTGAAGTGGGGTTGGTGGTTTGATTTGTTTTTTATGTGCGTTGATAGAAAAACAGGCAATTGGTTGCATTTTCCTTATAACAGGGATGTGGTAAGGCAAGGTTATACTACTATGCAGATTTTAAATTATATTAATGGCTTGTGGATAGAAAAAATTAATAAGGAAATGGAAAAAATAACAACAAGGTAAAGAAATGGCTGTAACAGAAATAAAAATTAAATCAGCATTTGACGATGCAGGCGTAAAACAAGCGGAAAGTTCGTTATCAAAACTAAAAAACACAGGGAATGGTGTAGGCTCTTCGTTTAATCTACTAAAATCAAACTTCTCAAGTCTTACTAATTTATCAAGTGTTTTTAGCGGCGGTATGAGTGGTGTGGTTGGAAGTTTGTCATCAGTCATACCCGTGGCGGGCGCTGTGGTTGGTGCGTTGGCTTTGGTAGGAAAAAGTATTTCGGCGTGTGTATCAGAATTTAGTGAAGCAGAAGTTGTAAATGTAAGGTTTGAAAATAGTTTAAAAACACTTGGATTGGAAAATTACAAATCACAATTTGAAAATCTTGCAAAATCAATTCAAAAATTAAGTGGCACAAGTGATGATGCAGTTAAAGATGCTATTCAGATTGGCTTACAAATGGGTATAAATGCTGATGAAATGAATAGAACAATAAAAGTGGCTGCAAACCTTGCTGCGGTATTTGGAATAGACTTAAAAACAGCAGTAGAAATGCTTGCGAAGGCGGACGAGGGGCAAACAACACAATTAACAAGATTAATACCAGCCTTAAAATCAACCGTGGATGCTGGTGCAAGTTATAGTGATATATTAGGAGTTATTGAAGAACGAACGAAAGGGGCAGCAGAAGCAAGTGGAAATACTTTAACAGGAAGTATGAATAAGCTGAAAGAGGCGTTTGGTGATTTGAAAGAAAACATTGGGCGTATATTTGCACCTGTGATAAAATGGGCAGTCGATTTAATTACAGGGTTAATTGATGTTCTGAATAATCTGTTTGATTTATCTAAAACAACAACAACAACTGGCTCTGATATAACTGTAAATAATAAAGGAATGAGCCTGGATGAAGCAGAAAAAGCAATAAAGGCTGGGTATGGTGAAAAGGTTGTACTAAACGGGCAAGCTTACGCAAAAGAATTTGCTTTACGACTGATTGAAATAATGAAAAAAGAAGGGATAACTTTTGAACAGGCGAAATTAGTTATGCAAATGATGCAGGTTAATAAAAATTTAAATGAAGCAGAAGCAACAGCAAAGGTTTTAGCAAATCAAAGCAAACAAAACGCAACACAAACAACTGAAACTAAAAAACAAAACACAAATGAGACTAAAAAACAAGAGACAACCAAAACTCAATCTCAGCAACAACCCCCACCCCCGCAAACATATGATGCAGCATTAGATGAATTTTATCTAAATACAAAAAAGTTTTATGATTATCAACAAATAGCAATAGAACAAGAATATAATGATGAATTTAATATTTATAAAGAATATATTAATCAAACAGAAGCATATAAAAGAGAAGAAGAAAACAAAACACAGGAAAAAGAAAGAGCAGAAAGAGAAAAAACAGAGCAGATGCAAAGAGAAAAAATTCAAAATTTTTGGAATAATCTTAAAAACTTTGCTGGAAATGCGTTAGGTGTAAATTTATCAAGCGTAAAAGAGTTTTTTTTAAGTTTATTACAACAAACAAAGAGTTTTCAAGCGTTTTCAAATGTGATGAAACCTATCATAACAATGTTGGATGCAGTATTTAAACCTATTTTACAAACATTAGCACCAGTTCTACAAGTTTTATATAAAGTAATTTCTTTTGTTTTAAAAATAGTAATGCCTCCCATCATTGTTCTTGCCGCTATTATTCAAAATGTTGTTTTAGCATTTAAAGCAGTTGTTGATTATATCAAAATGTTTCTTGCTGGTGATTGGAGTGGTATAAAAAATTATAAGGTCAATTGGGTAAATCCAGCAGAATTAATCGAAGAAATGCAAACAAATTTGGAAAGTGCAAGCAACGAAAATGCGTTTGGACAAACAGCAACAACAACTTCAACAACAAATTATTCAGCATCAGGTGCACGTGATATTTATGTAAATATATATTTTCAAAATAGTTATGTGAACGGTGATGCAAGAGAAATTGCGTTAAGGCTAAGAGATGAAATTAGACTTGCAGAAGCAATGGGGTATTAAAAAATGGCAGTAAAAATTACGAATATAAAAGCACAAATTTATAATACTCAAACCAGCACTTGGGTTGAATATCCTATTTTTGGGAACAAATTTAATTTAACAAGGCAAATTAATTTATTTTCTTCAAATTCAAGTGATGTTTTTGCAGAGTTATCATTTTATTACAATGCTGATTTATATAATTATTTGATAAATAATAAAAATGTGAAATGCAGATTATATTATAACTCTGATGTATATATTTTTGAAGGAATTATACAAAATAAATTTAACATAAAAAGAGAAGCAGACAAATTACCTCAAAAAATTGATGTTAATGTAGTTGCACCAACATTTTTATTAAGAAAAAATTATAATATAGTAAAACGCTATGTTAATAAAACCCCATATGAAATTATTAATGATTTATTAGCAATAGCAAATTTAGAATTAGATAGTGCTTATACAAATTTACAAGACACAACTTTATCTGTTGTTTTTGATTTATCAAAAATCACACCGCTTGAAATTGTTGAGAAATTAGCGTTTGATTGCTCTTATGTAATTTATTCTGGAATAAACAATAATACGATGAAACTACGTTGCGTTGATATAAAAAATATATCAACAAATTTCTCAAGAACTTATAAAGAAAAAATCTCATCCTCAATGGATGGAAGTGGCGGTATATACACATTATTAAATGATATAAATATTGAAAAAACAGAAAAAGAATATGATGAAATAGATGTAAAATATTATGATTTAGTAAGTTTTTCAAATCAAGTTTTATTTAAAGAAACAACAAATCAAAATGCGGTGTATGATTGTATAATTACATTAGCACCAAATAGTTATTATCAAAATAATTCAAATGGTGTATATTTAGATTTAACATATTATAATAATAAAGGTGAAAATTATGAGATTGCTGAAATTTCTAACGCAACATTAGAAATTCAAGCAGATAATAATATACAAGTGATTGAGCAATATTTAACAGACAATAATAGATATTTTGTTAAAATAAAAAATGCAAGTGCAAGTGTAGCAGCAAATATTTATAAATTACAAGTTAAAGCAGATGGTAAATATAAAACAAATATAAACTTTAAAAAAAGTGTATTTGGAAGTGATAATAAAAAGTTAGAATGTAGTTTAAATTATATTAATTCCACACAAAACGCACAAAATTTATTAGAAAGTTTAGTTCAACTTTATAAGTATAGCAACTATAAGGCAAATGCAACAATTTATTCAATGCCGCAACTTGGAAGTGTTTGTAAATTTGAAAATATAAGCCGAATTGGAACTTTTTATGCAGTTTTAGTAAAAGAAAAAGGAACATTTGAAGTAAATAAAAACATGGTAAGTGAAGCGGAATTTGTTTTCGTTGATGCTCTTTATACCACAACAATTCAGAGCGAAACAATTGTGCAGTCGCAACCAATTCAAAACACATTTGAAAATACACCTACAATTCCTTCAACAGCCGAAACACTGATTGCAAACGATGTTGAAACAATTAGTTATGTGGATAATGATGATGATGAAGTTGTTTTAAAATTAGGAACACAAGAGGATGCAAACGGGCGTTTTTTGAGTGTAGAAAAAAGATATAAAGAAAACGATGCATTCAAAGATTTTGCAAACTTAAGAGTAAAACAACTGATGGTTGATAGCATAAAAAACATGGAACAAATCACAACTGAATACCTTGAAGTTGAAAACGCTGATGGTAATTTAAGTGATATAAATTTGGCAGGTATTTTTCTGCAAGGAAACAAATTTGCATACCAAGAAAACAATAAAAATGTGGTTGAAAACACATACACAAAAATATCATCGTTAACCGCTACAAATTCACCTTTTACTTCCGCAACTTATTCAGCAATAACCCACGTTTTAGATATAAAAAACAACGCTAATAGTGTGATTTTGTATGCACCAGCAAGTTCAAAACACTACAAGTTTGATTTAACAACTGGTTATTTATATAAACTCGAGATAGGCGGTGCAAATACATGGACAAGTTTGGGCACAACTGTATACAACAGAGTTGCGGTGAATTATTCAAATGGTTATTTGTATGCAATG
>Ga0207433_10005789_pt1 | contig 21807 bp, 18 predicted proteins | sample YelNatPaOPGAMG01_FD_187559 | JGI IMG/M metagenome (GOLD analysis project Ga0207433, IMG submission 187559) | Hot spring thermophilic microbial communities from Obsidian Pool, Yellowstone National Park, USA - OP-RAMG-01 (SPAdes) (version 3) | ecosystem: Environmental > Aquatic > Thermal springs... | reverse complement strand
CAGGAAAGAGGAGTGTGTTGTAATTGATGTGCAATTTCAGGCAGGTAATAAAGAGTATGTTAAACCTTTTTCCTGGGAACTATTCCATTTTAAATATAACGAAGAGACAAAAAAGATTGAAACTGAAATAGTAGAAAGTTTTACCCAGTATCCACTGAAACTTGCCTGGGCAGTGACGATTCATAAAAGCCAGGGCAAGACATTTGATAAGGTGATTGTTGATGTAGGAAGAGGCACATTTGCCGGTGGCCAGGTTTATGTGGCATTGAGCAGATGCACTTCTTTTGAGGGGATAAGTCTGAAAAAGCCGATTAGAAAAGGGCATATCTTTACTGACTGGAGGATTGTAAGATTTCTTACCCGGTTTCAATATAAGATTGCCGAGAAAGAGATGCCTGTTGATGAGAAGATAAAGATTATTGATCAGGCGATAAAAGATAATAAGAGGCTTGAGATAGTCTATCTAAAACCAAATGATGAAAAAAGCCGGCGGGTGATAAGGCCGATTGAGGTAGGTGAGCAAAATTTCCAGGGCAAGCCATTTTTAGGAGTTAAGGCATATTGTGAAAAGAGGGATGAAGAACGAGTATTTCGCATTGATAGAATACTACAGATGAAAATAGTTGGTTGAGGAGCGTATTTTAAAGTATAGGAATTTCAATAATTGCTTCGGTCGCTTCGCTCCCTTACCTAACCTGCAATTAGAGGACTATACGGAAAGATAAATGTAGTTGTCCGATTTATCGGACAATGCCCAATGAATTGGGCAACTACAATTTTATATCCCCTTTTTGTAAAGGGGGAATGAGGGGGATTTAGCCCGGATTATTCATACTAAGAATCATTGAGCCCGCCTTACTCCTTCTGTCATTGCGAGCCCGCCGAAGGCGGGCGAAGCAATCCCATCTGTTCTTGTGAGGAGCCAAACGGCGAAGTAATCCCTGAAATAACCGATAACAAATGGGATTGCTTCGCTTACGCTCGCAATGACAAAAAGAAAAAACAGAGTGTCCCCTCACCCTTACCCTCGTCCGACGCCAAAGTCTGGCTTTGGACGACAGGGTCCGCAGTAGCAGTGCCACTCCCACGCCCGTCCGCCGTAGAAGTTCTGCTCCTGAGGACAGGGAGGATGGAGACGACGGCGTCTCCTTGCCGATCTTTGTGGCGGGGAGAGGAGAGTAGTATAGAAATTTTACCTTTTTGACAATTTCCCCCTTGATTTTTACAAATTTATATGTATTATATTTTATAATGAATAATAATCCTGGCAGGGCATGGGCTGAAATTCACCTTGACCGGCTTATAAATAACTACTTTGTCATAAAAAGGAAGGTTGGTAATAAAAAAATAATGGCTGCGATTAAAGCTGATGCCTATGGTCATGGTGCGGTTGAAGTAGCAAAGACTTTACAAAAGGTTGGAGTAAATATTTTTGGTGTGGCAAGTGCTGAGGAGGGCGTTGAATTGAGGCTTTCGGGTGTTAAAAGCAAGATAATTATCCTCAGTCCAATCCTGCCAAATCAGATAGAGGCGGTTGTGGAGTATGATTTAATACCCACTGTCTCCGAGTTACTATTTTTTAAAAAAATGAATGAGTATCTTGAACGACGAAAAAGGCGGATTTTCGTGCATATTGAGGTTGATACCGGAATGACAAGGACGGGTTTTCCTTACGAAAAAGCAGAAACGGCGATTGAAACCATTCAGAAATCACCTTATATAAAGATTGAAGGAATATTTTCCCATTTTCCCCTTGCGGATTCTGATGGGAGATTCTCCGGAATGCAGATTGAGAAGTTCTCAAGGCTTATTGAAAAATTATCAGCAGTTGGTAGTAGGCCAAAATTCATTCACCTTGCAAACTCATCAGGAATCTTTCGCTATCCTGCTTCACATTTTAATTTAGTTCGACCTGGAATATCCCTGTATGGATTGACTTCTTCTTCAAAGGTTGAATATGATGATAAATTAAAACCGGTGATGAGTCTGAAGTCAAGGATTGTGAATTTAAGGGAAGTTCCACCAAATACCCCGATAAGTTACGGACATACATATAGAACAAAGAGAAAAAGTAGGATTGCCACATTGAGCGTTGGTTATGGCGATGGTTACCCGCGAATGCTTTCCAATAATGCCTTTGTTCTATGCCATAAAAAAAGGGCAAGGATTGTGGGGACAATCTGTATGGATTTGATGATGATAGATGTTACCGATATTCTTGAGGCAAGGCTGGGTGATGTCGTGACACTCATTGGAAAGGAAGGTAAAGAAGAAATCAGGGTTGAGGAGATTGCCCAAAAGTGCAGGACAATTGTGTATGAAATTACCTCAGGGATTGGTCCAAGGGTTGCCCGGGTTTTCAAAAAGGGTCAGGAGATTGTGGGTGTGAGGAATCTGTTGGGAAGATGGCAGAATGGTAATGTTAAGTATTGAATTTTTTAAATTTTGGGATAAAATATATATATATATTGATAAAAGGGGGATAAAATGAAGAAGTTGGCTCTGCTTTTCGTTTTTGTCTCCATCTTTGCGCAGGAGACGACGCATACGGTAAAGCCGGGTGATACCCTTTGGGATATTGCCGGGTTTTACTATCAGAATCCTTTCCTCTGGCCCTATATCTGGCGTGCGAATCTCACAAAGATAGAGGACCCACACTGGATATATCCAGACCAGGTTTTTGTTATTCCACCCGCGCCCGAGGAATCACTTGGTATGGCACCTCCTGTTTCTCCGCCTACTTATACCTATGTTCCACCTTCCAAAAAGACCGCTGAGGTGATTTCGGTTGTGAAACCAGAAGAGAGAATCTTTAGCGAACAGATTATTCATCGGGCAGGTTTTATTGTCAGTGAGGACCTTCCTTATTGGGGGAAGATTGTGGGAACCGAACCGGCCGATGAAACGAATATTACCACCTATAAGAAGATTTATATTGACCGTGCTACGGATATCAAGGATGGTGATGTCCTCACAATCTATCGACCGGGAAAGATAGTCACCCATCCCAAGACTGGCAAGACCCTTGGTAAAGAGATTATTGTTCTCGGTAAGGCAGAGGTAGAAGATGTTGGTGAGGAAGGTGCAAGATGTCGGGTAGTTGCCTCTTATGATATCATCAGAAAAGGTGACCAAATAATTCCTTATGAGCCGATTCTTGCCCCGGAAAATGTTTCTCTTGTGCCGGCAACAAAGGAGATAGAAGGTTATGTTGTGGATGTGAAAACATTCAGCACCCTTACACCGCCCCATGTCTTTGTCTATTTTGACCTGGGTGAAGAGAGTGGTGTGGCAGTTGGTGATGTCTTTGAGGTCTATCAGGAAAGGATTGTGCAGGGTAAAAAGATGCCCGATTATCCGATCGGAAAGGTCCAGATAATTAGCATCTTTGAGAATGCCTCGGTAGGTCTTCTGACCTGGGAAAGAACTACACCTGTGGTGAAAAGGGGCGATAAATGTAAATTGACAATGGAGGCAAGATGAAAGAAAAAGAAGCACTGAGTCAGGTATATCTCTTCAGGGAATTATCACCCAGTGAGATGGACATCTTGATTTCTATTTCCAGGGAAAAGAGGATTAAAAAGAACGAAGTAATATTCAAAGAAGGCGACCCGGGTGATGCCTTTTATCTCATTGTCTCCGGAAGCGTTCGCATCTCTACAATTGTCCCCGGGGTCGGAGAAGAGGCACTGACAATCCTGCGTGAGGGTGAATACTTCGGTGAGATGGCATTGATTGATGATGCCCCACGTTCTGCCTCAGCCATTGCTAATGATGATACAATTCTTCTATCAATTGGTAAGGACGATTTCCGTCGCCTGCTTGCACAGGATACCGGAATTGCATATAAACTTCTCTGGGTATTTACTCGGACACTCTGCGCCCGTTTGAGGAAGACCGATGAACAGTTGAAGAGTATCTTCTCAATCGCCAAGACATTTTAAAGAAGGGTTAAAAGGATTAAATAAAGTTTTAAAGGAGGCTGATTTGGGCAAGGTTGTGGTGCTTCTGTTGGCACTATCTTTGATTGTGGAGCGTATTACTGAGAAGATACTATACCTTGTTCCCAAGAAGAGCAGTAGATATTATGCCTGGATTATTACCATCGTCCTTGGGTTTGTCATCTCCTTTGGTTTTAGATTTGGTTTTATCAGCGAACTCGGTCTAAAGACTGGTTCAAATCTCAGCCAGGGGATAGATTATGCCTTGAGCGGAATTTTAATTGCCTGCGGCAGTGAACCACTCCATTCAATAGTTGATGCATTATCATTTAAGAGGGATGATTTAAAGAGAAGGGCAAAGGGTGTTTGATATATTTGCGGGCAAAGACCCCCAGAAGGCACTTCAGCGGGCACATGAATTGATAAAAGAGGGGAAGGTTCCCCAGGCAATAAAGGTTCTCAATGATAATCTAACTCAGGGCGAAGAGTCATTTGACCTCTATTTAGAACTCGCCCGATTATATTTTGAAACTGACCAGCGGGCCGAGGCTGTAGAAGCCCTGCGTAATGTCCAGACACTTGTTCCTTCAAGGAGTGATGAAGTAATTGCCCTACTTTCTGACTATTTTTATCGCCACGCCTCAATTGATGCGGGTGATTTCCTTATTCAACTTTATACCCAGCAAAGTCAATATGAAGAGATCGCCAAGGTCTTAAGGTCTTTTCAGGAGCGGGAGATTAAGTTGCTGGTTAATAAATACGAAAAGCTCCGCCAGCAACTTACCGGGAAAAAGGTTATCAGCAAAAAGGACCTGGAGAATATTATTATTTTATGCACAATATACTTTCTTACCCGTGACCCCAAAATTGCCACTGAAATCATAGAATCAATGCTTGATTTGGAGGGGTTTCAAAAGGAGATTCTTGCCTGGGCCAGGGTAATCGCCCGGGAAAGATTTAATGACCCCTATGCCGCGCTATTACTCTTGAAATTATTGATTCGTAATGGGCAATATGATGAGGCACTTGTTCAGGCCCAGAGAGCCTACGAAAAATTTCCTGATTTTTTAGACCCTCTGATTGATATCCTATCGCAGGCCCATCCACCAAAGGAATTAGAGAGTGATTTTAGTGAATTTTTGACCGGGTTGTATGTGAAGAAGGGAGACCTGGATGCCTCACTTGCCCGATTGCAAATTGTATTGAGAAACGACCCGGCAAAAATTGATGAGGTGATAAAGACTTTAAGAGAACTCCAGAGGATAAATCCCAAGAATTTAAAGGTTCTTTACACGCTCGGTGATACATTGCTCAATAGTGGTAGAATTTCTCTGGCAATAACGGAATATGATAAAATAATGGAAATCGCACCCGAAGAAGCGGAAAAGATAACCGAGAGATATAAGCGGGCATTTGAGAAAGAGCCCAACAATCCTTTGGTGATTCAGGGGCTGGTCAATTTTTATTTAAAGCAGAACAGATTTGATGAGGCAGTGGATGTAATCCAGAGGGCATATAATATTGACCGGGGTCTTCTGGATGAATACCTTTTGAACCTGAATGCAATATTAGAGAAGAATCCTGATAATTTAGATGCCTTAAAACTTCTTGGATTGTGCTATGCCCATAAGGGTGAGAATGAAAATGCGATTGTGATTATTGAAAACCTTCTGGAAAGTGGAAGATATGATATGGTTGAACAGATGCTTGATGATATAACAAAGGCAAGGCCCAAAGAGTATCAATATTTAAACTTGCGGGCACTGAGTTTGACAAAAACAGGAGAGATAGAAAGGGCATACTCACTGATTATAAATAATCTTGATGATGAGTTGAATAAGGTGCTAATTTTCATCCCCACGCTTGATAAAATTATCAATCACAGACCGGATTTGGCACCCAAAATAATTGAATTTTATCAGAAACATCAGAGTGAGGAACCGGTAGTATTTGATATTGCTCTGGCAAGGGCTTATGCATATTGCGGTGAATATGAGAAAAGCATTAAAAAATTTGATGAGTATTTATCAAAACCCGAATACAAGGATACCGCAAAAAGGGCACTTGTTGAGGTAATTAAAGAAAGACCGAAGGCCATTCCCCTTTTATTGAGTGCAGCCCGGGCATTTATGAAGGATGGCGAGATTGAAATTGCCACCCAGTTTTTCAAGACCGCCCAGATTGTCGACCCCAAGGCATTCTTTGAAATCATTGATGAGTTTTATGATACACTGAAAAATTTCCCCAAAGACCGGGAGGTTAGGGTAATGCTTATTGATACATTCTTTGATAGAAAAGTTTATGACCGGGTGATAGAAGAGGCAAAAAAGGCAATAGAGGTTTTTGGTCAGGAGGCACAATATTTTAATTTAAGACTGGGCCAGGCATTGGTTGAAAAGGGGAATTTAAGTGATGGGGTAAGGCCTTTGATGCTTGCCCTTGATGGGACTGAAGACTACTCAAAAGAAGTTCTGGAATATTTAAATAAGATACTGGCAATTGACAAGAGTAATATTCCGGCACATTTTGCCCGGGGACGGGCACTTGCCCGGGCAAGGCGGATTGATGAGGCCGTAGAAGAATATATACTCACCGCCCGTATCGTTCCGGCACGGGCAGAATATGTGCTTGAGGAATTGAAAAATCTCCTTAGCAGGGCAATTGCCAATCCCAATGTGTTATATGCAATAGGGAGTGTTGAGATCAGTCTAAAAAGGTATGAGGAGGGGATTAAACATATAGTTTCAAGTTGTGAGTTGGATTCCAATCTGGTCGGAAGGGCAATACCGATATTTGAAAAATTGTTAAAAGAAGTTCCTTCACCATCTCTTGAGTTTGCTTTAGGTCGTCTTTATTCAATAGCAAATTTGAAGGATTCAGCGGTCAGGTATTATATCTCAGCCCAGTCCCGTGACAAAAAGTATTTGGAACAGGCAATTTCGGAAATGAAAAAGATTTGTATGGAAGATCCAGAGAATATTGGTGCGAGAAAAGGTTTGGCGCAGATTTATTTCAATTATAATAATCTTGAGGATGCCCTCAATCTGACCGATGAGATTTATCGTTCTTATCCTCAGGAAGCCGCCTGGGCAAAATCTTTTGTTTTTGAAATTCTTTCCAAAAATCCCAACCACCTGCCCTCCTATTATTTTTTAGGCAAGGTTTTTCTTCAGGAAAAAAATTTCGCCAAGGCACTTGATGTCTTTAAGAAATTGCTTGAAATTTTTCCCAGCGAGGTCCCTGAGGTAATAAAGATTCTCAATTTGTATCAGGAACAGGATTTTGAGGTGGCGTTTTATCTTGCAAAGTTATATAAAGAAGGCGCAAAAATTTCTGATGCCCTTGAGTTATTTAGGAACTTATTTAATAAAAATGTGACCTATGCGGATGCAATTATTGAGCAGTTAGGGGAAATTCTCGGGAAAAATTCTAATTTGCCTGAGGCGCACATCCTGCTGAGTGATATATTTATCTTTAAAGGGGAATATGATTTGGCAATTGATTCCCTTACCAAGGCCGAGAGATTGGTTCCTGAGAGGTGGGAAGAGGTTGCCTTAAAAAAGGGGCAGGCCTATTTTAAGAAAGGAGAAATAGAAAAGGCAATTGAAATATATAATACACTTTTGGGTAAAACTTTAGACCGCAAGAGAGTTTATAAGATAATCAAAGAGACGAAAGAGAAATATCTAAAAGAACAACTTGAAAAAATTAAAGGGGAGGATGTTCAGCAGAGACTTGCCCGGGCAAGAGTTTATCTTTTGCTCGGTCAAATCAGTGATGTGGAGAAGGAGTTAGATTTTGAACCTCAGGATACAGCGACGAAGAAGCAGTGTTTGCTGTTGAAGGCGGAGGTCTGTCTTAAAGAAAATCGCCCGCTTGATGCCCTTGAGGTAATAAGAAATCTGCCCGTGGACATTGAGACTGCGCCCGTTTATGCCGATATTTACGAGGCAATTGGTTCTTACGAAGCTGCTGCATCGGTCTTGAGAATGATTGACCGAAAGGAATGGAATGAACGGATTTTGAAGTATGAAAAACTCGCCCAGGAGAAGAGATTGGGTAAGGCGAGATATTTTATTGAAGGGAGGATTTGATGAAATGTCCATTTTTGGTAAAAAGAAAGGAAATATTTGATCGCGATGGTAAACATATCGGCGAAGAAATAGAAATCAAAGATTGTATAAAGAATGAGTGTATGGTTTATGATGGCGCCGCAAAACTCTGTTCCCTTCTATCGACAAATATTAAAAATGGCATTATTATTGAAGACTTCAAAAACGGTATTAAAGAAATCAAAGAGGAGATGTTTCAGCGCAGCGAGGCGATAGGAGTGATTATTTCTACTACAATTCAGACAATGCAGGAGGCACTGCTCGGCCGTTTTGATGTCTTAAAAAAACAGAATGAGGTAATTGCGCTTGGTTTTGACCGTCTCTCCGAAATTCAGGCAAATTTAACTGACATCTTAAAAAATGCTACAAAAGAGATTGGTGAGCAGTTGAATAATTTACTTGCCACAGCAAACTCGCAAACCGATATTACAAAATCATTACAGGAAATTAGTGAAAAAATATTCCAGGGACAGAATAATGTGAACGAGGGGATAAAAATTCTTTTTGATGATGTAAAGGGGAGTTTAGGTAAACTGATTGATACCCTTGACAATAAGATTGAATCTTTAAAGTCTGAATTTGGCAAATTGGTAACCACCTATCAAATTGGTATTGAGACGATAAATGGTGAGATAGGCAAGTCTTCAATGATTACCCAGGAAATTCTGAAGAAATTTGAGAATTTTGATAATCTGATAAACAGTGTTAATGGAATTTCCGATTTGATAAAAAGCGAAATCGGCGGAATAAAAAATGAGACCGTGGGCAGTCTCGGTGTTTTAAGTGGAAAACTGGATGAATTTAAGGTCTTGTTCAATGAGACTTTGAAAGCGCAGAGAGGTGACCTGCAGGAAATGAATGACCGCATCCGCGAACTGATCAATATTATTACTGTCCGGCTTGAGGAATTCAAGACTTCTATTACAAATTTAACTGGTGTATATAAAGAAGATTTTCAAACTATTCTACAAAGATTACAGACGATCGGTGACACGATGCCTGTAAAATTGGACGAACTCGGTAATTCAGTGCGAAACGAACTGGGCATTTTCAAAAATGAATTAATAACAATTATGGGAAACCTTCAGAATGATTTGAATAAATTTGCCGATTTCTTTAAGGAATTTCCAAACAGTTTAGGCCGGCTCACAGAATCTCTGGAGGCGGCAAATCGCAATTATCTTGAGGCACTGGGCAGACTTGCCACTTTGAGTGATAGCGCCCGCGTCAATATGGAAAAAATTGGCGAGGATATAAAAAACAGATTTGATGAATTTTCCGGTGCTTTAAAATCCGGATTGGATGTGGTGGAGAAAACCCATTCTCATATTGCCAGTATGAATGAGATGATGAATAATTTGAACCGTAATTATCTTGAATCGCTGGGTAAAATCGCAGGACTTGCGGAAGGTATGCGCAAGGGTGTGGAGAGTGTAGGTGAAAATATGCAGGGCGCAGTAAAGGAATTGATCAGCGAGATGAAAAATGAAATAGGTGCCCTTGAGGAACAGTACCAGAAAACCTTTGGCGATGTTGCCCGCCTGGCCGAGAAGTTTGAACAATTGAATAATAGAATTGGTAATATGACGGAGGAAATTCAGAATCGATTCAGAGAAACCCTTGCCAAACAGGTTGAATTGAGCGGCGTATCGGGTGATATTCTCAGTCAGATCAAAGAATACTTTGCAAAGGAAGAAGAGCGCTATAATCAGGAGGCGATTGCCAAGAAGAAGAAGGAGGCACTTGACCATTTTGACCGTGCCACTCTATACTACTATCGCGGGAGTTATGAACTGGCATTGAGTGAAATAGAAAAGGCACTTGAGATAGAAAAACTTGCTGAATATCTTAACCTCAAAGGATTGATTCTTACTGAGTTGGGGCGTGAAGAAGAGGCAAAAGGTGCTTACGAGGAGGCTCTAAAATTAGAGCCCAATCTCGCCGAAATTTATAACAATCTTGGATTATTATACATTAAGACAAAAAAATTGAATGAGGCGGTATCTTCATTCCAGCAGGCAATAAAGAGAAATGTAAACTATTGCCTTGCCTATGTTCACCTCGGTAAGGCACTGATTGAACTGGAAAGATTTGATGAGGCAATAGAGGCCTTTGAACATGCCTTAAAGATTGACCCGACAAACAAAGAGGCAAAGGAGGCGATTGAATTTTATAAACAGGGTAAGATTGGATAGGAGGGCGCAATGGATATCATTAACAAATTAAAAAGAGGGAAAAAGGAAGAATCGGTATTTGATTCGTTAATCAAAAAGAAAGAAACAAAAGAAGAATCTGGGACAAAACCGGTGGATATGGAAGTGACTGCAATCACCCCGGATAAACCAGTTTCTGAGTCAGTTTCGGCAAAGCCGGCGAATGTGCCCAAAAGGGAATTCAGAACCGAAGGTATGCAGGAGTTTGATATTGAGAGTCTTGGTGTTGATTCCGGTGCTTCTTTGAAGATTGAATATAAGGCAAAGATTATGAGTTCTATTGATGAGAATAGATTTGAAGAGGCGATTGAATTGATAAAACAACTTCAGGAAAAACTCCGGGGAACATAGTGAATGTTATCATTCCAGTTGCTGGTGAAGGTGTCAGACTCAAACCCCATACCCATTTTTTACCCAAATGCCTTTTATATGTCGCCGGTAAACCTATCCTTGGTCATATTCTGGATGGTCTAAAATCACTAAAGATTTCCAAGGTTATTGTCGTCATCGGGTCAAAATCCGAACCGATAATTAAATTCTGCAATAATTATAACTTCAATTTTAAATTTGTTCTGCAGAAAAACAGATTGGGATTGGGTCATGCCATTTATCTGGGTTCAAAAAATCTAAGCGGTCCAACCCTTGTCCTTCTTGGTGATACAATAGCCGATTTTGATTTTAAGAATTTTATTTGCGAAACGAATATACTTGGTGTTAAGGAGGTTGAAAATCCCCAGCGATTTGGAATTGTAGAAACTAAAGGCGGGAGGGTAATAAGCGTGGTAGAAAAACCAGAAAGACCAAAGTCAAATCTGGCAATCGTTGGTATATATTACTTTACCGATGTCAGGAAGATCCACACTGCAATAGAAACAGTTATAAAAAGGGGTATAAAGACGAAAGGCGAATATCAATTGACCGATGGTCTCGCATTACTTATAAATAAAGGTGAAGATTTTCGGATATTAAAGATAAAGAACTGGTTTGATTGTGGCACACCCGATGCCCTGATTGAAACCAACCGCCATTTGTTAAAGAAAAATCATTACTTCCATCCGCGCCAACGGATGAATGTAATTGCGCCGGTTTATATCCCTGATTCAGCAGAAATCGTTGATTCCATTATTGGTCCCAATGTTTCAGTAGGGGAGGGTGTGACGATAAAAAATTCCATCATTCAGGATTCAATAATCAATAACAATGCAATTATTGAGAATGCTATATTCAACAATTCAATCATCGGACAGAATGCAGTGGTGCGGGGTGGTTTTAGAAGACTGAATGTGGGAGATTCATCGGTGATTGAACTTACATAAAATGCTATTTACTACTTTATCTATATTAATTACTTCTGCTTATCTCAATCCTATAGAAGTGCAGGATTTAATTCAGAAGGGTTTAAGATTTTCATACATTGAAAATTTTGATAGCGCCGCTTTTTATTTTGGAAAGGTAATTGAGATTTATCCCGAAAATCCCGCGGGTTATTTTTTTTCTGCCGCGCTGCTTCAGTTGAAGATGATGGATGGGTGCCATTTTGATGAGGAAAAAGAATTTATAAGGTTGATGAAAAGGGTTCAGAATATATGTGAAACGATACTCAAAGAAGAGGATAACCTCTGGGCAAGATTCTATCTGGGTTCAAGTTATGCATACCGGGCAGTTTATGAAGGTTTAAAAGGGAATTATCTTGAAACATTTAATTATGGTGTCAAAGGAGGGCGTATTCTGCAATCAATAATCAAAATTGATTCTTTATTTTATGATGCCTATTTAGGTGCAGGAACTTATGAGTATTTCTGGGCAAGGGCAAGCAGGTATTTACCATTTTTAAAACTCGCTGATGGGGATGTTGAAGAGGCAATAAGAAAATTACATATTGCTGCAGAGAAGAGTTTTTATTCAGGCCCAACTGCAAGAAATTCTCTGGTTTTTATTTATGGTGAAGAAAAAGAATTTGATAAGGCGACATATATAATTGATAGTCTGCTCAAAGAATATTCGGAATCAAAAACCTTCCACTGGAATAAGGCAGAACTGGAATTTAAGAAAAAGAATTATCCGGTTGCCCTTGAGTTATATCAATGGCTATTCAACCGATATATAACCGAAGAAAACTATTCAAATTTGGCACAATGTAAACTCTATATTGGAAAATGCTATTATGAAATGGGTAATCGCATTGAGGCAAAGAAAGCATTAAAAGAGGTAATTGGATATAAAAAATACGAGGCGAGGTATTCTAAAATAAAAGAATACTGCCGAGAGGCATACCGCCTTTTGAGCCGGATATTGTAGGTACAAAAATCCTCATATCTTTGTGTTTTAAAATGTTGAGATTTCAATTTTTGCGGTCATTCTGAGTGAACGAAGCGAACGAAGAATCTCTGGGGTTCGGGGAAAAAGTTTCTGATGTATCTTGAGGTATCGGAATTTCAATAATTCCAATACCTTGGATTCAAACGGATAAAAACGGATTAAGACAGAATAAATTTCCCCTCACCCTGCCCTCTCCCCGCCACAAAGATTGGCAGGGAGAGGATTAAGGTGAGGGGCGGGATTTCAGGAGCAAAACCCCTGAAGTATGAAATTGTTTGCTATAGAAAATAAATGTATCAATTGTCCAGACAGATTGCAATTATTTTTGATTATTGAATTTTTAAATAGGCTATGTATAATATATAACCAGGGATTATGGGTAAGATTATCAAGACCAAGCCTATGAGGGAACTTTATTATCGGGCATCACGGGTTGCCAGGGCTTTAGGGGATCCTGCGAAATATACAATAGTGCAATTACTGCTGGAGAACGGACCGTTGAGCGTCGGTGAAATTGTCCGAAGCGCAAAACGTTCGCAGCCTACGGTATCTTATCATCTTGCCCAATTAAGGAATTTAGAGATTGTCCGTTATGAAACGAAACCAGACGGTAGTTATTACTGGATAAAATACCCTGAAGAGATTCGGAAGATATTGTCGGCGCTTAATAACTTTATTGATCGTGTCCTCCAAGGTGTTGAAGATGAAGATTAAAAATTTGCAATTGCATAATTATACATATTTGGATATTTAAATATATCAATATGAACGAAATGTAAACTGTAATTGTTTGACTGTTCACAAAAATATTTATATCCGAGAATAGATTAAAATGAGTCCGTAAGAAAATAAAATGCAGAGACAAATTCTAAAAAATTTATTGATAATTTCTTACTACTGGCCACCCTGTGGAGGTCCCGGGTCATTAAGGGCGGTGAAATTTGCCAAGTATCTACCACACTATGGCATTGAGCCAATAATCCTGACCAGAAAAAATATTGCCTATCACTCAATTGATCCAGAACTTGGAAGTGGGTTAAAAAATTTAAAAGTATACAGAACCGAATCCTTTGACCCGGCACGCATCTTATACATCCTCGGTATGAGAAGATACAGACCAAAGGGGTGGCAGGTGCCGATAAAAAAAACTCTGAACTTTCCTGATAATAAAGTTGGCTGGATTCCTTTTGCCTATAACCGGGCTTTAAAAATTGATTTTGATTATATCTTTGTTACTGCACCACCATTCAGTAGTTTTATTGCCGGGTATCTCTTATCAAGAAAAATAGATAAGCCTTTGATTCTTGATTTCCGTGATGCCTGGCTTGAGTTTCCATTCATCGGATATGAAAATAAAATCCAGAGGAGGTTCGTGGTTTACTGGGAAGAGAAGGTTGTGAATTGTGCATCATTAATTATTACTGTGAGTGAAAACATCAAGGAAGACTTGCTTGGTCGCTACCCCCTCATTAAAAACAGGGTTTTTGCCATCCCCAATGGTTACGATCCCGATGATTTCTCTTCGGTTTCAAAATCTGCTAAATTTACAATTGCCTACCTGGGAACAATCAGAAAAGAGAGGAATCCCGAAAATGTTTTAAAGGCTGTGGAAGAGTTCATAAAAGAAAATCAACTTTCCGAAGATGATTTGGAAATGAAATTTATTGGACATATTGATACAGAATATTTAAAGATGCTCGGGAAGTATCCATTCATCAGGACTTTGGGTCATCTTCCTCATCTTTTAGCAATCAGGGAATTCTGTTCTGCGCACATTGCGGTAATGATAACTACGGGTGAAGAATTCTTCTTCCCCAGCCGGCAGATTGAATATCTTGCCAGTGGACTGCCCATTATCTGCTGTGGAAGTTCTTCAGGCATTGAAATTCTTAAAAATGGTTTCAGGCTGGGTTATCCGGGCTGGATTTATGAATATAATGATGTGGCTGGTATGAAGGAGAGGATTACTGAACTCTTTTTAAAATATAAAAATAAAAATCTACCCATTGGGAAAAACCCATTTTCAGAATATACCCGCAAAAATTTAACAGAAAAACTTGTCAAACTCATAAAGGAATTTATCCCCCACTAACGAATTGCGATTGCAATTCCGATGGCCAGTTCTTTGGTATGGCTGATGCTGATAAATATCTTTTTTATCCCCAACTCATCGGCAATCTCTTTTGCCCTGTTTTCCAATACTACAAATGGTGCACCACTGGATTCATTAAGAACAATAATATCTCGAAATCTGATACCGCGACGCCAGCCGGTTTTCAATACCTTCAGCACCGCCTCTTTTACTACAAATCTTCCGGCAAGTTCCTCATAACGAAACTTACCGCGGGCGGATAGTTTAATCTCCTTTTCTGAATAAATTTTATTTAAAAAAGTTTTTCGATTATTTATTGCCTTCTCTATCCTTGCTACTTCAATGATATCTATTCCCACCCCCAATATTTCCATTTCAGCTCTTTATACCGGTGATTGCCGGACACCTTACCTTTACTCTTTTATATTTCCTGCCGATTACCGGTCTGGGAACATAAAAACCACCAATTTCAATCCGGTAATCACTGATTGTCCCAACCAGAGTTCCCCTTTTATTTTCATACCATTTGACTGACCGCCCTTTGGTATTAACGGCGCAGATAATATTCAATTCTCCAGCGACCGATGTCAGAAGGTCTTCATCAGAGGGAACGATTTTGGCCCGGGTATTGCCAAAAATTGTATGGGAATGGAAATCGCCAATATATTCAAGACCCTCAGAGAGTTGATGCAAAATTTCATTTACCCTTTCCATCCTTTTTATGTCAATTTCAACATGGGCAAAACCACTCTCTGCGGTTTGATAGGGAATAGCATATTCAACAATGAATTTATTTTCGCCTTTAACACCAATGAGGTAGCCCAGGGTTTCTTTCTTAAATGCCTCAATTGAGGCGGAAACAATTGCCAGAAAAGCCGGCAGATTCAAATAAGCCTCAATCGGGTCTTTATTCCCCTGGCTATTTTTAACTTCTATTTTTTTCATATCTATTTATAACTCCCTCTATGCGCTTGAGACATTTCTCTTTTCCCAGTAATTCCATTACTTCAAATAAGCCGGGGCCGCCATCCTGACCGGTAATAAAAACCCTTAATGGGTGAATCAAATCTTTACTTTTCAACATATTGTTGGCGGCAAAGTTTCGTAGTAAATTCTCAATGTTCTGGGCATTAAATTCCTGTAGCATTTCTATTTGGGATTTAAATTTTTTCATCCTTTCTATGGTCCCCGGATTAAAATATTTTTTCAGTGCGTCTTCATTGTATTCAAAATCTTCAGTGAAAAAGTATTTTGCATTGATGATATCACTCAAAATCTTCAATCTCGGCCGCATCAAATTACAGACCCGGTTGATAAATTCTTCTCTTCTATTATATTCCTCTTCACTTACTAAACCAGTCTTAATTACAAATGGCTTTATTAACTCAAGAAATTTTTTCTCGCTGATTCGGTTGATGATATAGTGATTATTCATCCATTCCAGTTTTGTTTCGTCATATATTGCATTCGCCGGGTTGATGCGATTCAGCGAGAATATTTTCGTCATTCGGGCAAGGTCCATTATTTCCTCGTCTCCACCCGGCGACCAGCCCAGAAGCGCAAGAAAATTGACCAGTGCCTCGGCAAGATACCCTTCATTTTTATAATCCAAAACCGAACGGGCACCGAATCTTTTTGAAAGTTTTTTTCGGTCAGTTCCCAGAATTACCGGAAGATGGGCAAATTCAGGAAAGGGGAAATTGAATATTTCATAAAGTAAAATCTGTTTTGGGGTATTGGCGATATGTTCAACTCCTCTGATTATATGCGTAATCTTCATCAGATGGTCATCAATGACACAGGCGAAATTGTAGGTGGGCATACCATCGGATTTTAAGATTACAAAATCCTCAATGTCCGAAGTTTCTTTTTCAACCCGACCATGAATTAAATCTACAAATGCTATCTTCTTGTCAAGGGGAAAAGAAAATCTTAATGCCGGCAGAATGCCTCTTCTCTTCCTCTTTGAAATTTCCTCCTGTGAATATTTTTCCCGACACCGATGTCGCCAGTTCATCTTTTTACTGAAATACTCGTTCCTTTCCCTCTCAATCTCTTCTGGTGTGCAATAGCACCAGTATGCATTGCCGGTTTTGATGAGGCTCTGGGCATAATCATTGTAAATATTCTTCCGCTCTGACTGAAAATAGGGTCCATAACTTCCCCCTATTTCAGGTCCCTCATCCCAGTCAAGTCCGAGCCATCTTAGCGAATCAAGGATTACTCCGGTCATCTCCTGTGATGAACGGTTTATATCAGTATCCTCAATCCTTAAGATGAATTTTCCATTGTGGTGCCGGGCAAAGAGCCAGTTATAGAGGGCAGTTCTTGCACTGCCAATATGGAAAAAGCCAGTAGGACTTGGCGCAATTCTTACCCTTACTTCCTCAGTCATAATTTTTAAAAGTTTAGTTTTTCCTTATAAATCCGCCATCCACCACGAGGCTGGCGGACAGGGGAATTTATCTGTTTCAATTTTTGGTTTATTCGGATGAATCCATAAATAGGGGCATAGGGAACCTTGTCCCTCACCCTTTTCTCATTCCGCCAAAAAAATTGACGGGAAGAGGACTTAGGCGAGGGTTCTTTTTCCCATCGGTTCTATGAATTCTCCGCCGATAAAGCGTTTACTAACGGAGAGGGGGAGATTTGAACTCCCGTCCCATCTTTCGATGAGAAACCGCTTAGCAAGCGGGTGCCTTAGACCACTCGGCCACCTCTCCTAACAGATAGTCAAAGGTTATTGGTTTTGGATACCTATCAAAAAACCGTACTTCATTAACTTTCTAACTCTAACCACCTGACTATTTTTTATTCCAGATCCAGCAATAAAACTGCTCAGCCTTTTCTTTTGTGCATTTAATTGGCCGCTTTCTACTTCGGTTGATCGGTTCACGGTAAACGTTTCACGATTTTTTCCCTTTTTCACCCTTGTTTTCCCTTCTTCACCCCTTAATACCCATCCTTTTGCCTCTGCCTTGTCGTTTTGAAAAACGGAGGGCGAGGGATTCGAACCCCCATGGGATTGCTCCCGGCGGATTTCAAGTCCGCTGCCTTACCAATTAGGACTAGCCCTCCCATTTTCTATTATAATCATTTTGACCATCTTGTCAACCAAGACCACAAATTTTCTTGACTTGTTCTATTCTATGAATATAATTTCCAATGTTTCCACTGATTATAAATCTCTTCTTACTCAACATCTTTATTAAATCAAATAATGGAGAGTTCAGGGGTGAGGTTATCTATACCTGTGGTTTGGAACTTATTGCCTCCTCTTTTACGCTTTACAATAACAGGGGAGAAAAAATTTATTCCCTAAGTGAACCGAAAGGGAATACATTCTTTATCAGCGATTTTGGCGTTGTCTTTGCAACCGATGAGCAGGGAATTTATTTCTATGATAAGGGTGGTAAAACAAAGGAATTAAAACGGTTGAATTATCCCAATGGTTTTAATTTTTCACCGGATAATTCGCTATTCTTTGCCTCGGACCGGGATGGAATTTATGTATTCTCAATGTCTGGCGATTTAATATACCGGTTGAATCCGGGGCGATTGTTTTTAAGCACAGAGACAGGTGAAAGGATTTTTGTGGTTTCAAATGATACGCTCCTTTTTTATAAAAATGGGAAATTGGCATCGGTAAAAGTCCTTCCCACCCCATATATTAGGGAGATCAATTTTACTGAAGATAGGGAAGGGGTTATCATAAGGATGCGGGAAGGGGTTGATACACTCTTTATCCAAAAAGAATTACAAAGATGATTTTCCTTATTCTTATTTCAACCGGCTGGCCACTTGCCCCTCAGGATTCTACCCACCCACTTGGTAATAACTGGGGTGAATTCCAGGACTACGGTGGTTATCCATATATGCATCCGGGGATTGATGTAATGGGAATGACTGTGGGCAGGCCGGTCTATGCGGTTCAGTCCGGTATCGTGAAGGCATGGCTTACTACATCTGGAGAATGGCACTGGCGTCTGGCAATTGCTGATTATAATACAAACGATTCGGTTGAAGGTTGGCTTTATGCCCACATTGACCCCAATCAATACCATAAAAATATCGGCGAGTTTGTAAATGAAGGCGATTTGATTGGTTATCTTGTGGAATGGCCGGTCAGCGGTTTTGACCACTGCCATTTTGCAAGAATAAAAGACGCCGGGGCGGTCTGGCAATATGCAGACTGGGCATTTGTTCAGAATCCACTTGTTTTGATTTCGCCTTACGATGATACTGTAAAACCTGTTTTTGAAAATGCTTACGGAAATTACAAATTTGCTATCTGTCAGAACAACACCAGTATATATTTAAATCCTGATAATGTGAATGGTGATGTAGATATTATTGCGAAAATTTATGATAGGACAGGTGTTTCTCTGCCTCAATATCCAATCTGGGAAAGAATGATTCCTCTGAGAATTTCTTATGAAATTCATGGTCCCCAGAATGTTTCTGAAAAATTGTCTTTTCTCTTTAAGGGGTATTTGAATTATGCAAATAATGTAGATGTAGTTTATAAGGATGATGCGATATGCGATTCACGAGGTGATTATGAGTTTCGCGATTATTATTTTATTGTGACCAATACTGATGGAGATAGTCTGATTGAGGCATCGGATGCAAGTTTTGCCTGGGATGCTACAAACTTTGCACCCGGCCATTACTGGATTATAATTACTGCATCCGACCCTGCGGGGAATACCACAAAAGACAGTATGATGGTAACTATTCCCGGTCCTTTTGTGGAGGAAAGGTCTGTTTATTCAATTTTCAGGTCAACTTTTGTGAATCCTACCAAGGTGGTCAATAATCTATTTAATAAGCCCAATGCCCAATTATACGATATCAATGGGCGAATAGTAAGTGAAATTAAAGACCTATCTACCGGTATCTATTTTGTTCTTTATAAAGAGAATAATCAATTCGGCATAGAAAAAATTGTTGTGGTTAAATAACACCGACTTCTTTCCATATTGACATAATTAAATTATGAGATATAATGGTCACGGGCGTAAAAGGTAAATTTTTCCCAAAAGATGGAGTAGCGAAACTTGTTTCGCACCAAAAAATGCAGACCAGGGTCTGCCACCCCGAAAAGATTAAGAAAATTTGGGAAATATTTAAAAGTATAGGAATTTGAAAAATTCCTATGCAGAAAGATAAATATATTTGTCCGATTTATCGGACAATGTCCAATGAATTGGGCAACAACAATTTTATATCCACTTTTGTAAAGGGGAAATAAGGTGGATTTAGGAGTTTTCAAGGGGAGAATCCCCTTGATGATGTTCAGATTTTCAGGGTGGTGAAATTTTTTGATGGTGTTAAAAAAAACAATTGATGTATCAAACTTAGCGATATGGGCATCGTAACCGACTGCCGAAAAATAAGTCTTTTATGGGGGATCGTCTAATGGTAGGACAGTTGGCTCTGGACCAACCGGTCGGGGTTCAAATCCCTGTCCCCCAGATGGTAATATAATTTTTCTATTGTTTCCAACTTTCGTTGTGACAGGTTTTTGAATTATAGCAGGTGGATTTCTATGTTACCCATTTTTCTGCCGCCATTTTTTTTATTTGCCAATCCCGTAATTGACTCAATATACGAAAGGCCTGCGGTTCCCATTCTTTCGCTTCCCGCAGGAGCCCGCATTGTGGGAATGGGCTCAAGTTCAATTGGCGATGGAGACGATCCAATCGCAATAAAATTAAATCCTGGAGCCTTGGGCTTTTTTGAAGATTTCCAACTGGCGATAATGGATCAGGGATTGCCACCTGGTGGCGGAAGAATACTTGAGGACGTCTGGTTAAAAAGTCTTGGCAAACGTTTTTACAATGGGACCCAAAACTTAACCCCTGAGCCACCCTGGCTTGGACTATTACACGATGGTATGCGTTATATTTATGGAATTGGTGTTCTTCCTTTAAAAAACTATGGCGTTCTCGGAATGAACTATCTATATTTTACAACTGGAGTAACCGATGTTATAGACCCGTATGGAAATTATATTGGTTCTTATATGAGTTATGATTATGCAATTGGTGCCTCATTCGGAATGCGTTTCAAGCGCATTGGTATTGGTATGACTGGAAAGTATATATACTCATCCTTAATTCCGGATTGGGTTTACTGGATAAAACTCGGTGATGGATATTCAATAGCAATTGATATTGGATTTCAACTTAAGTTTAAGGGGTTGAATTTCGGTATTTCTTTATTGAACTTCGGTCCAGGTATCAGTTATGGACCGAACGAAACTTTTCGCCTGCCTACAAGGTTAGGATGGGGATTTAGCATAGAACCGCTCATTGCCTTGGATTCAATTTTTTTCAAGACGAGATTCTGCATCAATGACATAAATGTTACTGATGTATTAAATATCAAATATAACCTTGACCGTTCTTATGATTTTGATTATCCTGACGAGGATATCTGGCATGGTTCGGGATGGGAATTTAAATTCTTCCACTGCATTGCTTACCGATTTGGCTCTTTTGAATGGATGGGAAAATCAAATGGCATCGGTCTCAATCTCGGTATATATTCAATTGATGTAACCAAATTCTTTTATGATTTTGATTCTTATCATGTTCAACTTACCATCAATCCTAAATTGACCAAATATACTACAGATGATTATACAAAGAGGAGATTATTTACCATCGGTTCGTTATTCATTGCCCCGGGCAGTGCCCAATTTTATAAAGGAGAAGGTATTAAAGGAACATTATTCTTCTTGCCGGCACTTTTGCTTGGCAACTATTACTTCACCAACCGAGATGAAGCAAAAAGGTTTTTATCCCTTCATTGGATTGGACTTTTGTATTTCATCTCCGCGATTGAAGCATTGAGAACATAAGAAGATTGAAATTAACTCCTTGATTTTTTGTTAATAATCAGTATAATCAAAATATGCCTAAAAGAATTTCCCTATTAATGGTCTTTCTTTTCACAATTCTCATTGCTGACCGTGGATTGATTCCTTTTAATCCCAATATTACAATCTTTGAACCAAATCAGAGGGCAATGATTGCCTGGAATGGCAGAGAAGAAATTCTATTACTCTCAACAGATTTACATTCCTCAGATTCAACGATGGTCCTTGAGGTCTTACCCCTGCC